>Ga0126373_10003464_pt1 | contig 11836 bp, 8 predicted proteins | sample PanSoiMetPlot_11_FD_92545 | JGI IMG/M metagenome (GOLD analysis project Ga0126373, IMG submission 92545) | Tropical forest soil microbial communities from Panama - MetaG Plot_11 | ecosystem: Environmental > Terrestrial > Soil > Tropical forest > Bulk soil | place: Panama | collected 2016-02-17
ACACACCACTCCGGCGAGGATCGCTGGGCCGTCGATGGAGAGGCAGCGGCGGAGAGAAATGCGCTGGCCCGAGAACTGGGATACCCCTTCAAAGAAGGTTACTACCAGTGCTTTTACTCCAGCCCAGATGAGTTGAAGTTTTCCAACTATCTCCTTGGAAAGGTCGCGGGCGATTACCGGAGATCTCCCGAGCTATTTGCTAGAGTAATGTTCACGAATCTATTTTACTTCTGGATTGGAGGTAAGGCGGGGAACTCGGTACTAATGAACTCCGCCGTGCAACTGCCTTTGCTCCTTCTTGGAGCCACGGGCGTCTTACTCTCGGTGAAAAGTGGGCAACTGAAGATCATTGCTCCGATGGTGTTGTTGATCGCCTATAGCATGGCAGTCTCGTTGCCGATTCTTGCTCAGGCGAGGTACAGCGTTCCATTGATCCCTTATCTTTCGATTCTTGCATTTATCCCAGTGTTCGCAACACAGAGGAAGGCGGCTAAACCGCACGGAGGATAGGACAGAAAGGGCCTCGGCCACCAAGCAGGACAATAGGGGAACCTCGCGCCCTGAGCGTGCCACTATATGGAGAGTTTTTTTCCAGTTTGATCGAGTGCGTTAATGTCAAGCAATCCGGAATTCAGTAAGACTTTTAAAAACAGAAAGATACGATCAGCCGGTAGGATCAGACGCCCAGCAGGAGTGGGGCTGTTTTGGCAGAACAATTGCACTCATTGCATCGTGGCGCTCCTAACGGAACTGTCCTGCGGTAGCTTGCCTAGACACCCAGCTATACGCCTTCCGTTTTGAGTCAGCTCGCATAAAATGGCAGCAAAATTCAATATGCACGCAACGGGAGGTCCACCCGGCGAAGTCTTCAGCCCCGGTGTGCCCCGATATCCAGCGAAGGTATTTCTGCAACAGGCGCTGCAGTCTCTGCTCACGGTCGCGGGTGGGATCCTTTGCTTGACGCGCGACTTCTACAGGATCCTGCTTGCCCGTCCCAAAAGCGCTTTCCCTCGCCGCCCAATGTCCCCACCTCCTCCGCAGGCCATTGAGGAAACTCGTTCAATCCTGGATCAGTTCTCGTCATTAGTTGGACTGAAGGCGCCGGCTTTAAGTGGTGTCCACTTGTCGATCGTTATTCCCGCTTACAACGAGCAGGCGCGCCTCCCCCGCACGATACTCGACACCGTAGGTTGGTGCACCAGCCGGAACCTCGACTTCGAACTCATCATTGCCGACGATGGCAGCCGGGATCAGACCTTGGCGCTGGTCCGCCTCTTCGAGGAGATCGACGTCCGGGTGCGAAGCCTTGCTTGTCCGCATATGGGCAAGGGCGCCGCGGTCCGGCTCGGCATGCTCAACGCGCAAGGTCGCTTCGTCCTGTTCATGGATGCCGACGGCGCAACTCCCTTGAACGAGATTCCAAAGCTAGTTCAGGCCCTCGAGAAAGGCCATGAGGTGGCGATCGGATCGCGCGTCGTGCAGAAGCCGGGAGAGGTTGAGATAAAGACGTCCTTCCATCGGCGCATCATTGGTCGCGCTTTTGCGTTCTTCGTTAATCTTTTTGCCTTAGGAGGCATCGGCGACACGCAATGCGGATTCAAGATGTTCCGTCGCGAGGCGGCTATGGCAATCTTCTCCCGCCAGAAGATTGTCGGTTTCGCTTTTGATGTTGAAATCCTATTTATCGCGCGCCGACTTTCGTTGTCGATCGCTGAAATTCCCGTGAACTGGGTTTCGCAACCCGGCTCAAAAGTCAATCTCATCAGAGACTCGATCGGCATGCTGAGGGACATCAGTCAGATTCGATGGCTGCACCGCAACCTCTAGATGAGCCCCTCGCTCTTGCAAAGTGAGCAGCTCCACGGCCGCTGACGACACTAATTGTCGTGGGACTGCTCAACCGTGAGGTCCAACGGTTCCAGATGGCGCTTGTAGTATTATTCATTTGGGTGCTCTTCATTGCGTTGGTCTGGTGCGCGATCCCAGGCGTCACTGCAGACGATGTTAGTCGAGGTGGGAACACCCTCCCGATCCTACCTTAAGCAGAGGTTGTGGCTACTGTAGCGGACCGAGAAAATGAACGCTTCGCTTGCACTATTCGCTTTCATCATTGGTATCGCCGGTCTCTTCTGGCTCGATCGTGACAGCTCCATCCGCACGTCGAAGGCCCTCTACCTGCCCATAATCTGGCTGTCGATCAACGGTTCCCGGTCTGTCTCCAACTGGCTCGGGATGGGCGCGCCAAGGGAAATCCCAGGTCAGATGCCCCCGACCAGCTTGCTCGACCAGGTTGTTGCCGGCACGCTAATGCTATTGGGAGCTATCGTTCTCATTCGGCGGGGCAGACAAGTGACGAGCGCGCTCAAAGCCAGTTGGCCGATCATGCTCTACTTTTCTTTCTGCCTGCTTAGCCTCCTTTGGTCAGATTATCCCGAGTGGGGCTTCAAGCGATGGGTCAGGGCTCTGGGCGACTTGATCATGGTCCTGATTATTGTCACGGACGCGCAGCCGATTGCGGCTTTCAGGCGCCTGATTTCACGAGTAGGGTTTGTCATGTTGCCTGTTTCCGTCCTTTTGATTAAGTACTACCCGAATCTGGGCCAGGGTTTTGACGACTGGGGAAACCAAGGGATTGTTGGAGTCACAACGAACAAGAATGTTCTCGGGGAAATGGCTTTCCTTCTAGGGCTGGGCGCCCTATGGCAGATACTCAGTCTTGTCCGCGACAAGGAGCAGCCTAACCGTGGCCGTCGCCTGCTGGCCCATTGCACCCTGCTTGCCTTTGGCATCGATCTCCTGCTTACAGCGCACTGCGCCACGGCCGGGGCCAGCTTCACTCTCGGAGCGGGGTTGATGCTCGCTACCTTTTTGCCACACTTCAGGCAGCGTCCCGCAGCCGTGCATGCGCTGGTTCTCGCCCTATTGCTAGCTGGTGGTCTCACATCGCTCCTCGGAGGCAGGGCCGCAATAGTGGGGGCAATGGGAAGGAACCCGGATCTCACAGGCCGTACGGAAATCTGGCAGATCCTGATCCCAATGGCGCCTAGCGCGATCGGCGGTGCTGGCTTCGAAAGCTTCTGGCTGGGGCCCACCGTCGAAAAAGCTTTCAGCCTGATTGGGGGACCCCAAATGACCAACGAGGCGCACAACGGTTATATTGAGGTATATCTGAACTTGGGCGTGCTTGGCTTGGGCTTCCTCGCTCTTATTCTTCTGCAGGGTTATTGCAGGGCTGTCAGCGTCTTTCGTCGCGATCCAGAATTCGGTGGCCTACTGGTAACCTACGTTGTCACGGCAGCGGTCTACAACGTCACCGAGGCTGGCTATAGAATGCTTAATCCAGAATGGTTTTTCCTGCTTCTGTCGATTGTGGCCGCGAGCCGCCTCGTCAAGCCTAGCCGAGACCCCGTCGAAGTCGGGCCCGGAACTCGCCGACGCCGACCGTCCCGCTTGGGCAACTCGGACGTCCTCGAAGTCACGCCGAGTTGGATCAGGAGTTGAAACCGTTTTTTTTGCGGGATGCCGCAACCCGCTGGTCCGGCCGTTGGGAGCCGCGGAGGACACGGACAGCACTTTGGCCAATGATCAATCCTGATCCAGACGGTGCTGAAATTCATTCACCGCCTTCCCTTAGGCATTCCGGAAAGAAGCGTTTCCCGAGGGCCCGCTGGTGTTCCGCCAGCCACCAGCGAGTTTAATTCGAAGCTCGCAGCATTTTCACGGCTCTGCTTTATCTGGGAGCTGGTATTTTCTACTGCTCTGTGGGAAGCGGGCCGATCGTTAGGGGATTCCGGATCCAGACTCCTGCGGTTATTATGTCTTTGGTCCGTCCCTCAGAATAGGCATTGCACAGGAGGATTCATGAGTCGATTGCGTATTTTGCTGCTGGGACCGGACTCCAACCCGGAGGGCCTTAGCATTCCCTTGGTCACCTATTCCCATGCGGCAGCGCTCGCCGAACTCCACGATGTCACCTTGCTCGCTAGATCACCCAATGAGGACGCACTGCGCCGCGCAAAGGCCTCGTTTCGCTCCATCGAGGTGATCCGGATGCCTTGGCTCGAACGCATCTATGCCTGGGGTTTCCGACGGATCTTCAAGTCTAACTTTGCCAGCCAGGCGGTGACCGCTTTCGGGTATCCGTTTGCTCTTGCCTTCGAATGGCGTGCCTGGCGGCAGTTGCGGCGCCGGATCTTCGCTGGCGAATTCGATGTCGTTCTGCGCCTGGTGCCGATGACGGCGGTCTTGCCGAGTCCTTTCGCTTTCTTCCTGCGGAAGGGGCCCATACCCTTCGTGATCGGGCCTATCAATGGTGGACTCCCTTTTGTGGAGGGTTTCAGTCAGGCCGCTAATCAGCGAGAATGGATCTCAAGTCTGAGGAATCTCTACCGATTCATGCCTTTTGCTCGATCGACTTACCGCAACGCGGCAGCGATCATAGCTGCTTCGTCCCAAACCTATGCGGAGTTTGTTGAGTATCACGACAAACTATTTTTTGTCCCGGAGCCCGGCATTGGGCGTTCTCTGTGTTCCGATGAGAGGCGTAGTACGGAACCCGGCACCAAGCTTGACCTGATCTTCGTCGGGGGGCTAATCCCCTGCAAGGCTTGTGATCTAGGGCTGCGGGCAGCTGCCCCCCTCCTGCGAAATGATTTGGCACGCTTTACCGTGCTTGGCGATGGTCCAGAGCGGAACCGACTTGAGCAGCTTGTGAAATCCCTTGGGATCGAGAAGGGGGTTTCCTTCTGTGGTCGGGTTAGACATGCCGAGGTGCTCAACAGGCTCCAATCCGCGGATGTCATGGTGTTTCCATCGGTTCGCGACTTTGGTGCAGGCGTGGTCTTTGAAGCGCTCGCGACTGGCGCCGTACCGGTGGTCGCAGACTTCGGCGGACCCGGCGATATCGTTAATCCAGAGGTAGGTTACAAGGTGCCCCTTATAAGTGAGAACGACATGGTGTCGAAGATGGAACAAATCTTGGCGGATCTCGCTGGCAATCGCGATCTTCTCAATCGCTTACGCCGGCAGGGCATATCCTACGCACGCGAACGCCTAACTTGGGATGCGAAGGCACAGAGTACAACTCGGGTCCTGAATTGGGTTGTGCTGGGAGGGCCGAAACCAGACCTCCCGCCGCCCAAGGCGTTGTATTTGGCGCGCAGGCGCCCGGTTCAAACCGAGAGTGGAACTCCAGGAGAAGCGGCGAGTCCAACTAATTTACAGTCGCGCTGAGTCCCGTCGGAGGATTTGGAGGGTTAACGGCTGTTTGGCCGGCGGTGAGCGGATGGGGATAAGTATAGGGTGAGTAGTAGGACGTCCAAGTATTTGCCGGATTACAGACGTAAAGTGTATTCCTGTCTGTGGCCCAATAACCTACTCCAACTGTGCAGGCTGGTGAAATACCCGCGAAAAGACCCTGACCAATTCCTTTGGATCCGTCGAAGGTGCCTGGTTCGCCATACGGTCCAAACTGCTGGTAGTAATCCTGATTATCCGTAAGCATTCCTGATTGGTCGGCCGTAATTCCTTGGGACGAGTAACCGGCAGGATTATAGGTGTTGGCAAAGACATAGATTGGGTCAAGGACTTGATGCGGCCATGCTATGGTCCCCGTAGCCTGGTTTACCACGTTAGGAAAGGTCCCTGTTACCATGTCTCCGGCACCGCGGCCAGGACCATCCATGCAGGTATAACCAGTAGCCGCGTTGCTGTTCTTGTCCCAGGCGCTTCCTTTGCCGTTGAAGTTCGTGCCGCAATATCCCCAACCGTTCGGAGTAGCAATCATCCCATAAGGAACGTTGGATTTGCGTGTGACATCTAAGTTGACCAGGAACCGATACCAGGTCGTTGTATTTCCCCAAACCAACGCCGGACCACTGTTGTTTGAATATGCGGTACTCTGCTGCGCTCCAGAGCTTGCGGTAAAGGTGTTGCCATAAACCTCTGCCGCTCGACACCCACGCACCCGGCCCGGATTAAGACCATGGTTGGCGGTGCCGTAGACATTCTTCATGGTGTTGTAGCGAAGCACATAACGTCCACCAACAGCGCAGTCACTAACCCATCCGTTGTTGAATTGGTTGTCCTCAGCAAAAAAGAACCGGCTTGTCCCAAAATGGTCCGTGTCTGCCCAAGATGCATCGGCATAGCCTTGGTCGTCTACGCCGTTCCAGTTTGCCCCATTCTCAAATGACAAGTCATTGGTGATGATTCCGGCAAGCGCATCAAAGAAGTTGTGGTCGGCAACGCCAAGAATGCTGATGTGCACATCTTTGTTCCCAGTCATATAGGAATAGAAATGACAATGGTCCACCCGAACAGAAGTGGAAGCGCCACCGATATTCAGCATCGCGTTGCTTGTAGCAGTACTCGAGGAGTTTTCGAGAATGGCAATCCCGGTAACGCGAAGGGATTTCCCAGAAGCCGCATTGAACTGCATGACGGAATGGTTATATCCAGGCAAGTTGTCAATGATCACGGTGGTATCTACGCCTGTAATGCTGGAACCGCCACTGCCTGCATGTACCGCCCCGGCGCCTTGGATAGTTACTGAATGGCTAAATGATTGGCTGATACCAGTTGTCCAGGTACAAGTGCCCGAGGGTATGGTTATCACGTCACCGTCTGCGGGTGATGACTGTTCCGATGCAATGGCCGCTTGTACCTGAGACTGGCTGCAACCGGCTGCTGTGTAAGTAGCGGCCCACCCGGCTTTACACGAAAAGGTAATCGCAAGAACTGCAAATACTGGCCATTTCAGGGTTCTTTTCGCAACCGAGAATAACGGGTTCATTATTCGCATCACGGGCAGAGTTCCTTTCGAAGCGTCCACAACATCCAGCTGTATTATGATTCTTTGTTATTATTCTTTTGAAGCACAATCTAACGCCATTGTCCCGGCGGACAGTTTTAGTACAGCGTCCAATTCTGGCCCATCCTTAAGCCACTGTCATCCTGCGCAGAATGTCGTGGGCTCGTGTAGTTCTTCGATTGAGAACGGGCCACAAGGTACCGAAGCGCGAGAGCGTCTGACTGGTTGACCTAAAAGTTATCGGCTTTTTGACGACGGGGACCGAACGGTGTGGGTGGTCAAAGAATGCCCTTGCGACCAGCCACGTAGGTCAAAAAGGACCCGACTTTTCGTCCCAATCGGTTGCGCCCGCAGGGGTATGAACCGAATTTGTGTTCTGGAGCGGTTAGTCTCAACATACCAATGATGTTAGTACACCGAGAGGGTGGACAATTCCAGACAATGCCTGATTCCAAACCCAAGGGCACGGATCTGGTCGGGCTACCGAGCCCCAAGACCCAGGTTGATCTGAAGGTTGCGTTGCTCACCGGCTGCACAGACAGATCTTACGCTTTTGGATTGGCAATGGCGCTGTCCTCAAGGGGCGTGTGGATAGACATAATTGGGAACGACCGCGTGGACAGTCCAGAATTTCATACCGTCCGGAACTTGAATTTCCTCAATCTGGGGGGCATACAACAATCAGAGGCCAGTTTTTTGAGGAAGCTTTTCCAGGTGCTGCTCTACTACTTGCGATTGATCCGTTACGTGACCTTCGGCAAGCCAAAGCTCATCCACGTTTTATGGAATAGCAAATTTGAATACTTCGATCGAACGCTCCTTATGATTTATTGCAAACTTCGCGGGAAGAAGATTGCGCTGACAGCACACAACGTTAACCGCGGGAAACGAGATTCAAGCGATTCGTTTCTAAATCGCCTGACTTTGAGAATTCAATACCGCTTGGCCGATCAGATCTTCGTCCATACGGACAAAATGGGAAGAGAGCTTCTTGATGATTTTGGCGTTCGACAAGAAGCTGTCATAAGGATCCCCTTCGGCCTGAACGTCGCTGTTCCAAATACCGCTCTTACTCCTGCTACAGCAAAAAATAAGCTGAGCATTCCAGGTTCGGAGAAAACGATACTCTTTTTTGGAAGAATCGCGCCTTACAAGGGTCTTGAATACTTAGTGATCGCATTTCAAAAGATTTTGTCCAAGCACACGGACTACCGGTTAATAATCGCCGGCGAGCCCATGAAGGGTTACGAGGAATACTTGAAGGGAATCCACTTGATCATCAGCCAAGCCGGTATGCAGGATCGTATCATTCAGAAGCTTGAATTCATTCCCGACGAGGACGCGGAACTGTACTTCAAAGCTGCGGATGTTTTGGTGTTGCCCTATAAGGACATTTTTCAGAGTGGAGTCTTATTCTTGGGCTTCAGTTTTGGACTTCCTGCGATCACTGCTGACGTGGGATCCTTCAGGGAGGACATCGTCCAAGGTCAAACAGGGTTTTTGTATGATCCGGGTGATTCCTCAAGCTTGGCCGACACCATAATGAAATTCTTCAATAGCGATTTATACAGACATCTGGACAGACGTCGGCTCGAGATACGAGAATATGCTAACCTGCACCACTCTTGGGACGGAGTCGGTGAACTTACCCGAAAGGTGTATGAAGAACTGACAACTGAAAAAGTCGAATAATTATGTCCACTGGAATCCATCCTAGAATAACTCAAGGGCACGGTCCAGGGTTTCAAACTGGGCCGTCGATTGTCTGGAGTTAATCGATGATCATCACACGGACCCCGCTCCGCATTTTGTTCTTCAGTTGCGGCACCCCCTAAACCAAATGGGATGAGTGCAGATCAGTTAGGCCGTGGCCTCTCAGGCTCGATGGAGGCGCGGCAGGAGAAACTCTCGAACCGAGTGTCAGCGGATGAGGATAGGTTTACGACGTGTAGCAGAGCGTCCGGGTATTCGTTGCAGTGCAGCTCACCCGTTGACCGTGCCCACTTATGCTGCTCTGATGTCAACTTTCCTGGTCAGTTGCCCAATAGCCTACTTGCAGGGTGCAAGTCGTTCGGCGCTAGGCCCGGGAGCCGTGTTTCGTCCACCACAACCGTTGAATTCAAAGAGTGACCCGAACGAGCCGTCTCAGCTTTCACGGTTCTGACCAAATAATGAGGCCCTGACTGTCTAAATTGGAGAGTGCTGCGTGTTTATCAAGGCTAAGATCAACTTGGGAGCCCACTGACAACATATGAAATCGCTTGTTTCGATTCTAATTCCTGCTTACAACGCTGAAAACTGGATCGCGTACACGCTTCAATCCGCGGTGGACCAGACATGGCCGCGCAAAGAGATCATCGTGGTGGACGATGGATCTAGAGATGGGACAGCCGAGGTGGCGCGGCGCTTTGCGTCAAAGAACGTCAAAGTCATCTCGACCCATAACCAGGGCCTTTCGGCGGCAGTGAACACTGCTTACCGCCTCTGCCAAGGCGATTATATCCAGGAGCTGGATGCAGACGATATCCTCGCGCCGGACAAAATCGAGAAGCAGTTAACGACGCTCGGGGAAGTCGACAGCAAGAGAACCTTGCTTTCCGGGCCGTGGGCGTATTTTTACTTCCGGACCAGCCGTGCCCAATTCGTGCGAACCGCCTTGTGGCAGGATCTTTCACCAGTGGAGTGGCTTCTGAGAAAGATGAGCGAGAACTGTCACATGCAAAATGCAACTTGGCTAGTGAGCCGGGAACTGGCCGAGGCTGCCGGACCGTGGGACACACGCCTCCATTATGATCAAGACGGTGAATACTATTGCCGTGTGCTCATGGCCTCCGAAGGCACCCGATTCGTACCGGAAGCCAGAATTTTCTACCGATCCTCTAGTTCACAGCGAATAAGCTATATTGGCAATTCGGATGTAAAGAGAAGCTCCCTACTTCGCTCCATGAAGTTACACATCCAATATTTGCGTTCGCTGGAAGAAAGCGAACGCGTCCGAAAAGCCTGTCTGAAATACCTGCAAGCCTGGTCTTACTGGTTCTATCCGGATAGGCAGGCAGAGTTGCTGAGTCTGGCCGGGGAACTGGGAGGAAGTGTGGAAGCACCCCACCTGCGGTGGAGATATGTTTTGATAAAATCAATCTTTGGGTGGGAAGCGGCGAAAACAACACAGAATACGCTTCCGGAACTAAAATCTTTTTTGTTCAGGCGGTGGGACAAAGCAATGTATGAACTCGAAACTCGCGCTGCGAGCCGCAAAATTTGGTAGCCATCCATTGGGGTCAAACACGTACAAAGACATGGAGATACGTGTTCGACAAGATGGTAGGATCAAGGCCATCTCGGCGGACCATGGAATAATCACGTCCCGATTCCTCCGAAGCGCAAGTTAATTGAACGCTCATAAATATAGTTCTTTTTGTGTCGTACTTTTTGGGTTGAGCCTTCACTCCAATGAAAATTGAAGCGCGATATATCGAATGTCGTCGAATCCAATGCCAATCTAGCGCTTCCGCGTATATTATATGAGGACTCGCAAATGATCCCTAAGACTCTGCATTACGTCTTCGGAATGGCGCCGGACGCAGGTGGTAAGCCGTGGAGTTTGGTTCATTACGCTTGTATTAAGAGTGCGATAGAGCGCATAAGGCCGAAGGATGTTTATTTTTACTACGAATACGAGCCTAAGGGGCCGTGGTGGGAACTCACGCGAAGGTTGGTGAATTTAGAGAAAATCCTGGCTCCTCGAGAAATTTTCGGAAATCCAGTAATTCATCCGGCGCATCGTGCAGATGTGGTGCGGTTAGAAAAACTGATTAGCAGGGGCGGAATCTACTTGGATGCTGATGTGTTAGTCCATCGCTCCTTTACTGATCTGCTCGGTAATACTACCGTCCTAGGGAAACAGGTCTTGGATGGGACTGAGTTCGGGATTTGTAATGCGGTTATTCTTTCAGAACCTCACGCCCCCTTTCTCGAAAGATGGTTTTTTGAGTATCGTTCATTCCGGTCAGTCGGGAGAGATAGGTATTGGGATGAGCATTCAGTGCAGGTCCCCTTGAGGCTGTTCAGAGAGTTTCCCGACGAAGTCACGGCCTTGCCACACTCCGCCTTTTTTTGGCCTACCTTCAGGCCACAGGATATCAAGCTCATTTTTGATTCACCTGAGGAAATAGATCTTAGCAAAGCATTTGCAACCCATTTATGGGAATCTATCGCTTGGGAACGTTATCTCGAATACCTCACTCCCGCTAGAGTTCGGTCTGTTGACAGCAACTTTCACCGTTGGGTGCGCCCCTTCGTTGCTTCTCTTTCCGATAGGCATGGTGCGCCAAGTTTTTCGGATCACATAAAACTTGGCGCTCGTGCTTCGAAAAGAAGTATCAGATCTGTCACACCCTCGTGGGCAATCCGACTGAAGCAACAAATCTCTCGGTAACATTTAATCGAATGAATCCCAACAGCACGATACCACTGGGACGAAGCGTAGCGTCACTTCAACAAGAAGTAGATGCGCTAAATGCAGAGTACTCGCGGACAGACTTGAAAGGGAGATCTGTTCGTGGAGGACTGCTGTCCGTCATTGCCCAAGTGACGCAGGTCCTGGTCCAATCAATTTCTACAATAGTGCTCGCTAGACTGCTTACGCCGACGGATTTTGGTCTGGTTGCCATGGTCACTGCGGTGACGGTAATTGCATGGGGCTTCGCCGATTTAGGACTCACTGAAGCAACCATTCAACGCAAGGAACTAACTCATAACCAAGTAAGCACACTATTCTGGATCAACGTGGCCATGGGTCTATTTCTCACCTTTGTGACTGCTGGCATGGCACCTATTTTGGCAAAATTTTATGGGGAACCCAGACTGGTTGGCATCACTCTGGTTGCTTCCGTGTCTTTTCTAATCGCAGGCTTGAGAGGACAGCATAATGCACTCCTCAAGAGGCAGATGCTTTTCAAATCTGTCGCTATCCGAGATGTGACGAGCTCGCTGCTTGGGGTTATTGTTGCTGTCGGATTAGCC
>Ga0126373_10003466_pt1 | contig 11832 bp, 12 predicted proteins | sample PanSoiMetPlot_11_FD_92545 | JGI IMG/M metagenome (GOLD analysis project Ga0126373, IMG submission 92545) | Tropical forest soil microbial communities from Panama - MetaG Plot_11 | ecosystem: Environmental > Terrestrial > Soil > Tropical forest > Bulk soil | place: Panama | collected 2016-02-17
AGACCGGAAGCTGCCGTGAGCCCGGCGACCGTCCAAACCGCGGCCAGCAGCCCGAAAGTATCGCCGATCGCGCCAGCCAGCAGCGCGCCGACGGCGAACCCGCCGTCGCGCCAAAGCCGGTATACGCCAACTGACCGAGCCCGCCAGGCGGGGTGCGCGACATCCCCGATGACTGCCAGCAGCGTCGGGTACACCATGGCCGTCCCCGTGCCCAGCAAGACCGCGGCTAGCACCCACGCCGTGAACGTGGTGCCGAGCGCGACCATGCCGATAGCGGCGGCCTGGACTAGCATTCCCGCGGCGATGAGGCGCTTGCGGCCGATCCGGTCCGACAGCGCCCCGGTCACGAGCTGCCCGGCACCCCAGACGGCCGGGTAGAGGGCCGCGAGGACGCCTATCTGGGCCACGCTCAGCCCGTGCCGTGCGAACAGAACGGGAAAGACTCCCCATGCGAGCCCGTCATTGAGGTTGTTCACCATTCCCGCCTGGGAAGCGGCCGACAGCGCCTTCTCCCGGAAGCTGGTCAGCACGGTCACTTGGCGCGTGGTGAGGTGTTCCCCGCGGCGGCCATCGGCCTGGACGTGGCCTGCGGCCTCCAGCTTGGCGTGGTCCCTGGTCTCGCGGACTGCGGCGGTCGACAGGCCAAGACCGAGCGCGATGTAAGCAGCGCCGAGCAGGAACGGCGCGGGCCGGAGCCCGTACGCTGCGGCCAGGTACCCGGTGGCCAGTGCGGTAACGGCGACTGCGCCGTACCCGGCAGCCTCGTTCAGGCCCATTGCCAGGCCGCGGCGTGCCGGGCCGACCAGGTCGATCTTCATGATCACTGTGGTGGACCAGGTGAGGCCCTGGTTCACTCCCAGCAGCACGTTGGCAGCAACGACCCAGCCCCAGTTCGGCGCCCAGATCAGCATCAACGGCACTGGGATGGCGGCCAGCCATCCGGCGACGAGCACGGGTTTGCGCCCGAACCGGTCCGACAGGGTCCCCGCGAAAAAGTTCGTGATCGCTTTGACAGCGCCAAACGCCAGAATGAAGGTCAGCGCACTGGTAACGGTGGCCAAGTGGAAGACCTGAGCGCCGAGCAGCGGTACGACAGTGCGTTCCTGGCCCAGGGTGCCGCCAACCAATGCGTTGACGGCGACGAGCAGTGAGAACTGGGCCAGATTCGCACGCAGGCCCAGTCGGAACCGTGGTTCGTCCTGGGAAGCCCCGGCGGTGCCCGGGTCACCGGCGGAAGCCGCACCGGATGCACGTGGCGTCAGACTCGACGTCATGCGCCCGCCTCCAGTGGCCGGCTTGTCGCCCGTGACCAGTCCTCCGGACCGCCCGAGAGGATCGCGAGACCGGTGTGCCCGGCCCGTTCGAGCACGCTGGCGGCGGTCGTAGCCCGCTCCCCGTGACCGCACATCGTCACGAGCGGCTGGCCAGCGAGCGCGGCCGCGAAATCGCCGAGCGCGCCGAGCTCAATGTTGCGCGCGCCAGGGACGTGTCCGCCGCTGAATTCGGCCGCCTGCCGCACGTCCACGACCCACGCTGTGTCGACCTGTGCGTGGGTAAGCCGCGGGACGGATGCAACTCGCTCCCCGATTGCCGCCCAGGCAGACACGCCGCCGGCCAGCTCACCGGCGAGGTTCTCGTAGCCGATCTTCACTGCCTGCCAGGCGATCTCTGCTGGGTCCTGATCTGGGTCCCGGACGAAGATGAGGCTGGTGTCCGGGTTCGGCACGAGCCAGCCCAGCCATGTCGCGAACGCGGCGCGCAGCGGGATGGCCAGCGACCCGGGAATGTGACCATCCGCGTACGCGCTGGCCGGACGCACATCGATGATCTGCGTCCCCTCCGCTCTCAACGCCCTCACGAGCGCGGCGGGCAGGCCCGTCAGGCTGGGCTCAGCCGGCAGAATGGCAGGACCCTGGCGGTTTTCGTCGGCCAGAAGCCGGAAGTAGGCGGGAAAGCTGCCGAGGCTGCTCAGCAGCATCTTGACGAACGTGTCCTCATCCGCGGCAGCCAGGAGCGGGTTGGCTGCCTTCTCCCGGCCGATGGTGGTGGTGCGCTCGGCACCCGGCGGTGCGGAACAGAACGAACCGGCTCCGTGCGTCGGGAAGACGGGGGTTGCATCCGGCAAGGCGGCGAGCCCGCGCAGCGACACGTACTGCGCCCGCGCGAGCGCATCGGTCAGGTCCGGGCTCACAAGGTCGGTGCGGGCTGCGGAGCCGACAATCAGCGACCCGCCCGTGAACACACCGAGGACCTCAGTGCCGTCGGCCAGCAGATATGACACGTGCTCAGTCGTGTGGCCCGGCGTCGACCAGGCCTGCAGCGTGAGCCCGCCTAGGTCGACCTCGTCGCCGTCAGCGAGGCCGTGGTGGGGGAACTGACGGTGCCCGGCCGCGGAGGCGAGAATCTCAGCGCCGTCCTCGGCAGCCAGCTGGCGCGCGCCGGACACGAAGTCGGCGTGCAGGTGAGTCTCGGCCACGAACGCGATGCGCAGCCCGCGCGATCGCGCGATCTCGCGCACCGCCCGCAGGTCGCGGGACACGTCTACAGCGAGCGCTCGTCCGTCGCCTAGGTCGACGACATAAGCCGAGTTTCCGAGGCCGTCATCGACAACGGGCACGATGGCTGCTCCGGTCACGGCAGGCTCCTTCCAGCCCCGGCAGGGGCAGCGACAGGCAGGCCTGCCCGCTTCCATTCGGGGTATCCGTCGATCAGGCGACGGGCACGGAAGCCGAGCGCCGTCAGTTCTCGGACCGCCTCGTGGGAATACACGCAGTACGGTCCCCGGCAGTAAGCGACGACCTCGGCGCCGGGTGGCAACGCGGCCAGGTGGCGGTGCAGTTCGGCGACCGGCATCGAGATGGCTCCCTTGATGTGGCCGGACTCGTACTCAGCCGCCGAGCGGACATCAAGCACTAGCACCTCGCCGCGATCGAGCCGCGCTGCCAGCTCCTCGCGGCTCACGACGTCGACGCCGTCCGGATCGCCGAGGTACGCGCGGGTCAGGTGGTCCAGGCCAGCGACGTGCCGCACCGCCACGTCCCGCATCGCCACCCACAGGTCGGCAACGCGCTCGCTGGCCAGGCGGTAGAAGATGTGAGTCCCCTCGCGGCGAGTCGTCACCAGGCCGGCCCTCGCCATCGCGCGCAGATGATGGGATGTGTTCGCCACACTCTGGCCGATCTCGACGGCGATCTCTTCTACTGGGCGTTCTCCCTGGACCAGCAGATCGGCTATCTCCGCTCGCCGCCCGCTCGACAGCGCCTTCGCCACCTCGGCGAAGGCGTCATACATCGCGTCCTTAGCAGTCCGGTCGGCCATGTTCTCCATGATGGAGCACCGATCGGTGCTTGTCAAATATTCGTTTGACTATTTGAGAAGTCCGCGGACAGCAGGCCTAGGTGCGAACAGAACCCGCGTGAGCGGCGACGGCCCGGCTGGTCTCGTCGGCGACTAGGTCGGCATTGATGTGAGCGGCGGCAAGCGCGCCTCCCGCCGCGGCGCTGCCGACGTGAGCGGTCAGATCGGTGACGTTTCCCGCGACCCACACGCCCGGCACGTCGGTACGACCGGTCGCATCCGACGGGATGTGCTCACCGATGGCGGCGGGGTGTTCCACTGGTTCGAGTCCGAGCCCGGCTAGGAAGCCGGCCCTGGCCGCCATTCGCGACGAGACCGTCAGGACCGCGCGCCTGAGTAGTGCGCCGTCGCTCATCCTGACGCCGACGACGCGGTCACCGACGATTTCGATGGACGCCACCTCTCCTTCAACCACGCCGATGCCGCGGGCAGCTAGCTGCTCAGCTTCCTCGCCGGTCAGCGGCCTGGCGTTCGCAAAGAAGGTGACGTCGTCGCTGAGCTGGCGGAACAGCAACGCCTGCTGCACCGAGAGCGGCCCGGTGGCCAGCACGCCGATGGCCTGGTCACGGACCTCCCAGCCATGGCAGTAGGGGCAGTGAAGGACATCTCGGCCCCACCGATCCCGCAACCCCGGTATGTCCGGCAGTTCGTCTGTCAGCCCGGTGGCCACCAGCAGCAGGCGGGCGCGGACCGTTCGGCCGTCGCTCAGTGCGACCTCGAATCCGCCGTCGGCGGTAGTGACGGCGATGACCTCGCCGGTCACCACGTGACCGCCATAGCCGCGGACCTCCGCGCGGCCGCGCTCAAGTAGCTCGGCCGGCGACATTCCCTCCCTGCCGAGCAGGCCGTGCACGCCAGTGGCCGGCGCGTTGCGCGGAGCACCCGCATCGATCACAACTACTGACCGCCGAGACCGGGCCAGCATCAGCGCGCCGGTCAGCCCGGCAGCGCCACCGCCGATCACCACAACGTCGTAACCATCCCGCAGTTGATCGCTCACCTCGATGACCTCCCCGGCCATTTCCAAGGACCGATTCCCTGGTGAGGTGTCAGGGCAACACGCGGCGCTTCTTCGTTGTCAGTCGGCGTGACTAGCCCGCGCCTGGCCCTCGCGAGGCAGGGGTGGCGGCTCGCCGCTTACCGTCGGCCGAAGAATGCGTGGCCGGTTGCCGATAGGACGAGCGCGAGGGCGAAGATTGCGATCATGAAAATTGCGACCAGTAACCTGGTGAACCGACCCGCTCGCTGTTCATTCTGATGAGGGTGCTGGTGTGGCTTGTTACCCATCACGTTCCTCTCATCGGACGGCCTTCTCAGGTCCCGAGTTCGGCTCCTCATAGTCGCACGCTGACCTAAGCGTGATCACGCGCATTCTGACCGGCATTAGCTTCGCGAACTCGCCGATGGACCGCGGCGAACTTAGCCCCGTTCCCTTGGTAGGAATCTGATTGCTATTTGCGCTCTGGGTAAAGGCTGTGTCATGCGCCGCATGCCTGGGGCCTATCCGGGTACCAACCAGCGCGGCAGGAGGGCAATCGGGGGACGGGGGCGTGCCGCAGTGTGGCGGGGGAAATCCAGATTTGCTGGCCGACGCAGGCCGTTGGTGTTGGCGGTCGGGCTACTAGTGGCCGCGCTCGGCGCGGCGGGCTGCACGGCTGTTGCTGCCGCTGCGCCGGCCGCGACACTGACTATCAGCCCGGTCGATGGGACGCGGGGCGTGCTGCCCGGAGCGGCCATCATGGTCGCCGCAAAGCACGGAAAGCTGAGGGACGTCGTAGTCTCGACGGCCGCTGGCCCGGTTCGCGGGAGTCTCGCCTCCAACGGCCTGTGGCGAGGTGCGGAGCCCCTCGCGGTCGGCACGAACTACACGGTGACGGCTACGGCGATTGGCGCGAACCGGAAGAAGGTCACTACTTCAAGCACCTTCCAGACATTGATGCCACATCAAGTACTCCAAGCTAAGGTCACCGCCCTCGGCACAGATCCCAACGTGAGCGGTGAGATAGCCGACGGCGGCCAATACGGCGTCGGCATCCCGATCACCATCATGTTCAGTCGTTCGATCACGAACAGAGCGGCGGTGGAGCGGGCCATCCAGCTCCGCACCTCAAGGCCGGTCGTTGGTGCCTGGTATTGGCAGGATGACAAGACTGTGATCTTCCGGCCGCGACAGTACTGGCCTCAGTACACCTCCGTGACAGTCGACGGCAATTTCGATGGAGTCCAGGCGGCGCCTGGCGTCTACGGCATTCGCAATGTGAACCTGAACTTTTCCATCGGACCGTCGCTGATCGTTGTCGCCAGCGCCAGGAACCACTACATGGATGTCTATTACAAGGACCGGCTCTTCGGCCGCTGGCCCATCAGCACCGGAAGGCCTGGCGATGACACCCCGGACGGGACCTACCTGACCACCTTCAAGAACAACCCGCAGCTCATGGTCGGTCCCGGGTACCGCCTGGAAGTGCCCTGGTCGGTCGACATCACCTACAGCGGCGACTTCATTCACGACGCCTACTGGTCGGTATGGGTACAGGGTGCCGCCAATGTGAGCCACGGCTGCATCAACACCTCGCCCGCGCACGCTGAGACTTATTACAAGATGGAGGAGCCCGGCGATCCCGCGACGGTCACCGGCAGCCCGGCCGCCGGAACGCCGGGCAATGGCTGGACTCAGTGGTTCATCCCCTGGTCGCAATGGCTCCGCGGCAGCGCCACCGGTGATGCAGTCGTCGCCGGGCCGACCGGAAGCTCACTCGTCAGCCCGGCATCCCTGCCAGCTGCGACCGGTACCGCACCGCTGAGCCAGCCGGTCGACGGTAACGCGAACGCGAACACGTAGGGCCAGCATCGGCGCTGGGGCGAGGATAAGCTGGGGCGAAGATAAGCAGCGAGCAAGCTAGACGACGCGAGCCGCAGTTGGACGGTACGGCTAGTCGCGCGTCTCGCGCTTCAGCCGGGCGAGCTCATCGTCGACATCCGACGTGTCACTGCGGCGGATCGGCCCGCTGTACCTCGGCGCGCGGACCTGCCTGGTAGGCCTCGTTCCGGAAACCTGCTTACGCTGCAACGCCACCTTGACGCCGAGAGCGATGACGGCCACGACGAGCACCGCGACCACGGCCTCGATGAGGAATCCGACGACCGACGAAACAACCAGGAACGCGATCATTACGCCGACCACGATGGCGGCCACCTTGAACCAGCGCACAGCGTTGTCCCTCCTCTCGGTGTCGTTGCGACGCGCCCGCCGGACGCGATTTGCGGCTCGTGGCGGATGATCGCATGAGTCAGCATAGGAAGGCAAGGGTCCGGCTCGCGCTGATCGTCCTGCCGTTCCACCGGCAGCTCAGCAGGTTAGATGCAGGACGGCATTGCTGTCTGCCGTGATGTCGGCCAACACCTCGATTGCCTGCGCCGTCGGCATGATGATCAAATCGACCTCGCGACGGCGCGCTTCGGCCTCTACTTCCCTCAGAATGGGCAACCGCCCGTTAGCGCCTGTACCGATCACCAGCGTGCGGCAATGCCAGGGAATGTCTTCGGCAAGTGACAGCGGCGTGTGCCCGTAGGCGTTCCGGAACTTCTTGGACGCAGCCTTCTTGCGCTTGCGCAGGCTCCCCCGGTCGATGATCAAGTCGTGGTCGTACGTCACGCCATCCACCCGCACGGACCCGAACGAGAAATCGCTGATTTGCATCCTGGACTCCATCACCACGGTGGGCGGCGGTCACGCCTGCCCAACACCTGGTTCCAAGCTAAGCCAACCCATCCCAGGAACTTTCCAGCCTGCGGTTCGGACTACAGGGCGTTGATCGCCTCAGCAAGCTGTGCTCATGAGCGCTTAAGGAACCTGAAATAGAGTGCCCCGAATACCAGGACAATTCCGACGTTCACGATCAGCCGCTCGGTGAAGTGGTGCCGGAAGAACAGGACATCCACGCTCACCACGACTGCTATCAGCGCGAGCACGTAGAGCACTACGGCAGCCTGGCTTCTCATCGTCTCGATCTACTATGCGCGACGAAGTGGAGCAAGGGCGCTGGGTTAGGTGCCTTGCAGCCGCTCGCGACGAGCTGGTTCGTCATCTGGGACCACCCTGCATGTCTACGTCGGGCGCCGACGATCACAATGTCGGGACAAGGCCGCCATCGATGATGAAATCGGACCCTGTGATGTTGGCTGCGTGGTCGCTGGCCAGGTAGAGGACCAGGTCCGCAACCTCGGCGGGCTGGCTGAACCTGCCGGTGACCGATCCGGCGGCGGCCGCGCTTTCGACATCGCTCGGCTTGGCGCCCGTGGCCTGGCTGACGGTCGCGGCGACGCCGTCGCTTCCCAGCCACAAGTCTGTAGCGACCGGGCCGGGGCTGACGGTGTTGACTCGGATCCCGCGCGGTCCGACCTCCTTGGACAGCGCTTTGGCGAACCCAGCCATGGCGGCCTTGGCGGCGCTGTAGTCGAGTACGGCGGGGTCAGGCAGGCGCGCGTTGACCGAGCAGGTCATGACGATGACGCCGGCGCCGGCGGCGAGCATTCCCGGCAGCGCCGCCCGGGTAGCGCGGACAGCGGCCATGAGGGTCAGGTTCAAGCTCGCCGTCCAGTCATCGTCGCTGATCGACAGGAAGCCGCCTGGCCGGGCCCGTGCGCTGCCGACGTTGTTGACCAGAATGTCCACCCGGTCTCCCGCCATCGCGATCAGCTGCGCCGGGCCGCTCGGGTCGGCCAGGTCGACCTCGACGAAGGTCACCTGGTTATCGCGGGCCAGCGCTTCGATATCCGGCGTTGGGCTCTTAGCGCCAGTGATGACCCGGGCGCCGCTGGCTGCCAGCTGGCGGACGACGGCCAGCCCGATGCCCTTGCTCCCGCCCGTGACCACGGCGGTCCGCCCGGCCAAGTCGATATCCATGCTGTCCTTCCCGTTCAGCGGGTTCGTTCCTGCCTCCGAGGCTAGGACCAGCCGGTCAGGCGGCTTGAGTCAGTACCTGCCGGCCAAGCTCATCGCGTTGGCGGCCCGCGATCACCGCCGAACTCATGACTGCCTGGGAGACTTGGTCCATGTCAGCGACCCCGTTGTTCCAGAAGGTCGATGCGGTCACGGTTCCGGTGCCAAATCTTGATGCTGGCCTCCGCTTCTATTGCGAGTCACTGGGCCATGAACTGCGGTGGCGCAATGATCAGGTCGGCCAGGCGGGTCTGGCGCTGCCGGGCAGCGACACCGAGATCGTCCTTACGATGCAGCAGGCATACGAGCCGAACTGGCTCGTCACGTCCGCTGACCAAGCGGCTGCGGCATTCGCGACAGCGGGCGGCCGCGTGGTGACTGAGCCGTTCGACATTCCCGTCGGCCGCGTCGCTGTCGTCTCTGACCCGTTCGGCAACACCCTTGTGCTGCTGGACTTGTCCAAGGGCCGCTACGCCACGGACGGCTCCGGCAACGTCATCGGAGTCGATCCGTAGGGTACGACCTTCCAGCCACTGCGATACCAACTAGGAGTGCTGGTCACCGGACGCCGACGGTAGTGCTGCCTTCGAGATCATCGAGCAGCACAGAGATCACGGGACCTAAGTCGTCCCGACTGAGGCTACGGAATCGCGCCGTGCGCCCAGATTCCGGCATCGGTGCCACTTCCCTTGATGAAACTCCCGGCGCCCCACAGCGACGTAGTGCCCGGGATAAGTGCCAGCGAAAGCAGGTGTGTCGGGGCTGACCCGATGAGCGTGCGGGTCCACGTGCCCGCGACTGACCTGTGCGCCACCCACGAATGGTTAGAGCTGTCCTCGGCGGTCAGCCAGATCCCGCCCTGACCGTCCGAGGTGAGAACACCCGTAGAGCCAGCCCACGGCAGCGTGAACTTCGACCACTGGCTGCCGTTGAAATGCAGAAGAAAGCCAACAAAGTTGTTGGTCTGCTTTACGGCCGAAACCCAGACGTTAGTGGGCGAGATCGCGAGGACGCTTTGGAACTGCAAGCCCGTCAGCGCGGTGGCCTGCTCGGGCTGCCACGCCGTGCCGTTGTAGTGCACGATCGCGTCCTGCGGCGATGAGCCGTCCGAACCGACGGCCCAGATGTTGCTCGCCGACAGGGCACTGGCCAACGCTATCCCGCTGGCGTTGCCCGTCTGCTGCGTCCAGGTGCTGCCGTTGTAATGCCAGGTCCCGAGGCCGCCGGTGAATCCGCCGCTGCCGAAGACCCACACGTTGGTGCTGCTGATCGCCGTAATGCCGGTCAACTGACCCGCACCCGGCAGTTGCGTGGCCACCGACCATGCGCCGTTCCAGTGCATGACATAACCGTGGAACTGGGTGACCGCCCAGATATTACTGGGCGAGACCGCGCTTGCAGCCTCGATCGCGGAGTTCGCGGAACTGGTGACCGCGGCGGGCAGGACCCCGGCGGTCCACGCGCTGCCGTTCCAGTGCTCAGCGACTGGCACCTCGGGAGTGGCACCCGAAAGGTCACTGCCACCGAAGGCCCACAGGTCCAGCTTGCTCGGCGCGACGACTGTCACGTAGCCCGAGTCGGTGGTCGAGGCGCCGTAGTGGGTGCCGAAGACTACCCGCCAGCCGGGTGTCGCTGCCTGGGCCGGGACGGCCAGGGCGAGCGACAACGTCGCCGCCGTCGCCGCAGCGCTGAGCGAGACGACAGCGCGATAACGCAGGTTCATGGCAGGCTCCATCTACTGGCCACGGGGTCGCCGCCTGATTCTCCTGACTTATCTTGAAAATTGCAAATACGCCCTTGTTCCTCCCAGCGGGCCTGCCGAGCGAGCAGCTAAGCCACACCTGTTCGGTCGGCCGGCTATCTTCGCTCAGTGCCCGCATTGCCAACGCGCTACGTATCTGCCGACGAGGACAGCGCGCGATGGATCGGCTTTCCGTTCCGGCATGGCGACATCGTCATAAGCACGAGATCCAAGACTGGCACCACGTGGGTCCAAATGATCTGTGCACTGCTGATCTTCCAAACCCCGGATCTGCCGGCGAGCCTCGGACGGCTGTCCCCATGGCTCGATTTCCTGACCTCCCCGCGCGAAGAGGTCTATGAGCGGCTTGCAGCGCAGGAACACCGCAGATTCATCAAGACGCACACGCCGCTGGACGGAGTTCCTCTCGATCCCCGGGCTACGTACATCGTGACCGCGAGACATCCACTCGACATGGCCGTGTCGCTCTATCACCAGAGCGACAACATTGACCGGGAGCGGATGCGACAACTCACCAGCCAGCAAGCACCTGCAAGTCGACCCCATCAACCGCTGCGCGACTGGTTGCTGGCTTGGATCGATGAGGATGCCAACCCGCGCGAGGAAATGGACTCCTTGGCCGGCGTCTTGTGGCACCTATCGGACGCCTGGGCTAGACGCGCCACACCAAACGTTGTGCTGGTTCACTACGATCGCCTGTCTGCAGACCTCGAAGGGGAGATGCGCCGACTCGCAGGCACGCTCGAAATAGTCGTTCCAGAGCAACGCTGGCCGCAGCTCGTGGAGGCCGCCACCTTCGAGAAGATGCGCGCCGCCTCCGACCAGATGGTGCCCGGCGCAGGCGTTCTTAAGAGCAGCAGGGCGTTCTTCCGACGCGGCACGTCAGGGGCAGGCCGCGAGTTGCTAAGCGACGAGGAGATAGCGCACTATCACGCGCGCACAGCATTGATGGCACCACGGGATTTTCTCGACTGGCTCCACGCGGCCGAGTTTGGCGCGCTTCCATCTCCGCATCCGTAGAGCGGGCTCATATAGCGTGGTGCCATGACCGATTCAGGCCGGCAGCAAGGGAGTAGATGATGCCCGGGCACAGGACCGGAACGCGGGAAGAATGGCAGACGGCCCGCGACGAGCTTGCGCAGCTCGAGGCCGAGCAAGCTCGGCGCAACGAGGAAATCCGCAGGAAGCGGCTCGACCTTCCATGGGTCGTGGTCAACAAGGACTACCAATTTGATACCGAGGACGGTCAGAAGAGCCTGGCCGACCTGTTCGACGGGCGCTCGCAGCTTCTCGCCTACAACATCATGTTCGGGCCCGCGTACTCACGCGGCGCCTGCCCCGGCTGTACGAGCCTCGGCGACGAGCTCAACGGGACGCTCGTTCACCTTAACCACCGCGACGTGACTCTGATCTGCACCTCGCGCGCGCCGATCGACCGACTCCTCGCTTACAAAGAGCGGTTGGGCTGGCAGTTCCCGTACGTGTCCACCTACGGCACGGACTTCCCGTTTGACTTCGGGCTCGCGATGACCGAGGAGCAAACGCTGCAGATCCCCGAGGTGAAGGCGATGATCGACCAGCCATCCGAGGAGATGCAGGAATGGTCCGAGCAGATCGGAGCGGAGCTGAAGGATGGCCTTCAGGAGGGCCCCGGGTGGATAGCCTTCGCGAAGGAGAACGGCACCATCTACCACACCTATACGGTCATGGCACCAGACCCGTTCGTCGCGCCCTATCACGCCTTCCTGCTCGAGCGGACGCCCAAGGAGGG
>Ga0126373_10003467_pt1 | contig 11831 bp, 12 predicted proteins | sample PanSoiMetPlot_11_FD_92545 | JGI IMG/M metagenome (GOLD analysis project Ga0126373, IMG submission 92545) | Tropical forest soil microbial communities from Panama - MetaG Plot_11 | ecosystem: Environmental > Terrestrial > Soil > Tropical forest > Bulk soil | place: Panama | collected 2016-02-17
GCGGACCTGAAGGCTCGCCAGGACCCGCGTGCTCGGCAGTGGGCATGCTGGGCGGCGCAACCGGCGGAGCAGGGCGCCGGGCCGCGCGCTTCTCGCGATCCTTGCGGCGCTTTTCCACCTTCTTCATCTTTTCGTCGACACGCACCGTCAGGAACTTCAGCACCTGATCGGTGACGCGCAGGCGGCGCTCGAGCTCATGCACCGTTTCCGGCTGGGCCGTGAACTGGAGCAGAACGTAAAAGCCTTCGGTCCGCTTATCCACGCGATAGGCGAGCTTCCGGACACCCCATTTCTCGGACTTGTCCACATTGCCGCCGTGGTTGGCGATCAAGACCGTCAACTGCTCGATCAATTGATCGATGTGTTCTTCCGGCTCATCGGGCCGGATGATAAACAATTCTTCGTAGATCCTCGTCATTCTTCCTCATCTGAGCCTGGGGCGCGACGATTGAATTTCGTCATGGACTTTTCGACGCCTTCAGCGATTATGGACTCGACTGCCTGGGCCGCATAGTCCAGGAGCTCATCCAATTCCTCTTTCTGCGCCCGCTTCAACTGCGCGAGCACAATGCCCACGGCGTCCTTATTCCGCTGGCCGCCGTGAATCCCCAGGCGAACCCGGGGAAAACTCTGCGTTCCGATCTCGCGGATCACCGAACCGGCTCCGCGATGTCCAGCAGCCGAGCCATCCGGACGGATCCGCAACGAACCCCAGGGCAAATCTAGCTCGTCATAGACGAGGATGAGATCCCGGGGCGCGATCTCATGCTTTACCAACAAACCGTTCACCGACTCACCGCTGACGTTCATGAACGTCTGCGGCTTGGCGAGCATAACGCGCTGCCCGCCGATACTCCCATGACCGACAAACGCGCGGCAATCTTTCCGCTTGACCTGGATTGCGTTACGCTCGGCCAGCCTGTCGACCACTAGAAACCCGAGATTGTGCGCCGTGTGTTCGTATTCCTCGCCGGGATTTCCGAGCCCGACTACCAGCCTGTCGTAGTCGCCCATGGCAATCGCCAGCTACGCTGAAGGCGGGATTCGTCAACCCTTCTTTTTCTTCTCGGGTTCGGCAGCTTCGCCTTCTTCCTCCTTCTTGCCTTTCTTGATGACTTCGGGCTCGGCCGGCGCAGCGGCTGCTGCTCCTTCGGCTCCCGCTTCGGCGGCTGGCGCTTCTTCCGCCTTCAACGCGACGCAGTGCGCGATCACCTGCTCGGGCGGGCTGACCAGCTTCATCGATCCGGTGAGCGCGATGTCGCTGGCTCGCAGATTCTGACCGATCATCAACTCGCTCACGTCGACGGTGAAAAGTTCCGGAATCTCGTCCGGCAGGCACTCGATTTCGACTTCGCGGCCGATAATTTCGAGCAGGCCGCCCTGGATCTTGACGCCCTTTGGGTCGCCGATGGTCTGTACCCGGATCTTGACCTCGATGCGCTGGGTGAGATCGATGCGCTTGAGATCGACATGCAGCAGTTTGTCCTTTACTGGATCGCTCTGCCAGTCGACGATCATCGCGGGCGTGGCTTCGCCGCCTTGGATGGCGAGCTGGAAGATGGTGTTATGCCCGGTGCTCGAATTCAGGATCCTTCCGACCTCTTTCGGATTCACCGAAACGGCGATGGCATCCTTGCCGGCTCCGTACAGAACCGCGGGCGCGAGGCCCTGCACGCGCAAGCGGCGCGCTTCGTTCTTTCCACGTGTGTCGCGCTTCTCCGCGCTGACTATCATATCCGTCTTCATCTCATGACTCCCGCAGGCAAGCCGTTATCCTTCGTTCAGGATTGCGTCGCCCTGTCTTTCAAAATTCGTTATAGGAAAAGCGTGCTTACCGAACCGTCCTCATGGATGGATTGAATGGCCCTTCCGAGCAGCGGCGCCACCGATAGAGTTTTGATCCGGGTGCAGCGCTTGGCATCCTCGCGCAGCGGGATGGAGTTGGTTACCACGACTTCCTGAATGGCCGAGTCCTCGATCCGCTCCACGGCCGGGCCCGAGAGCACGGCATGCGTTGCGCAGGCAATGACGCCGACAGCGCCATGCTTGAGCAGCGCTTCGGCGGCTTTCACCAGCGTTCCGGCAGTATCGATCAAGTCGTCCACAATCAAACAATGACGCCCTTCCACATCGCCGATGATGTGCATCACTTCCGCGACGTTCACATCGGTGCGGCGCTTGTCGATAATCGCCAGCGGGGCGTTCATATGCTTGGCGAAAGCGCGCGCTCGCTCGACGCCACCTGCGTCAGGCGAAACAATGGTCATGTCCCTGCGCCCGATGGAATCGAAATATTCGAGCATCACGGGCGCCGAGAACAGGTGATCCACGGGGATATCGAAAAAGCCCTGAATCTGCGCCGCGTGCAGGTCCAAAGTAAGCACACGATCCGCGCCGGCCGTCTGAATCAGGTTTGCAATCAACCGGGCGGAGATGGGCATTCGCGGCTTATCTTTTCGATCCTGTCGCGCGTACCCATAATAGGGTAGCACTGCTGTGATGCGTTCTGCTGAGGCGCGCTTGAGGGCATCGATCATGAGCAGAAGTTCCATCAAATGCCGATCGACGGGAGTACAGGTGGGCTGGACGACGAAGACGTCGGCGCCGCGAACATTCTCCAGGATCTGAAGCCGGATCTCACCGTCGGAAAAAGGCTCGACGGAAGCTGCGCCGATGGTGCATCCGAGGGCGCCGCAGATCTTGGCCGCCAACGCCGGGTTGGCGTTGCCGGTGAAGATTTTCATTTGCTCGAATCTCATTTTGCGTATTGGTCGCGCGGCGGCCATAGCGTCCATTTTCCGAAGGCGGCCAACTGCCTTCGCCAGAGTGCGTGGTATCGGCTGCGGCTTACCATCGTAACAGGATAGACACGAAGCCTGGGCGAATTCTCTTGTGAGCTTCGGAAAGCTTCGGCGGCCCGATCGCGCAGAGCCCGATCCTCGAAAATTCCGAAGATCGAGGACCCGCTCCCGCTCATCCGCGCTTCGGCGGCCCCTTGTCGCAGCAGCTTCCTCTGAATCGATTTTAGTTGAGGGTGACGGCGGAAGACAACCTCTTCAAAATCATTTTCGAAGGCCGGCCCGCCGGTTTCGAGGCCGCGCGCGCTCGCCCAAACAAGTTGCTGGAAATTGTTTACAATCCCGGCGGGAGGCGAAGGCGATTCTTTACGTCCCAAAGCGGCGTAGGCTTCGGCAGTAGAGGAGTGGATCTCGGGGCAAACGATAAGCGCAGGGCGCGCGGGCGGCTCGGGCAGTGGGTAGAGCTCAGTACCGCGGCCGAGTCCCAGGGCGGCACCGCCCAGCAGGAAGAAGGGGACATCGCTCCCAAGCTCGGACGCAAGTTCGATAAGTTTCGGCAAGGGAAGGGTTTTTCCGACCAGTGCCGGAAGGCCAAGCAAGACCGCGGCAGCATTGGACGATCCTCCGCCGAGTCCCCCGCCCAGCGGAATGCGTTTTTGCAGAACGAACCCGACCCGACCGGTTCTCCCGGTCGCTTCAAGAGCACGATGAGCCGCCTTTTCAATAATATTGCCAGAGATGTTCAAGTCAGACTTGATCTCGATCCGAGTGCGGCCGCGTTCGAATTCGATTTCCAGAGTGTCGGCCAATGACACGGTCTGGAAGATGGTGCGGAGTTCGTGGTACCCATCGGGTCGTTTGTTCAGGATCCTCAAATCCAGATTGATTTTGGCGAGCGCACGAACCCGGATCCGGGCGAAGGTCGGCATCTGGGAACCCGTATTGTAACTTATCCGCCGTTACGCAGCGCCGAAATCCAGGCCTTCGGAGTGGCGCCCAAGGTCCCGCGGAACATTTGGACGAAGGCGCTCGGCTGGCGGTAGCCGATCTCGAAGGCGACCTCTTTCACCGTGCGGCCTTCGACGAGAAGACCGATGGCCTTCATCAAGCGAAACTGGCGCCGCCAGGATTCGAAGCTGAGTCCGGTGTCACGGCGAAAGGCGCGCTCCACGGTGCGGACGCTCGCGCCCGCCGAGCGCGAGAGAACCGCGAGTGAGGCGGCGCCATCGCGATTCGACATCACCGCTTCGGCGACGCTGAACGCGCGGCGGTCCTTTGGAAGGGTCACGAAGCTCGGGATCGGGGCGGCGCGTTCCAATTCCGAGACAATGAGCGCCTGTAAAGACCGGTGGAGCATCTTAGGCGGACTTAGTTGCCCGATTCGGACGGCCTCCACGATGAGCTCGCGCAGCAGCGGGCTTACTTGCAGGACAAAGGCATGGCGCGGCATGCGGCGCGCGACGGTCCGGCGCAGGTACAGCGTTCGCATCGAGACTCCGCCGCGCATTCGAATGCAGTGCGGCATTCGCTCGGGAATCCAGATGGCGAAATGCGGCGGGATGAGCCAAGAGCTCTGACCGCTGGAGATTTCCATCACCCCGCGGATCGCATGGATCAGTTGATCGGAGCCATGCGAGTGTTCGTCGACGAAGTAGTTGGGCGGATAGTCGTAGGCGAGGGTTGAGATGGATGCGCCGGGCTTGGGGTCGTATCCGGTGAGAAATCCGCTCTGTCGCATTCGAGACATATTATGGCGCTAACGCGATCTTGCGACAACGCGGCAGATGTGGATACTAGGTTCATGTCATTGCTTGGTTCGGCGAAATTGATGGCGTTCGCGGCGATTTCCGCTCCGGCGCGCGCGAAGGCGTTCTATGGCGACGTGCTCGGACTAAGATTCGTCTCCGAAGACAGCTTCGCGGTGGTGTTCGATTCAAACGGCGTGACGCTGCGGTTATCGATCACGCCGAAGCCAGTCTTGGCGCCATACACGGTTCTCGGCTGGATGGTGGACGATATCGAAGCGAAGGTGAAGGAGCTCAGTGAGCACGGCGTGAAATTCGAGCGCTACTCGTTTCCCGGCCAGGACGCGCAAGGGATTTGGACCGCGCCCGGCGGATTGGCGCGCGTGGCGTGGTTCAAGGATCCGGACGGAAACACTCTCAGCGTCAGCCAGCATCATTAGCGCGGCTGTTGGAGCGTGGTCCCGAAGCTGCTGCCTCTTTTTTCTGAAGTTGTTCTCGACTGACGCCGGGCGAAATGCCGTCACCGTCGATCGAGGACCATTTGCCGCGCTGCGGATCGCTCGCCAGCCTTTCGCGGTAAGCATGAATCCAGGCTTCAAAGCGCGGGGAGCGGGCCGGGCCGGGATCGGGCTGGATCCTTTCCTGCGGTTCGTCATTGCTGCTGCGAAACAAGACGCTACGCAAGAGCTGTAACGGTTTCATCGGATTCGCACCTCCCCGGACGTGCTGTTGATGGCACTAGGAGGGCCGCTGATTTAAATTTTGGAGAGTTAGTAGCCGAACAACGAATACACATCGTAGCCGGAGAGTTTCTCACGGCCTTTCAGAAAGTTCAGCTCGAGGATAAAGCCGAGCCCGGCGACTTTTCCATTCAGATTTTCGACCAGGCGGGCGACTGCGGCGGCCGTTCCGCCAGTGGCGAGCACGTCGTCGATGATGAGGACGCGCTGGCCCGGCGAGATTGCATCCTTGTGGATCTCAAGCACGTCGGTACCGTACTCCAGCGCGTATTCGATTCGTTCGCGCTCGGCGGGCAGCTTCTTTTCTTTGCGCACAGGAATGAATCCGTAGCCGAGAGCGTAGGCGACGGCGGGCGCGATGATGAAGCCGCGGGCTTCGATGCCGAGCACGACGTCAATGGGAGTGGATCGATATTGCGCGGTGAGTCCATCGATCACGCCCTTGAAGCCCACGGGGTCTTTCAGCAATGTCGTGATGTCGTAGAAGTTGATGCCCGGCTTCGGAAAATCGGGCACCTCTCGGATGAGCGTTTTCAGATGCTGCATGTCGGGGAAGCTTATTGTAACTTATGCATTCGCGATTCGATCGGGAAGTCCGCGTGCGAGCGGCTCCGGCGGGACCGAGCGATTGAGAATATCACTCAGCTTGACGAGTTTTGACAATACGTTCTCAGCGTCGCAGATGACTTTCACCTTTTACGATTTGCGCGGCAAAGCGGTTCAGCCGGGCGCGATACCGGTGAGCGCGGGCTCAACCTACCAGCAGTATTTCGCGACCACCCAAGTGGGCCGTATGTTTGCCTTGCTCGCGAAATTTTCCGTTACCGTCGATACGACCGAGATCGGAAGTTTCACGATGCAGATGACGAACTCGGCCGGGACCACAGCTGTACAGAACGTTTAGATCGCGGGATCCACGCCGCCGCGGCCGATTCCTACCGCGTACCGACCGCACGTCATCCGCTAATCTCGGTACATGCTGCTGGCCGCACTGGCCGAAACATCGCGGCGTGTCGCCGAGACACCGAAGCGTTTGGTGAAGATCGAAGCTATCGGGCAATTGCTTGGCCAGGCGCACGGCGAAGAAATCGACATCGCTGTAGCGTTTCTTTCGGGCCAGCTCCGGCAGGGACGCATCGGCGCGGGATACGGGGCCATCCGGGAAGCAGTTGGACCGCCTGCCCAAACCGCGAGTCTGGAGTTGCTGGAGGTGGACCGGGCGTTCGCGGAGATCGCGGCCACGTCCGGCGCGGGATCACAGGTGCGGCGATTCGAACTGCTTCAGAATCTTTTCACCCGCGCGACCGAAGCCGAGCAGCGTTTCCTGATCGCATTGCTTGGGGGAGAGTTGCGGCAGGGAGCGCTCGAAGCCGTCGTGGTGGACGCGATCGCGAAGGCTGCGCGGATCCCGGGCGAACGCGTGCGCCGGGCGGTGATGATGGCTGGAAGCGCTGTGCCGGTAGCACGCGCCGCGCTCGAGCAAGGCGAATCGGGAATCAAACAATACGATGTTCAATTGTTCAGACCGGTTCAACCGATGCTCGCGCAGTCGGCCGAAGATCTGGACGAGGCTTTGGCCGAATTGGGCGAAGCGGCGCTCGAATTCAAAATGGACGGAGCGCGCGTTCAGGCGCATAAGTCTGGCGGCGATGTAGTCATTTATTCGCGGGCGCTGAACGATGTGACGGCGGCGGTCCCGGAGGTAGTCGAACTGGTACGCGCATTGCCCGCTCGCGATCTGATCCTGGACGGCGAGATCTTGAGCCTGCTGACGGACGGCCGTCCGCAGCCGTTTCAAGTCACGGCGCGACGGTTCGGCCGCAAACTCGACCTGGATCGAGTGCGCAATGAAATCCCGCTCACGCCGTTTTGGTTCGATCTGCTTTACCTCGATGGGAGCTCTATGCTCGACGAGCCGCAGAAGCGGCGCTTCGATGCACTTTCGCTCGTGGCGCGCGATTCGCTGATGCCGCACTTGCTCACGGCCGATCCGGCGTACGCGTCGGAGTTTCTCGAACAGGCGCTGGCGCGCGGCCACGAAGGGATCATGGCGAAGGCGACTTCCGCTTTATACGCAGCGGGATCGAGGGGTCAGAGCTGGATCAAAGTCAAGCGGGCGCGCACGCTCGATCTGGTGATTCTGGCGGCGGAGTGGGGCAACGGGCGTCGCAAGGGCTGGCTGAGCAATCTGCACCTCGGCGCGCGCGACACGGAAAAAGGCGGATTCGCGATGCTCGGGAAGACGTTTAAGGGCCTCACCGACGAGATGCTCAAATGGCAGACCGAGCAACTGCTCAAGCTTGAAATCGGACGGGATAGCTACACGGTTTATGTCGAGCCGAAGCTGGTGGCGGAGATCGCATTTAATGAAATTCAGGCGAGCCCGCGGTATGCGAGCGGTCTGGCGCTGCGTTTCGCGCGAGTGAAGCGCTATAGGACAGATAAGACCGCTGCGGAGGCGGATACTTTTGAGACAGTGAAGAAGCTGGCGGGGTTGTAGCGCACACCCGTGGGTGCCGCGTTCACACTTGTGGGAACGCCGTGGTTAAACCGAGCGATAGTGTTCGCAGGAGTGCGAACACGGCACGCTGAAGCGTGCGCCACATTAGCCGAACAGCGTTCCCGGACTGAGCAGCCAGTTCGGATCGAGATGCCGTTTGACATTTTTCATGGCTTCAATTTGATCGGGCGTGTACTGTATCGCCAGCAGCTTGGCCTTGCGTTTCCCGAGGCCGTGTTCTGCTGAAACCGTGCCGCCGAACGCGACCGCTTGGCGAGCGAATTCGAGCATCAACTCTTGGCCCGTATCGAATTCCGCTTGCGATTTCGGAAGAATATTGACGTGGACGTGCGCGTCGCCGATGTGGCCGAAGATGACATAGTCCAGTCCGGCACTGCGCAGGCGTCCGTGATAGGCGGCCAACATCTCCCGATTGCGGTGCAGCGGAACGGCGTAGTCCGAATTGAGCTTCAAAAATCCGCGGCGGCGCACGGTGTCGTTAACCAATTCGGGCAGCGCGTGCCGAAATTTGCGGAAGCGCTCGCGATCTTTGTCGTTGTCCGCAAACCAGCTATCTTCCGGCGCATGATCGACCCAATAGTCGATGTCGCCCTCTTCCTGCTCGATCAGCAATGCGACGCCGGCGTTCTCCGGGACCTCAGGGAAACGCTCGCGGAGGAAGAGAAGGGAATTGCGGTCGAAGTATTCGATCATGCGGAGCCCGCGCAAATGATGCCAGGCGCGGACGGCGTCGAGCGCGGCGTCGTCATTTTCGAGAAAGATCACACCGGCCAAAACGTCCTTCGTCTTGGGAAGGAGTTGAAGCTCGGCCTCGATCACCACGGCGAGCGTGCCTTCGCTCGGGGCGAGAAGATCGATCCATTCCATCTCCGGCTGGAGTAAATATCCGGCGGTATTCTTGGTCGTGCAGGAAAGCGGGATCTCGGCAACCGGGAAATCGACGCGGTCTCCCCGATGGAACTCCCGCACTGTGCCATCCATAAAGGCCACTCGCAGGCCCAGCACATGACGGCGCGTGGCGCCGTAGCGGAAGCTGCGCGACCCGCTGGCGTTGTTCACGATGGTGCCGCCAACGCTGGCCGTGGTTTCGGTGGGATCCGGTGCGTAAAACTGGCCGGTTGGGGACGCGGCCGCTTGCAGCGCGTCCAATGAAACGCCGGCGCCGGCGATCGCGCGACCCGGCGAAATTTCGAGCCGCTGGAATTTTTCCATCGATACCGACCAGCCGCCTTGCGGGATCGCGCCGCCTGTGAGGCCGGTCAGTCCGCCAGAGATCGTTATGGGGATGCGGTCGCGTGTGGCGTTGCGGAGGATTTCGAGGAGCTCGGACTCGGTGGCAGGTGTGAAATCTTGGTCGGTGTAGCCTGTGTATCCGGACGCGTCTTGTAGCTCGTGGCTCATTGCGGTTTTTCGACCTCTGCGTTCACACGAGTGTGAACGCGCGACGCACGAGTGCGTGCGCCACAGCGCTACACCTCCAGAATTACTGGCATGATCAGCGGCCGTCGCTGTGTTTCCTTATTCAGAAAACGCTTCAAATCTGCGCGGATTTTTTCCTGCATCACGCCCCAGTCGGTGCGCTCCTCATCGCTCGAGGACTCGAGCGTCTTAGCGACCACCTGCCTGGCCTCCTGCAACAATTGCGAGCCGTCTTCGAACGACATGAACCCGCGGCTGACGATTTCAGGCAGCGTTTCGCTCCGGCCGGAATGCTTGTTGATGGCGATGATCGGCAGAACGAAGCCGTCTTCTGAAAGATGGCGGCGGTCGCGGATGACGATGTCTTCGACCACCTCATCGATGGTGCCCGAATCGATGCAGACGCGGCCGACCGGTACCTTTTCGCCACGCCGCGCGCCGTTGCGGTCGATCTCAAGCGTTTCGCCGGTCTCGAGAACGAACATGTCTTCCAGTCCCGCGTCGCGCAAATGACTAGCCAGCGCGGCGTGCTTGGCGAGCTGGCGGAATTCCCCGTGAACGGGCATAAAATAGCGCGGCCGCAGCAGATTGAGCACCAGCTTCAGCTCCTCGGCGCTGCCATGACCGGAGACGTGCACCGGTGGATTCATCGAGCCGTAGATTACATCTGCGCCGCGCTTGGCGAAATGGTTGATCATCCGGTAGATGCCCTTTTCGTTTCCGGGTATGATGCGCGAGCTGAGCACGACCGTGTCGCCTCGCTCGACCGAAACGCTCTTGTGATTGTCGACGGCGATGCGCGAGAGCGCCGACATAGGCTCGCCTTGCGTGCCGGACGCAACGACGACGACTTTCTTGGGATCCGACTGCATGATGTCCTGCGGACGCAGCAGGATTCCGTCGGGCAGATGCAGCAGGTCCATGGAGTGCGCGATCTCGGTGACGTTGAGCAGGCTGCGCCCCACGAATGCGACTTTGCGGCCATACTCGGCGGCGAGATCGAGAATCAACTGGAGCCGGTGGATGGATGAGCTGAAGCAGGAGATCACCAGCCTTCGCTCGGCGCGATAGAAGATGTCTTCAAAGCGCGGAACGACGGCGCGCTCGCTTTCGGTGTAACCGGGCCGGTCGACGTTGGTGGAATCGGACATCAGCAGCAGCACGCCGCGTTTGCCGTAATCTGCCAGCGTGTGCAGATCGAAAAGCTCGTTGTCGGTGGGCGTCGGGTCGACTTTGAAATCGCCGGTGTGCATGATCACGCCAAGCGGCGTGGTGATGGCGAGCGCCATCGACGAAACGATCGAGTGAGTGACGTGTATAAACTCGATCTGAAACGGACCGATGGTGACGCGATCGCCCGGTTTGACTTTGTTGAGGTGAACTTCGTCGGCCAGGTTGTGCTCTTCAAGCCGCCGCTCAACCAATGCGAGCGTGAAAGGCGAGCCGTACACGGGAATGTTCATCTCCGCCAGCAGAAATGGAACCGCGCCGATGTGGTCTTCGTGCCCGTGCGTGAGGACGAGAGCGCGGACGTGCTCGCGGTTCTGTTCGAGATACGTGAAGTCGGGCGTGACGATGTCGACGCCCAGCAGCTCGGCGTCGGGAAACATCATGCCGGCGTCCACCACGATGATGTCATCGCCGTAGCGGACGGCCATAGAGTTCATGCCGAACTCGCCCAGGCCGCCAAGCGGGACGAGTTGGAGCTTCTGGTCGGGCACCTAAGACATCAGAGTATCAGGTGAGGCGAGCAGGCGATTTGATCACAGGAGTTTGAAGTTCACTTCGATGGTGGCTACCACCGCGAGCGGCGCTCCGTCCTTCGTCCCGGCCTGGAACCTCCACTGGCTCACGGCTGCGACCGCGTTCTGATCCAGACCGAAGCCAAGCCCTCGGACAACGCGAATATTGTGGGCCAAACCATCGGCCCCTACCTCGATCGACAGGACAGCCGTTCCTTGATACTTCGCGACGCGTGCTTCCTCGGTGTAAGCGGGCTCGATCTTCGAAATCAGTTTCGGCGGAAGGACGCCCCCGCTGATGTGTGCTGCATTCGAGGCAGGCGATGGAACGCGACGGACCGTCTTGACCCGATCCAGCAGGACCGTCGCTTCGTCGTCGCGCCCTTGTGCTTTGAGGAAGGATGAATAAAGCTCCATCGTGGTTGCCGCGTCGTCGGGTTCCTGCAGTGCTATCGCCGATTGGTACATTGCATCGGCGTCGGTGGCCTTTCCCTCGCGGTCGAGCGTCAGCGCAGTCCACATCTTGGCCGTGCCGGCGTGCGTGCTGTCCAGGGTTTCGACCTTCGCGAAGTAGTCAAACGCCCTTTCATAGTTTTTCTTTCCAAGCTCCGTCACGCCGAGGAACATCAGCGCGGGGGCCGCGTCTTTGCGATCGCCCATTACCTGGATACCTTGCGAGTACAGCGGGACCGCTTGTTCAGGCTGATTGCGCTTCTTTTCGAGATCAGCCAGTTTGACCAGGCCGATTCCGTAAGCCACGCTCGACGCGCCGTAGACGCGTTGGCGAATCGTAAGCGCCGCGTCGAGCAGTTTCTTCGCTGAATCGAACTGGCGCAAGGCTTCGAGAGGTTCGGCGGGTTTGTCGA
>Ga0126373_10003468_pt1 | contig 11827 bp, 9 predicted proteins | sample PanSoiMetPlot_11_FD_92545 | JGI IMG/M metagenome (GOLD analysis project Ga0126373, IMG submission 92545) | Tropical forest soil microbial communities from Panama - MetaG Plot_11 | ecosystem: Environmental > Terrestrial > Soil > Tropical forest > Bulk soil | place: Panama | collected 2016-02-17
GTACGCGGAGGTTCGCGCCTGCCTGCAGGACCCTCGCTTCAGTTCTGACTTACGAAAGTGCTACAGCCAGGCCGATCGACGGATAGAAGACGCGCTTCCCGTCTACGACTGAGGAAGGATCCCAGGCCAGATAGTCCTGGCCCTTGACCATCCACGAGGGCGCCGGGGCCCCGCCAGCGGCGGCGCCCGACGGATGCGCAGCGCACCCAGCCGCCACCAGCGCTGCCGTGACGGCCAGCCCCAGCATTGCCGACGCCGTAGCCGCAGGCTGACGTGGCATGAGACACTCCGCTGCGATTCGAGAGGGTTTGCCTGGTCCGGATCCTACGTGCCGGAATCGCGGTCAGAGGCGGCGCGCCGTCTAGAGGGAGAGGCAGGAAACCGGCGGCCCCTGCGGGTCACCGCGATGTAACCGGTCCAGGCGATTCCGCAAACCAGCGCAGTCGGCGTCCCCGCCACGATCACCACCAGGTAGAAATACGGGACCGCCAAAGGGTCGTCATGTGAGGAACCCCAGGCGAGCAGGAGGGCGGCGTACCCGAGGACAGCAGCGACCGCGACCGAGGCGAGGACAGCGAACGCGAGCAGAACCCTGCGCAACAGTGCAAGCCGCCCTGGCCGCGATCTATCATCACGCATCATAAGATCACCATCGGCGCGGCGCACCGCCACCACCAGAGCTGTCATACTCAGCGGCCGTACTCAGTTCCGTGTGCGCGGATTACTGGCGAGCATGAAGAATGTGCTTCTGCCGCGATGAAGCGGGCTAGGTTGTTACAGCTCCACGCGTGCTCGCAAGTGCCGCCAACGGCGTCGCCACAAAGGAGCTCGGCTTTCGGTGGAATACGATTCCATGCGTGAAGATCGTGCCGTTCTGGTGTGCCCGCCCGGCGGTTGCGCTGGTCGTCGTTAGTGCCGCGCTTGCCGCCGCGTGCACCCACGCGGCTACCTCGGCGCCACGACCGACTCGGTCGCCGTCACAGGAGAGGGCGCATGCGACGGTCCCGCGGCGAGATCCGGCGGGGACTGTGTGGCTGTGCCGGCCCGGTCTGGCGGGGGACCCGTGCGCCGGGGCGCTGAGTACCGCTGTCGAGGCGGCGGACGGGCTCCGCACGATCGAGCCTGCTATCGCGTCGCGAAACGGCCGTTTCGATTGCTTCTATGTGTACCCGACGGTGAGCACAGAGACCGGTTCGAACTCCGACCTGACCGTGCAGTCGGCCCAGGTCAATGTCGCAATGGATCAGGCGGCCCTTTTCTCGCAGGTGTGCGACGTGTGGGCGCCGATGTATCGCCAGATCACCCTGGATGGGCTCGGCAAGGCCTATATTGACCCTGCCCCTGGCAATATCGCTTACTCGAGCCTGCTATCCGCGTGGAAGGACTTCATCACCCACTACGACAATGGCCGCCCTATTATTTTCATCGGCCATTCACAGGGATCATCCATGCTGATCCGGCTTCTGCAGGCCGAGGTTGACCCGAACCGGGCTCTGCGGCACCGCACCGTAGTGGCGATCCTTGCGGGTGGCAACGTGGCGGTACCGATCGGCCGCTCGGTGGGCGCCACGTTCCGGCATCTTCCTCTGTGCACCTCCCCTCGGCAGACCGGTTGCGTGATCGCCTATTCCTCGTTTCCTGCCGAGCCGCCAGCCAACGCGGACTTCGGCCGCCCCGGCCAGGGCGTCAGCATCTACTCCGGGCAGACCGCCACCACCGGAGTGGAGGTAGCGTGCGTCAACCCGGCCTCGCTGGGCGGCGGCAGCGCAGACCTGTTGCTGTATTTCCCGGTAGCTCGTGCATCGGGCGTCGGCATGTCGTGGGTGATCTACCCGCGCATGTACTCGGCCTCCTGCCGGAACAGAAGCGGCGCGACCTGGCTTGAGGTTCGCAAGATAACGTCTCGGCTGGACATCAGGCCACAGCTCACCCAGGCGCTGGGCCCGGCATGGGGCTATCACGTCGTTGACATCAACCTGGCGCTCGGGAACCTCATCGCCGATGTGCGCGGCGAAGAGACCGCTTACCAGGCCCAGCCTTGACTAGCAGTCTGGTCCGGGCTCGTGCACAGGCCTTAAGCGGGCCCGTGCGCGATGGGGTCTTGTCGGCGCAGGCGCTCATTCGCGCGGATCTCAATCTGTCGAGAATTCCTTCCGCAGTCGGATCTCGCGTACCTCCGGTCCGATCGACCGGGTCCATGCGTTTTCCTCTTCATGGGTGACCTGGTACCCGAGGTGTTGCCACCAGGGAAGCGATTTCCAAGCCACTCCCTCTGCGTTCCGACTCGTGCCGGCGGTTACTGCCTCCTTGCCTTCTGCTCTGGCTCGCTCCTCGACTGACCGCACGAGCATAGTGCCGATCCCTCTGCCCTGAAGCTGTAGCGGGACGTCGATGTTGACGAGCTCGAGTTCGCGTCCTCTGTCCTCGATGGTCACACAGCCGACGATCCGCCCGTCCATTTCGGCAACCAGCACTTCCTCCCCCTGGACGATGTTGGGATCCCGCCAAACCGCCGCAAGCGTTGCCACGTCGTGGAAGGGCGAATCCATACCTCCTCCGAATCCGACGTCTTCGCCGGGAAGAAGGGAGGAGTTTGACACCCACACGATTCCCGGACCATCTGCCCTGGTCGCAGCGCGAACATGGACATCGGAGGCCCCAAACTGGGTCAACTGAACGCCTCTCTTCTCGGCTCGGCGGCACCATCTTGGTGCCACGCCCGAGGGTTGGCAACAAGGTGCTGGCCACAGGACCGGGAAAACAGGAAGGGTGTTGGGCTGGGATCACGACTTGGCCGTTGATACCAGTGCTGCTACCTGCTGTTCCGCCCAGGTCGCGACAGCACCTCTACCTGCGGGGTGTTGCCCGATTCGTCATCCATCGTCACAGCGATCAGCTGCCGCCCAGTCCAGGCCAGGCTGGCATTGGTCAAGTCGGGGATCGGGCAGCGGGCCATGTCGGTCCAGGCACCGCCTGAAGGGGCGAAGGCGGCCGCCGCGCCTGGCGGGACATTTGACGGCCTGCTCGCCGGGCCGGGGGTGGCGCCGGCCTTGGTGTTGAACACCACCATCGCCGACCCGGTCCACACGGCTGGCCCGCCGCCCCCGGAGTACGTCTCCGGCAGGCCGGTCCACGTCCCGGACGAGGCGTCGAACCACGCCCCGTCGAAGAAGTTCTGAACCGGGCACGAGGCGCCCGGCCCGCAGCCCTTACCGCCCAGGAACAAAAGCCGGCCGCCGATGGGGGCGGCGGTGCCGGAGGGGAATTCTGCGTAGTTTGGCCGGCTGGGAACGGCAGCCCAGGCGGGGTTTCCGGGCACCCACGAGTAGGCGCTGAAACGAAAGCCGGGGGGACGAATGCCATTGACCACCGGCCGCTGGCTCGCGACCCAGGTGATGACCTCGCTGCCGGTCCAGCTGGCCCCGATCACGAACGGCTGCCAGCCGGCCGCCTGAGGCAGTCCGGGCACTCCCGTCCACGAGCGGGCCGCCGGGTCGAAGGCGGCACCCGCCCCGGGCTGGATCACTACCATCTGCGTGCCGGTCCACACGATCGCCTGCAGGTTGTCAAAGCCGCCCGTCAGCGGCGCGGCCGGCAGCATGGTCCAGGTCCTGCTGGTCGGATCGTAGCTTGCCCCGTTCATGAGCAGGGCAAGCGAGCCGTTTCCGCCGCCCCAGAACAGTGCCGTGGTCCCTGTCCACACGGCGAAGGCGGTATTCCGCGGTGACAAGGGCGATGCCGGCATCGGGGTCCAGGCGCGCGTCACCGGGTCATATGCTGCGCCGTCGGCGGCCATTGTCTGCCCTTGATTCTCATGCATTCCGCCCCAGATGAGGAGCTTGGTACCGGTCCACACCGACGCCTGCGCGATCCGGGGTGAAAGCGGCGGGGCGGGGGCAGCCGACCAGGTGAAGCCGACCAGGCTCTCGGCCGTCCCCTGCGCGCTGCCGCAACCCGGTGGCTCAGCCGAACAGGCCCACGACGCGGACGTCGTGGGCACCGGGGATGGCGACTTCACCGAGCTCGCACACCCGGCAACGACGAGCACGGCCAAGGCGCCGCAGATCACCGCCAAGGCCGACCCGCCACGATGCCCGCGGTCAGCGGTCACTCGCATCCCGCTCATCAGGACTCGGCGCGGCGAAGCGCCTGCAAGCGGTACCTGTTCGCGATGACACGGTGCCTCATGCCGTCTTTGACGGCGGCTAGCCGCGGGCGGTTCCCGGCCATAAGACGCGGAGCACCCCATTCGGGGTGACGGTCACGGCAAATCGCCCGCACCCTCGCAATCCCGGCCGCGGTTTTGATGCGGGTATCGGCCTCCCTGGGCTGACCGGGTGATAATGCACGCGATGCACGGTTTGACTAGTCTGCCAATATGGGCACGGAACCGGGCACGACAGACGGCATCGTGGTCCGGGTGCTCGGCCCGGTCGAGCTGTTCGCACGAGGGATTCCGGTCCCGATCGCCCAGCCGGGGCTGAGAGTGCTGCTAGCGCTGCTCGCGCTCGAAGCTGGTCGCACAATCTCGACGGACGCGCTGGTAGCGGCCGTGTGGGGACCGGAAGAAGCATCGCGGGCGCGGGAGCAGAATCTGCAGAGCAGGGTGTACAAGCTGCGGCGGGTGCTGGCTCAAGCTGAACCAGAGCGCAGGGAGCCGCGGCTGGTCACGGCAGCGCCCGGGTACAAGCTGGCGCTGACCGGCCAGGAGCTGGATGTAGCGGTCTTCCGGCGCGATGTCAGTGACGGCCGTGCGGCTCTGCGGGCAGGTGATGCGACCGGGGCCGTGGACTTTTTCACGACCGCGTTGGGACTGTGGCGCGGAGCGGCGCTGGCCGATGTCGCGGGGTCATCGCAAGTGCTCGAGGCGGCGGCAGCCGGGCTGGAGGAGCAACGGCTGGCCGCGGCCGAGGACCGGGCCGACGCGATGCTGGCCGCCGGCCAGCACCGGGAGCTGCCGGGCGAGCTGGCGGGCTTGGTGGCCGAGCACCCGCTGCGGGAGCGGACGCAGGGGCTGCTGATGGTCGCGCTGTACCGGTCCGGCCGGCAAGCCGACGCCTTGGCCGCCTATCAGCGGGCCCGGCATCGGCTGGCCGAGGAGCTGGGCATAGATCCCGGCTCGGAGCTGCGCGAACTGCATGAGCGCATCCTGCGGGGCGATCCCGCGCTGGCGGCGCCGGGCGGCCCGATGCGCCTAGCCGCAGCCGAGCCAAGTCCGGCGGGAAACCATGCGACCATGCGGGCGCCGAATGGGGGCCTGGGGCACGCCGGCGTGGCGGTGCCGGGGCAGATTCTGCCGGGGACGCCGTACTTCGCCGGGCCGGCGCGGGAGCTCGAGGAACTGGACGCCGTGCTGGGTCGAGCGGCCGGCACGTTCGGCTCACTCCTGCGGCAGTTGCGCGACGACGCGTTCATGACCCAGGAGGAGCTGGCTGAGGCCGCCGGGCTGAGTCCGCGATCGGTCAGCGACCTGGAACGCGGCGTGAGAAGTACCGCGCGGGTGGAGTCAGCCCGGCCGCTCGTCGACGCACTGGGACTTGCCGGAGAGACCCGAACTCTGTTCCTGGCCGCGGCGCAGGGAAGAGCCGAACCAGCCAAGGTGCTGGCAGTCGGCCGTGGAGGCCGGCCAGCTGGCTTCGCCGCGGCCACACGGACGCTGCCCCGGGCGATCGCCGGCTTTATCGGCCGAGCGTCTGAGCTGGCCGATCTCGAGCGGACCGTGACCGAGAACACTGCAGGCAATGCCGTGGTAGGCATTCACGCTATCGGCGGGATGGCCGGGATCGGCAAGACCACCTTTGCCGTCCACGCGGCGCACCGCCTGGCCGGGCGGTTTCCCGATGGCCAGTTCTTCTTGCCGCTGCACGGCCATACTCCCGGGCAGCCGCCGGTCGCCCCCGCCGATGCGCTGGCCAGCCTGCTGATGACGGCCGGAGTAGCTGCCCATCATGTTCCCTCCGGGGCCGAGGCGCGAGCGGCGGTGTGGCGCGACTACCTCGCCGGCAAACGCATCTTGCTAGTGCTGGACGACGCGGCCGGGCACGACCAGGTGCGGCCGCTGCTGCCGGGTTCCCCGGGCAGCCTCGTCCTGATCACCAGCCGCCGGCGGCTGACCGCGCTCGAGGAAGCAGCGGAAATCAGCCTGGACACATTGTCGCCTAGAGAAGCGGCGGCCCTGCTGGCCCGGCAGTCCGGCCGCCCCGAACTGGCCGACGGCGACGGACCGGCCGGCGAGATCACCCGGCTATGCGGGTACCTGCCGCTTGCCATCGCGATGCTGGCCCGCCAGCTTGGCCAGCACACCTCGTGGGCTCCCGGCGACCTGGCTGCCCGGCTGGCCGCCGCCCGGGACCGGCTTGGCCTGATGGTGGCGGAGAACCTGTCGGTGGCCGCCGCGTTCGACCTGTCCTACGCCGACCTGACACCCGGCCAGCAACGGCTGTTCCGGCGCCTGGGCCTGCTCCCCGGGCCCACTGTTGATGCCTATGCCGCTGCCGCCCTCAGCGGTGACAGCCTAGAGGCAACCTGGCGAGACCTCGACGGCCTGTTCGGCCAGCACCTGCTCACCGAACCGGCCCCCGGACGCTACCTGCTACACGACCTGCTCCGCGAACACGCCCGCGCGCTCGCAGCGGCGGGCGACTCATCAGATGATGTCGCCGCGGAGCGGTTGCTGGATTACTACGCGCACGCGGCCGCGATGACGGGTAAACACATCGCCACCCGGACCGCGCTGGAAGGCCGTCCACCGCCCGGAAGGCCGCCTAGCTACGTTCCGGATCTGACCACAGTTGGCCAGGCAGCCGGCTGGCTGGAAGCAGAGCGCCCGAACCTGCACGCGGCCGTGGACAAGGCCATCGCCACTGACTTGCCGCTGCATGCGGTGGCGATAGCCGCTGCGATCGGCGGCTTTCTGCGCGGCCATGGCTCTTTCGAGCAAGCGGCTGGCCTGCATCAGACCGCGCTGGCGGCTGCGCGCCAGGCTGCCGATCGGCCCGGCCAGGCGAGCGCATACGACGAACTCGGGTTCATGGCCTGGCTTGGCGGCGACCACAGGTCCGCCGCGGCGTGTTTCCGGCAAGCCCTGACGCTGTATCGGGAGCTCGGTGACCGGGTCGGCGAGGCGAACGCGATCAACCACGAGGCCCTGGTGCAGTGGAGCACCGGTGACTATCGCAGGGCGATCGCCAGCAACCGGCAAGCGCTGGAGCTGGCGCGGAGCGCGGGCGACCCGCTGACCGAGGCGGTCATCATCCGAGACTTGGGCGTGAACGAGGTGCTGACCGGGGACTACCGCGGTGCGGAGGCTCACCTTACCGAGGCGCTGGAGCGGCTGCGCGCCATCGGCGACCGCCCGGGCCAGAGCTACGCGCTCGATCATCTGAGCGACGTGTACCGAAGGACCGGCGACTATCCGGCTGCTGCAGCGTGTGCGACCGAGGCGCTGCAGATCGCCCGTGATCTGCACGACCGCCCTGGACAGGCATGGGCACTCAACCATCTAGGTCGCGTGCAGCAGGAAACCGGCGACTTCGCCGCTGCGGCGGTTAGCCATCATCAAGCGCTGGAATGGCTGCGCGAGATTGGCCAGCCGTCCGGCGAGGCCGGCGTGCTGAACAGTCTCGGCGAGCTATCGACCCGCACCTTGGCCACAACCCGGGCTCGCGACTATCACGCCCAGGCGCTTGCGATCGCCCGACTTGTCGAACTGCCAGTGGAGGAAGCCCGCGCTCACGAGGGCATCGGGCGAAGCCACCTGCAGGACGGCAACCGCGCAGACGCAATCCAGGACCTGCGGCGCGCGCTTTGGATCTACCAGCGCATCGGAGATGCGGACGCCGAGCGAATCCAGGCCGCGCTGCGCGACGCTGCCGGGGGGTAGGTCAGGCATTGCCACAGTCGGCCTTAAGAGCACCCAAATTGCTCAGCTCCTGACCCGCCGACACGGCAGGCACGGAAGTGCTTGCGCCCTCCGGACCTGACTTCCTTAGCAATGCGTCAGCCCGCGCCTAATCCGTCCACGACTCTGTGACGGCTAGGCGGTGCTGCCATTGGCGCACAGATTCGCCTCCTGGCTGCCAACGCTCGCAAAGGTCAAGCATGGCGCGACATTGGGCGATCATCGCACGCTGACGGGCTGACCACGCAGGTACCGAGCCATAGGCCTCGAAGAGCGCAGCCAGGGCGGAAATGCTGCGAGGGTGATGCATGCGGACGATCCACTCGCACCAGGCCAAGTCCTCGACCCGGTCTCCGGCGTGCGCCCATTCCCAGTCCAAGATCGCGGTGACCTCTTGGGCGGCCGGATCGAGCAAGACGTTGTTCGGACCGTAGTCGCCGTGAACGAGCACAGCGTAAGGCTGGTCCTGATCTTCTAGATGAGCGAGCGCTGGGTCGATCGCGTGGATGCGCCGCAGCATCTGACCGCATGCTCGCAGTACCTGCTCAGCCAAGCCAGCCTCGATCAGCTCCTGGCCGTGAACACCCGCCATGAACGTCAAGTGCAGATTGCCGTCGCTGCTGTCGAGAACCGGTGGAACCGGCAAGCGGTCGGCCAGCGCCCGCAACACTCCGGCCTCATGTGAGCACCGCCGGGCGGCATCGGGACCCTGGTAGGCCTTTATCACTATCGCGCCGTCCCCGGTCGTTCGGTTCGTGTAGCTGTGCGGCAGCAGCTCCAATCGTTTAGTCCTTTCCTCTGCCCCGGCCGATAGCCAAGATAATACGCACCAGATTGAGCAGGGTCTGGTGTGCGATCCGCGTGCGATAACGTGCGGCGGCCTACAGTCAACCGCCAAGATCAAGGCCAATGAATGAGAGCGGCAGCGCCAAATTGTGGAGGATAGTCAGCGGCAACTGAATACGGACCACAGTGCGGCTTGCCGCCAACTGGTCGGATTTCAGCTGCCGTTGACAAGGATGAGTCCGCCGGCTCGGACCGGCAATGCCATAAAGGCGGGCGGCGCTCGTTGCAGCCCGGTTGCAATGCCAGTGCAATGCCCCGCCCGAGACTGGCGTGAGCAAACGGAGACGACGAGGGGATTCATCATGTCCATCACTGTCGAGACTGTCCAGCCTCTGCGTGAGCAGGTGCGCGGCCGGGTGATCACCGCGGAGGACAGCGGTTACGATGACGCGCGCGCCGTCCACAATGGCATGTTCGACAAGCGGCCGCGGGCGGTGTTGAAAGCCGAGCAGGTCGGCGACGTAATCGCGGGGGTGAACTTCGCCCGGCAGCATGGGCTGGATCTATCCGTGCGCGGGGGCGGGCACAGCGGGCCTGGATTCGGGACAAACGACGGTGGCCTGGTTATCGACATGTCGCAGATGCGCACCGTGCGGGTGGATCCAGGGAACAAGACTGCTCGTGCAGGTGGCGGAGCCACGTGGGGCGACTTCAATTACGCCACGCACGCCTTTGGGCTGGCGACGACTGGCGGAATCATCTCGACCACGGGCATCTCCGGTCTCACCTTGGGCGGGGGCATCGGCTACCTGTCCCGCGGCTTCGGGCTGACGATCGACAATCTGATCTCAGCCGACGTGGTCACCGCGGACGGAAAATTCCTGACAGCCAGCGAGCGTGAGAACGAGGATCTGTTCTGGGGGCTGCGGGGCGGCGGTGGCAACTTCGGCGTCGTGACGTCGCTGGAGTATCGCCTTCACGAGGTCGGCCAGGTCTTTGCCGGGCCAATCTTCTACAATTTGGAGGACGCCGCCACCGTGCTCCGGATGTTCGACGAATTCATCCGGGAGGCTCCCGAGCAGTTCGGGGGCTTCCCCGGGTTCCAGATCGCCCCGCCGCTGCCCTTCATCCCGGAGAACAGGCATGGCGACACCCTGTGTCTGGTAGTGGTGCATTGGGCCGGCCCGCCCGACCAGGCGGAGAAGGCCATCAAACCCTTCCGGGATGTCGCTCCAATCGTTGCCGACGGGAGCGGCCCGCTGCCATACCCCGCACTGAACAGCGCCTTCGATGCCCTCTATCCGAAGGGCCTGCGGGCCTACTGGAAAGGCGCCTTCGTCCAGGACCTACCGGACGCAGCGATTGCCGCGCACGTCGAGCATGGATCCAAGGTTCCTGAAGTTACGAGCACGATGCACCTGTATCCGATCAACGGCGCGTGCCACCGCGTCGGAGCCAACGACACCGCCTTCGCCTACCGCGACGCCACTTACGGGATGGTGTTCCTGGCAGGATGGACCGACCCAGCCAAGGACGCCGAACGGATCAAGTGGCTGCGCGACTACTACCAGGCGCTGGCGCCGTATTCGGAGCCGGGAGGCTACATCAACTTCATGCAAGACGACGATTATGGCAAAATCCGGGACAACTACCGCCAGAACTACGATCGCCTGGTCCGGGTCAAACGGGCCTACGATCCTGGCAACCTCTTCCGCATAAACCAGAACATCGCACCATAAGGGCGGAGCAGGTCCTTTTATGCCAGACTGCCCTAGTCTTCACCGGCCCGCTGGGCGGTCTGCTTCGCCGGCATAACTAGCCGAGGCTGCCGGCGGGCCGGTCCCTTCGGCCGCTGCCCTGATGACGGCATGAACCGTTGCCTCCGGGAAGAACACGGTGAGATTCCTCGCGGCGGCCAGAGCCCGGTGGCGGGCCTCGCCGCCGAGCTGGCGAGTTGCCCGCACGGCATACGTGGCAGCCCGGCGGCGGACTTCAGCGCGGTATTGGCCGATGTCCATGCTGATCGTCACGCCGTGAGCATCGGCCAGGTCCAGCGCCTCAGCTGTGATCTTCTTGCCCTTGGCCGAGTTGCACTCCTGGTGCAGGAGCTGGAGATTCCAGCGGCGATGTGGTCCGCCGTAAACCCTGGGGATGATGTGATCGATGGCGGTGCCGCGCGGCGAGTCTGGCAAGTAATCCCCGCACCACGGGCAGCGCCAGTGCTGCAGCTCCACCAGTTCGGTCATGAATGCCAGGCCGTGCGATGCCCACGGCACAACCTCGCCGTCATACTGCCCCTCACCAGCCCGGCCGCCGAACGGCCAGCGGCAGAACCTCTCCCCGGCAGGCACCGGCAACCCGCACACACCGCACCAGCCGGGCTCCGCAAACATGAGGCCAAGCTAACCGGCCGGTCTGACATCGCGGCAGTTGCTCGCGGGAGTGAGGTGCACCTTGCGGCGGCCGGCTCGCAGCGCGAGCCGGGTGGTTACGGCGTGATTGCGATCGCCACGGGCTCGTCCGCTACCTTGACGGGCTTCAGCGGGGTTTCGGTCGCGGTCCGGATCGGCGTCACGGTGTGGTTGTCCGGATTGGTGACGTAGACGGTCTTGCCGTCCGGGGTGATCGCAATCGCAAAAAAGGCGTCAGCGTCCTTGATCAACTTGAGCGCGGTGTTGGTCGCGGTGCGGATTGGGGTCACGCCCCGTCCGATGTCAATGACGTAGGCGATCTTGCCGTCCGGAGCTATCGCGATCGGTCCCCGCGCCCCCGGTATGCGGATCGGCTTGAGTGCCTTGTTGGTCGCGGTCCGGATCGGGATCACGGCCGAGCCCGGGTCGACAACGTAGGCCGTGTTGCCGTCCGGGGTGATCGCGATGGTATTGGGGAACCCCCCTGCCCCGATCTTGATGGGCTTGAGCGCGGTGTTGTTGGCGGTACGGATCGGGGTCACGGTGCCGGAGTAGCTGTTAACAACATAGGCGGCTTTGTCGTCAGGGGTGATCGCGATCGCGACCGGCCGGAGCCCGACCGGGATCGGCTTGAGGGCCTTGTTCGTGGCCGTCCGGATCGGGGTCACCGTGCCGCCCGTGCGGTTAACGACGTAGGCGGTCTTGCCGTCCCGCGTGATCGCGATAGCGA
>Ga0126373_10003469_pt1 | contig 11826 bp, 7 predicted proteins | sample PanSoiMetPlot_11_FD_92545 | JGI IMG/M metagenome (GOLD analysis project Ga0126373, IMG submission 92545) | Tropical forest soil microbial communities from Panama - MetaG Plot_11 | ecosystem: Environmental > Terrestrial > Soil > Tropical forest > Bulk soil | place: Panama | collected 2016-02-17
ACGGAGGTGGAGGTGACGCCGTTTTCGTAATTGTGGACGGAGGAGAATGAAAAGTTTATCGGATGCAGACTGTGCAAAAATAACCAGCTGGAGAAGTCGCCTTCCACGGTGCTCGCGTGGCTGTCGGCGGCATCGCGACCACCGAGAATAAAAAGATGAGTGCCCGGATAAAGGGTGAAGTCAGCTCCGCCCTGAAAGCGCACGAAGTTAAGCCGGGCCTCATGGCCGGTGCCCGGGTTAAGAGGATTGTCGAACCCCTCACCTTCCCACAGCTGATAGCCGGTAATGCGTCCCACCGCGCCGATGTAGGGGGTAACGCTCTGCTCGATTTGCAGGCCCTCCTGCAGGTCCCCGTACTTGTCGCTGATGAAGCCTCCGCCGAAAAAATTCAGATTCAAGGTAGGCGGCTCCTGGAGCGTGAAGAACCCCGGGTAGATATCCTCAAAGAAACTTTGTGCCGATGCCGCTGTTGCAAAGGCGATCACCGCAACCAGACCCGCCAGCGAACAGCTAAGCCTGACCGTCAGCTTGTGCATCGTAGTCCTCACAACCGTCCCTATTTGCCGCTCGCAGGCGGAGTCGTGGTGCTCGGACCCATCGACGGTCCCACGCATACCGGGCACGAGGGTGGAGGCACCGTCGACACCGGCGTTATGTTCCCGCTGCTGCCCGGACCGCTGAAGGCCGTGGCGCCGGTCATTCCGAGTGGTCCGGGCGAAGTTGCGTTGTTGGTACCCGCAACCGTGGACTCGTAACCGGCCGGGACGTTGGTGAAGACGGTCGGATTGGCGGCATTGGCAACATCCACTGAGCCGTCGTACACGGAGACGTCCGTAAAACTGTGAGCGTTGCCGAAGGTCGGACGTGAAACATTCGAGGTAAATGCGGTATCGAACAGGGTGCCTCTGGCCGCCGCGACCGCGTTCGGCGTGTGTACCTCGAAATTGGGCGCTGCGGCGCCTACGGTCCGGTTAACGAGCGATCGCACCACACCACCCGCGAGGTTTACCTGGGTAGCAGCACCGGCGTGCTGGGTAATGACGACGTTGCTGGAGTCGCTCAGTTCCAGCGTGCTTTGGTCGGTGAGCAGAACCACGGCGTGGCCATTATCACCGGTGATGATTCGGTCACCGACTTCCACCGGCATCCCAGGGGTCACGGGGATGGTCGCCGCGCCGCGCTGGAGCTGTACGGTCCCCGAAACCTCCCTAACTGTGCCGGCGTTTGCGGCCTGGGCGAACACGTCCGCCGGTCGCAGCACGAGCAAGACAATGAAAGCGAAAAACAGCCACAGCGACTCACGCGTAGGCTGCTGTACACAAAATGAGCGCATGTTTGTTGGTCCTTCGCTGCTTAACGCATCCTTCTATTCGCCGCGATGCAGACTGTCAATCCAGGCGAAGAGCCGGTGGACGGAGCGAACTCTAGCGTCTGTTCACTATAGGACGGCCAGTAGCGGTTTTGGGCCGGAAATCGTCGATCTCCGGCCCGGTAAACATTTTGCTTTTGGTGGGTTAAGGCTAGCGTTTGGAATACTGCGGTCGCTTGCGTGCCTTGTGGCGACCGTACTTTTTGCGCTCGACCTCGCGCGGGTCGCGAGTGAGCATACCGGCCTTGCGGAGCGCCGGGCGGAGCGTCTCGGAAGAGGCGACCAGCGCGCGCGAGATGCCGTGGCGCACTGCGTCGGCCTGCGCCGCGTTGCCGCCCCCTTCGACGCTGACCACGATGTCGAATTGTCCCTTGGTTTCAGTGATTTCGAAGGGCTCCAGAATCAACATGCGCGAGGTGTCGCGCGGGAAATAGTCTTCAAGCGAGCGTTGGTTAATCAGGATGGTGCCCGAGCCGGGGAACAAGCGCACTCGGGCGACTGCGGTCTTGCGGCGTCCAGTCGACCAGATAATGTTCTTTTTTTCTGCCATGTGAGTGGTTTAACGTCCTCGACTAGAGCTTGACCGGGTGTGGTTTCTGGGCATTGTGAGGGTGTTCCGCGCCGCCGTACACCTTGAGCTTCGTAAAGAGCCGCCGCCCCAGGCGATTCTTCGGCAGCATCCCTCGAACCGCGGTTTCAACCAGCCGCTCGGGTTTCGACTCGCGCAGCTTGCCCGCGGTGGTCATCTTGATACCGCCAGGATACTCGCTATGCCGATGATAGATTTTGTCGCTCGCCTTGGCACCAGTCAGTTTGACCTTGGCCGCGTTGATTACGACCACGAAGTCTCCGGTGTCCTGGTTGGGAGTAAATTCGGGCCGGTGTTTTCCGCGCAACAGGCTCGCGGCGCGCGTTGCCACCCGTCCCAGCGAACGATCGGCGGCGTCAATCAATAGCCACCGCCGGTTACGGAGCGCTGCCTCGTGCGACACGCTTTCGGTCTGCTCGGTCAACTTCACTTCTTACACCTGGCGCGTACTCGGGAAGACACACGCAGAAATCCCCGAGCCGCACAAAACGATTTTGGCGGGGCCGATGGGATTTGAACCCACGACTTCCGACGTGACAGGCCGGCGTTCTAACCGGGCTGAACTACGACCCCGCCCGAACCATCCTTTGTTACATTTTCGCACGTACGGGGCAACCAAGTGCCAGCCGACTTGTATCGGCAGGGAGCCGGAGAACCCCCCAACCGCGCAGCGCCGGGGCCGGAGGTAGAAATTTTGCCGAGCCAGGGCGTGATATATAGCTAGCGCGTGACCACTTGCTGCCGATGAGAAAGACCAATCGGAGTCGCTTGACGTGAAACGGGTTCCAATGCTCAGGCCCGGTGCCTACAGTGACGGGCATCCGCTCGACACCGTTCACTATCTTGAGTGCAAACTGATCCTGAAGCCCGATCGCTTTACTTCGCCGCCAACTTTTCACGACTTTGGCAGGCTGGCGGGTCGGGTCGCGAAGGATCTCGATTTGGGCTTTTCCACCAGCGCCTTCAAAGGTTTGAGACCGCGAATCCGGGAGGTGGTGTTTCTCGATACCAGGGATTTCGCCCTTTACAACAGTGCGTTCATTCTGCGCCGCCGTATCGCCTACGAGGACGGCTTTCCGGTCGGAGATCCGGAGATCGTATTCAAGTTCCGGCATCCCGACCTCCAGACCGCCGCTGAAATGGACGTCCGGCCCAACGTCGCGAGCGCCTACCGAATCAAGTTCAAAGCCGAGGCTCTCCCGTTGAAAGAGAAGCTGGGCGGTCTTCGTATGTTGTATTCGCACAACGTCGAACTTCCCCTGCAGCGAGAAATGCAATCGGTGTCACTGGCAGCATTAGCCGACTTCTTTCCGGCCCTGGGGAAGCTCGGGAAGTCGACCAAGAAGATCTCGCTCGTCAATCACACGATCGTCGAGGAAGTGTTGCAGGATCTGGGGGTGTTGGACTTCGGCAAGGGAGTTACCGCGAAGTGCAACGCATCCTTGTGGCGCGAACGGGGAGAGCACAAGCTGCTGGTCGGCGAATTTTCTTACGAGTGCAAGTTCAGGCGCCGAAGCGAGCTCCACGAAAAGGCGCTCGATCGGTGCAAGCGCTTCTTTGTCGCCCTCCAAGACGTCGCCCGGGATTGGATTTCAGTTGGAACTACCAAGACCGGGATTGTCTATCACCTGAAAGGCAACCCGCCGCTCAGTCACGAGTAACCGTCCGGGTCTGAACCAGACCGCGATCGCTCAGTGCGGTGCGGGTACTTCGAACCACACGGTGGCCAGCGGCGGAAGAGTGATCGACATCGAGCAGGGGAGGCCATGCCAAGGCGTGTGGTCGGCATAGGCGGCGCCGGCGTTACCCTGGTTGCTGCCGCCGTAAATAGTCGAGTCGGTGTTCAGCACTTCGCGGTACAAACCCGCTGCCGGAACCCCAACCCGGTAGGCCCTGCGCACCACCGGTGAAAAATTGCACACGCAAACCAATCTGTTCCCGGAAGAGGGCGCGGTGCGCATGAAGGCGATCGCATTTTCGTCGGCATTGTTCGCGTCGATCCAGCAAAAGCCCGCCGGGTCATGGTCGGCTTCCCATAAGGCCCGCTGGCCGCGATAAACCCGATTCAGATCGCGCACCAGTGCCTGCAGTCCACGATGGTCCGCCTCCGCCAGCAGATTCCAGTCGAGGCTCTGGTCGTGATTCCATTCGCGCCATTGACCAAACTCACCCCCCATGAACAGAATTTTCTTGCCGGAGCGAGCCCACATGTAGCCGAACAGCGCGCGCAAGGTTGCGAATTTTTGCCATCGGTCGCCGGGCATTTTGTCCAGCAGGGAGCGCTTTCCGTACACGACTTCGTCATGCGAAAGCGGCAGGACGAAGTTCTCGAACCACGAGTAGAGAAACCCGAACGTCAGATCGCGATGAGCGTAGCGCCGATACACCGGATCCTTGCTGAAATAATCGAGCGTGTCGTGCATCCAGCCCATGTCCCATTTGAAACCAAAGCCGAGACCACCCACGTACAGAGGCCGGCTGACTCCCATCCAGGAGGTTGATTCTTCGGCGATCATCGCGACGCCCGGATGCCGTGCATAAACCTGTTGGTTCAGTTCGCGCAGAAACGCCACTGCCTGGAGGTTCTCGTTGCCGCCGTGGACGTTGGGAATCCACTCGCCGGCGCGTCGTCCGTAATCCAGGTAGAGCATCGATGAGACCGCATCGACGCGAAGCCCATCGGCGTGAAATTCCTCCAGCCAATAGTGCGCACTCCCGATCAGAAAGCTGCGAACCTCATCGCGCCCGAAATTGAAGATGTAGGTATTCCACTCCGGATGGTAACCCAGGCGCGGATCGGCGTGTTCGTACAGCGCGGTACCATCAAAGCGGCCGAGTGAGAATTCATCGGTAGGAAAATGCGCAGGCACCCAATCCAGAATCACTCCAATGCCACTCTGATGGAGCCGGTCGATCAGGTAGCGAAAGTCATCGGGCGATCCATAGCGAGCCGTGGGTGAGTAATAACCGGTCGTCTCATACCCCCAGGAGCCGGCGAAAGGATGCTCCATCACCGGCAAAAATTCGACGTGGGTGAATCCCAGATTGGTAACGTAGTCGCATAGCTGATTGGCCAGCTCGCGGTAGGAGAGCGGACGGTTGCCATCCTCCGGCACTCGGCGCCATGAGCCAAGATGGAGTTCGTATATTGCCATCGGACTGCGCAGCGTGTCGCGACTTGCGCGTGCGGACATCCACGCATCGTCATGAAACGAATAGTTTGATTGATAGACCCGCGACGCGGTTGCAGGCGGACACTCGGTGGCCGAGGCGAATGGATCGCTCTTGAGCAGGAAGCCGCCGTCCTGGGTGCGTATCTCGTACTTGTAAAAGGTGCCCGCGTCCAGGTCTGGAATGAACAGCTCCCAAACCCCGGAGCTGCCCAGCATACGCATCATGTGGAGCCTTCCGTCCCAACCGTTGAAGTCACCGACTACGCTGATCCCGGCGGCATTGGGGGCCCATACCGCGAACGAGGTTCCGGCGACGCCGGCTACTTCGCAGACGTGAGCGCCCATCTTTTTCCAGATCTGCTCGTGCTTCTGTTCGGCCCACAAATAGATGTCCATTTCACCGAGGGTGGGCGGAAAGGAATATGGCTGGCGCACGGTGACCCGATACTTGCCGGGATATTCGATCTCCAGGCGATGACGAAAAATCTCGGGACCTTTTTCCGCGACCGCTACTTCAAACAACCCGGGTTCCGGCCGCGCAATCATTGCGCGCGGCTCCTGGTCGTCAAGGAGCACGGAAATCTGCACGGCCTCGGGCCGATAAGCGCGGATGATCGCGCCGCCATTGGTCAGATGGGCTCCCAGGATCGAATGCGGATCGCGATGCCGAAGCTCAAGCAGGCGTCTTAGGTCATCGCGTGGAATAGACGAGACGCGGCCCCCACCGTTCCGGTCTGCCTGCCCGCGCGCTGGAGTGGATGTGGTTTGGTTCGTCCTGTCATTCATGAAACAGTCCCTTCCCGGGAAGCTACCCTCGCCGCCGCTCCATTCCCGTCACTTCACGCCCGCGCTTCTCCCGTTGCCGGACCGAGTATGGATGCGATTCCGTTCAGAGGGATCAGCAGCCAATCGGGACGATTGTTCAGCTCGTAGTTGAGCTCGTAGAGGGCTTTTTCCATGGTGAATGCTTCCAGCATGGTTTTGAGCTCGGCGGGATTCTGGGGAACAAAGGGTGATTTTGCCGTCGTTTCCAGATATCCGCGCAGGAAGGCCCACGAAGCCCAGGCCTGCCAAAAGTTGGCCCACGGCTGCGCGATCTGCAGGGTCATCTCGCCCAGCGCCCCGGCGTTGAGTCGCTGAATCGTCGCGCTCATCGCCGCATAGTGGAACGAGCGCAGCACTCCCGCCACGTCCTGCAGCGCGGAGCGTTTGCGGCGCCGCTCGCTCAATTCGCGGGCCGGCTCGCCTTCGAAATCGATGATTACGAAGTCCTTGCCGGTGTAAAGAACCTGGCCGAGATGCAGGTCTCCATGACATCGCATGCGGACCACCGAAGATCGGCAGCGCAGGAAGGCGTCGAAACGCGCGACGATTTCGGCCTGTCGATTGATGATTATCTGGGATTGGCCCGCCAGTTCCTTTGGAATGACCGCGCGCCGACGGTTCAGTACCCGAATTGCCTGCGTTAGCAGGTTACGCATCGACTGGTAGGACGACCGTTGAAAGAAGGCAGAGAAGGGTTCCGGCGCAAATTCGGGCTCACTCTGGTTGGAAGCCAGCGCGAGATGAAGTTCACCGACCCGATGGCCCAAAAGCCGCGCCGCATCCAGGTAGGCACCCAGCAATTCAACCGCGAGCGGATCCGCCTCCTCGCGCCCGAGCAGATCGAGCGGGTTGGTCGACGGCACGTGAGCCAACGCCGGTTTGGTCGCGGCGGTCTCCAGGTAGTGCGAGAGTTCGTCGATCGAGAACTGCCAGGCGTCGCCCTTGTTGGGTACGAAGCCCTGCAACACTGCGACGGCTTCCGGCTCGTCCCGTCCGGTGCGATATTCGAGCCATCCCGCCAGCGGCGGTACGTGCGAGAAGAGGCCGTGGGAGGTGAGAAAGCGCGTGATCTCGAGATCCGGATTCAGGCCGCTTTCGAGCCGCCGGAAGAGTTTCAAAATTAGACGGTCGCCGTAGGCAATCGAGGTATTGCTTTGCTCCACTTTGAGCGCCCGCGGTTCAAGGGCGGCGTCGCCGCGAAGTTCCGACAGCGCGTGGGTTGAGTGTGCCAGCAACTCGCCGGTGGCGCCGTGGTGGTGTCGATGATGGGTGATCATCTCCAGCAGCGCGGTTCCAAATTCAGGATCGATCGACGCGTCGTACACGATCCCGGCCTGGTCTCCGTTGCTGCCGGCGCCGGTGACTTCCGCAATCACCCGTTCGGGAGCCCGCGATTTCACTTCCCGCGCGCGATCGCCTGCGGCTATCGCCAGCGGCAGCAGGTACTTTTCCGGTTCTCCGTTGGTGTAGTCGACATGAAGCACGCCGAGATGGGGAGCGTGCGGCGCTTCCGACATCGCCAAGGTTTCCATCACGGTGACGGATTTAATCGAGCGAGCCTTGGCTCGAAACCAGCGGCAGTGCGGCAGATAGTCCGGCATGGCGCGTGCTATGGTTTCGCGCGCACCTCGTCGCAACATGGCGTCGAAACTGGCGCTGGCTTCAACTTGCGGCGGTTGGTAATCCGAGCGCTCCTCGGGGGCTCGCTTGGTCGACTCAAGGGAAAACCAGAAAAACGTGTGCGGTCCCAGGGTCAGCAGATAGGGCAGCTCGCCGATTTTCGGGAAGGTGGCACGGCCGAACAACTCCACCGGGGTCATGTCCTTGAACTTGGACAGATCGAGTTCGACGTATTGAACAAAGCGCGAAAGGTTTGCGACCACCAGGATGCGTTCTTCCTGGTAGTTGCGGAAGAAAGCGAGGATGTGGGAATTCTCAGGGTTGAGGAATTCGATGGAGCCGCGTCCGAAGGCCTTGAATTGTTTGCGCAATGCGATCAGGCGGCGCATCCACCACAACAGCGAGTGGCGGTTGGCGTCCTGCGCTTCGACGTTGATGGTCTGGTAGTGGTACTCGTAGTCGATGATTACGGGCAGGATCAATTGTTGCGGGTTAGCGGCGGAAAACCCGGCGTTACGATCCGCCGCCCATTGCATGGGGGTGCGGACCCCGTCGCGATCTCCCAGGTAGACGTTGTCGCCCATTCCGATCTCGTCGCCGTAGTAGATGACCGGCGTCCCCGGGAGCGAAAACAGCAGGGCGTTGTTCAGTTCGATGGTCCGGCGATTGTTCCCCAGAAGCGGCGCCAGACGCCGGCGGATACCCAGGTTTATACGCATGCGCGCTTCCTGCGCATACGCCTTGTACATGTAGTCGCGCTCCTCGTCGGTGACCATCTCGAGGGTCAGCTCGTCGTGATTGCGAAGAAACAGGGCCCATTGGCACGAGGGATCAATATCGGGGGTCTGGGCCCAGATGTCGGTAAACGGATACCGATCTTCCATGCGCACTGACATGAACATTCGCGGCATGAGCGGAAAATGGAATGCCATGTGACATTCCTTGCCTTCCGCCAGGTAGGCGACCGCGCTCTCGGGCCACTGGTTGGCCTCGGCGAGCAGCATGCGATCGGCGAAATTGTTGTCTACGTATTGCCTCAATTCGCGCAGGAACGCGTGAGTCTCGGGCAGGTTTTCGCAGCCGGTTCCTTCCCTTTTGTAAAGATAGGGGACCGCGTCAAGCCGCAGTCCATCAACTCCCAGACCCAGCCAGAAGGAAACCACCCGCAAGATCTCGCGGCGCACCGCCGGATTGTCGTAGTTGAGATCGGGCTGATGTGAATAGAAACGATGGAAGTAGTACGCCTTGGCCACGCGATCCCAGGACCAGTTGGACGGTTCAAAGTCCTGAAAAATGATGCGGGCCTCCTTATAGCGCTCGGGTGTATCGCTCCAGATGTAGTAATCGCGGTGCGGGCTGCCGACCGGTGACTGGCGCGCGCGCTGGAACCACTCGTGTCGGTCCGAGGTATGATTCAGCACCAGTTCAGTGACTACTTTGAGGCCTCGCCGATGGGCCTCGCGTAGAAACAGTTTGAAGTCCGACAGGGTCCCGCACTCCGGATTAACGTCCGTATAGTTCGCAATGTCGTATCCGTCGTCGCGCATCGGCGACGGGTAAAAGGGCAATAGCCAGAGCGTGGTAACCCCCAGGCTCTGGAGGTAATCGAGTTTCTTTGCGAGTCCGGGGAAATCTCCGATCCCGTCGCCATCGCTGTCGTAGAACGAGCGCACGCGCAGCTCATAGAAAACCGCATCTTTGTACCAGAACGGGTCGCGCCTTACGCCATTTTCGGTTTCGTGCTCTAGGGCCATGCGACTACCATCGTCTATCGACCTTCAGGATATGGGCCGGTTCGAGGAACGGATCGAGACGCACGTAATTGCGTTCCGACCAGGTATAAGTGGCGTTGGTCAGGAGGTCGGTGACGCGATAGGACTGCCCGGGCGCCACACCCACGACCTCGGGCGGAACAAACGCCGTGCAGATTTGCGGATGGAAGGGGTCGAGATTTACCGCCGTCAGGATGACGTTTGAACGATCCGGCATCGCCTTGGCGTAGAAAATGATCTGCTCGTTGTCGGTATCCAGAAAACGCAGATTCGATAGATGTTGTAAGGCCGGATTACCGCGGCGAATCGCGTTGACCCGCGCGATGAACTCCTTGATGTTGCCGGGCCGGTTCCAGTCGCGCGGCTTGAGCTGGTACTTCTCGGAATCCAGGTACTCTTCGGTCCCGGGCACCGCCTGGTTTTCGCAAAGTTCGTAGCCGCTGTAGATGCCGTAGGAGGGGGCGAGGGTTGCGGCGAGCACCAACCTCATCTTGAAGGCGGGACGCCCGCCATTCTGCAGCACCGCATGGAGAATATCGGGCGTGTTGGTAAAGAAATTGGGTCGGAAATAGTCACGCATCGGAGGTTGCGTGAGTTCAGTCAGGTACTGGGTCAATTCATACTTGGTATTGCGCCAGGTGAAGTAGGTATAAGACTGCGTAAAACCAGCTTTGGCCAGCACCTTCATCATCTTTGGCCGGGTGAAGGCCTCGGCCAGGAAAATCACCTCGGGATAAACCGACTGCACTGCGTTTATCATCCACTCCCAGAACGCGACGGGCTTGGTGTGCGGGTTGTCGACCCGGAAGATCGTCACACCCTGCTCGATCCAGAATCGGACCACGCCCAACAACCCTTCCAGCAATCCGCGCTGGTCGGCGGTATCGAAGTCGATAGGGTAGACGTCCTGGTACTCCTTGGGAGGATTCTCCGCGTACTTGATGGAACCGTCCGGGCGGCGGTGAAACCATTCGGTGTGCTCCTTGACCCATGGGTGATCCGGCGAAGTTTGAATCGCGAAGTCGAGCGCGACCTCCAAACCAAGATTGTTGGCGGCCAGGACGAAGCTCCGGAAGTCTTCCAGCGTTCCAAGGTCAGGATGGATAGCCGTGTGCCCGCCGGTTTCCGCCCCGATAGCCCACGGACTTCCGACCGCATTCCTTCCGTCGGGGGAATTGCCCGGGCCTTTGCGGTTGGTCTGGCCAATGGGATGAACCGGCGGAAGGTAGACCACGTCGAAGCCAAGGTCGCGAAGCTCCGAAAGGCGGCGCCCGGCCTCGCGCAGGGTGCCGGAGCGGTCGGCAGTGGCCCCCTGGGAGCGCACGAACATCTCGTACCAGGCGCCGAATCGAGCCCGGGGCCGATCGACGACCAACTCGAGCAGGGGTTCGAACCTGGTCACCCCTGCGCGCTCGCCGTTGCGCGCGGTTACTTCGGCCAGCTCCGGATTGGAGAGCACCTCGAGCGCTGCCCTTTCGCTGTTACTCGCCTGCAGCCGCTGAACGCAGTCGCGAAGCACCTCCGCATCGTGAGCGCGCGCCGAGCGAAGCATGCGTTCCAGCAGGGCAATGCCTTCGCGGAGATCCGAAAAAACGCGGCGGCCGGCCTGTGCCTTCTTGATAAAATCGCTGCTCCAGGTAGCAAAGAGATCTGTCCATGCCGCGACGGTGAATAGGTAGCGGGCGTTGTCCGGGGGTACGAACTCGCCACGCCAGCGGTCGTTGTCGAGCGCGACCATTGGTGCCTCGACGAACGCCTCCTCGTCTTTGCGCTTCCATTCGACGGCAGCGCGCACGACCTGGTGGCCGTCACGAAAGATGTCCGCTTCGACCACGCAGGGCTCTCCGGCGATTTGCTTGGCCGGATATCTGCCGCCGTCAACTGACGGAGTGATGGCCTCTATGATGATGTGCCCGACTTGCCTATCCGGGGGAGCAGGGAAGGTTCCGTTCCTGGATTGACGAGACCGCATTCGTTCGGACCTTTCCCAATTTAATCGAAGAGCGCGGCGCTTCCTTCAGGTTCCGGCACCAAAGCGCAAGCGCAATTTCTCGACCCCACAGACAGCAATGCGCGTGCCGTCAGACTATCGACGGTAATCCTTTCGTTCCTTTTAGGCAAAACATTTTTCCATGCCGCGATGCGCGGTAGCGCGGTAATTTCTCCCACCGGCCGAGGCCAGGGTACGAGGTGTTCCGTCACCTGCGTCGCGCGGCGAAGCGCGACACCAAGGCCGTTGCGGCGGGCATCGCCGCCGAGGCCAACCAGCGGAGGATATATTGGTCGGCGGATGCTTTTTGCAGGGCCAAGCCGCGGCCGCGGGGGAGCCTCCTTCGGACCGAAACTTGCTCCGTCCGGAACGGTGCCCTATCCTGATCACGGCTGCGAAACGCCTTTCTGGCGTTAGAAGCGAGCGCCGTTTCCGAAAGCTTCTCTGCCTATGTGGATCGTCCGTCTAGCCTTGCGCCGTCCGCTCTC
>Ga0126373_10003471_pt1 | contig 11822 bp, 5 predicted proteins | sample PanSoiMetPlot_11_FD_92545 | JGI IMG/M metagenome (GOLD analysis project Ga0126373, IMG submission 92545) | Tropical forest soil microbial communities from Panama - MetaG Plot_11 | ecosystem: Environmental > Terrestrial > Soil > Tropical forest > Bulk soil | place: Panama | collected 2016-02-17
AAGGCGTCCGGCGGCAAGACCATTCCGGTGCTCAACCCGGCGAGCGGTGAACCCATCGGGGCGGTTCCACATGCGCAGACGGCCGACCTCGAGCGCGCCGTGCATGCTGCCGAAAAGGGCTTTCGGGTCTGGCGTAAGGTTTCGGCGTTCGAGCGCTACGGGTTCATGCGCAAGGCGGCCAACAATCTACGCCAACGGGTCGACGACATCGCCCGGACCATGACCCTCGAACAAGGCAAGCCGGTCAATGAGGCTAAGCTTGAAACCCTCAACGCCGCCGATGTGATTGACTGGTTCGCGGAAGAAGGCCGACGCGCCTACGGGTGGATCATTCCCGCGCGGTTCGAGGGCTTCTATCAGCTCGCCATCAAGGAACCGGTCGGACCCGTCGCGGCATTCACGCCGTGGAATTTTCCGATCAACCAGGCGGTCCGCAAAGTCTCGGGCGCTCTGGCGGCCGGATGCTCGATCGTCCTGAAGGGAGCGGAGGATACGCCCGCATCGGTCGCCGAATTTGTTCGATGTTTTGTGGACGCCGGCCTGCCGCCCGGGGTCATCAATCTCGTATACGGCATTCCCTCGGAGATCTCCGAGTATCTCATCCCGCATCCTTTTATCCGCAAAATCTCGTTCACCGGATCGACGTCGGTCGGCAAGCACCTCGCAAGCCTTGCGGGCAAGCACATGAAGCGCCTGACCATGGAGCTCGGAGGCCACGCACCGGGAATTGTTTTCGAGGATGCAGACCTCGATCAGGCGGTGAAGGTGCTCGCCACTGGCAAGTTTCGCAATGCCGGTCAGGTTTGCATCGCGCCCACCCGTCTGTTGGTGCACGAGCCGCTCTACGAGAGTTTTGTCGAACGCTTCACGGCGACCGCTAAGGCACTCAAGGTCGGCGATGGGCTTGATCCGAAGACGAAGATGGGACCGCTGGTAAGCAGCCGTCGGGTTGACGCCATGGAGGCCTTTGTGTCTGACGCGAAAGCCAAAGGGGCCACGATCCGGACCGGAGGCAATCGCATCGGTAACAAAGGGTTCTTCTTCGAGCCCACGGTTCTCACTGATGTGCCCAAGGAGGCACGGATGATGAATGAGGAGCCGTTCGGGCCGGTGGCGCTGATTGCTCCGTTCAAAGACTTCGACAGCGCGGTCTCGGAAGCCAACCGACTTCCCTACGGGCTTGCGGCCTATGCGTTCACCAAGTCGGCTAAGACGGCCGCCGCGATCGGTTCGGCGATCGAGAGCGGCATGGTGGCGATCAACAATGCCGCGCTTGCCCTTCCCGAGGTCCCGTTCGGGGGCGTCAAGGATTCCGGTTATGGCACCGAAGGGGGTGCCGAAGCGCTGGAGGGCTACCTTAACACCAAATACATCGCCCAGGTCGGCGTGTGACACGCCGCGTCCCGATCCGGGATCAATGGCGCGCGACCCGGTGCGCGCCGATTGAGAGGCAGGCCTGAAAGCATCCGGGTCGAGAGGGTCCGCCCCCGACGGTGAGTTTGTCGTCGAGGGTCGCGAGACTCCGTGAGCGAGCATGAGGCGCACGAAACCGCCTTCCCCAGAGGCGGCCACCTAATGGGGCGCCACAGCCGACAACCCGTGCAACACCGGCCATGACCGGTGAGCACAAGAAGGGAGCAGGACGCGATGGGGAGCATCAATCCAAGCATCGATCTGCAACATGATGGCGAAATCGCCCTGATCCGTATCGACAACCCGCCGGTCAACGCGCTCAAGCACGAAGTACGCGTCGGCCTCCTCGAAGCGCTGGCGCGGGTGCAGGCCGCTGACACCAAGGCGGTGGTCCTTTATGGGGGTGGTCGAGGTTTCAGCGCTGGCGCCGACATCAGCGAGTTCGGCAAGCCGCTAAAGGCGCCGGGCCTGCAGGAGGTGCTCACCGCGATCGAAGCAACGCCCAAGCCGGTGATTGCGGCGATTCACGGCATGGCGCTCGGCGGCGGTCTGGAACTGGCGCTCGCCTGCCACGTTCGCATCGCCACCGCGCAGGCGCGCCTCGGCTTGCCTGAGGTCAAGCTGGGCATTCTGCCGGGCGCGGGTGGCACGCAGCGCCTTCCCCGGTTGCTTGGTCCGGACAAGGCGCTCGCGATGATCGTCACCGGCGACCCGATCGCAGGCGAGGAGGCGTTGCGCGGCGGCCTTGTCGACGAGATCATTACCGGCGATCTCGTGCCTTCGGCGGTCGCCTATGCGCGCCAATTCCTGGCGCAGGGCCAGCCGCTCACGCTGGTCCGCGACCGCGACGACAAGATCGCTCCTGCGCGTGCGAACCCGCAAGTCTTTGAGGAGGCCGCGGCCCGCGTCCTGGGGCGTTCGCGCGGAGGACGGGCGCAGGCGGCCTGCGTCGAAGCGGTGCGCAACGCCTTCTTGCTACCGTTCGACGAGGGTTGCGCGCGGGAACGGGCACTGTTTCGCGAGCTCGTCGTCAGCGACGAATCCCGGGCGCAACGCCACGTGTTCTTTGCTGAGCGCGAAGCCGCGCGCATCCCCGACATGCCGGCTACGATCGCGGCGCGAGGTTTCAAGCGCGCCGCGGTGATCGGCGCCGGCACCATGGGGGGTGGCATCGCGATGTGCTTTGCCAATGCCGGCATTCCGGTGACCGTGATCGAGACCGCCCAACAGCCGCTCGACCGCGGTTTTGACCGTATCGCCGACAATTACCGAACCACCGTTTCCCGCGGGAGGCTCTCACAGGACGAGATGGATCGACGCCTGACGCTGATGTCGCGCACACTGGAACTCGCCGCGGTTGCCGAGGCCGACGTGGTGATCGAGGCGGTGTTCGAGGACATGGATGTCAAGAAGCAAACCTTTGCGGAGCTCGACAGGCTTGCCCGGCCCGACACGCTCCTTGCCACCAACACCTCGACGCTCGACATCGACGCGATTGCCCAGTCGACGCGGCGGCCGCATGACGTCTTGGGCACGCATTTCTTTAGCCCGGCGAATGTCATGCGCCTCCTCGAAATCGTTCGCGGCAAGGCGACCTCGCACCAGGCGATCGCCACCGCGCTGGCACTCGGCCGCACCTTGGGTAAGGTGCCGGTGGTCGTCGGCAATTGCGACGGCTTCGTTGGCAATCGGATGCTCGCGCGTCGCTCGATCGAGTCCGAACGCCTGCTGCTTGAAGGAGCGCTGCCCCAGCAGGTTGATGCCGCCGTGGTGGCGTTCGGGTTTCCGATGGGTCCGTTTGCGATGGGGGATCTGGCCGGCAACGACGTCGGGTGGCGCATTCGCCGCGCCCGCGGTGTTAAGGCCGCAGTCGCCGACGCGCTGTGCGAGGCCGGGCGCTTTGGACAGAAGACCGGCAAGGGCTACTTCGTCTACCAAAAGGGATCGCGGGTGCCGACCCCGGATCCCGAGGTCGAGCAGATCGTTCTCGAGGCCTCGCGGCGGGCTGGGTTGACGCGGCGGGCGATCTCAGAAGAGGAGATCGTCGAGCGAATGATCTACCCGATGATCAACGAGGGCGCACGCATCCTCGAAGAGGGTATCGCGTATCGACCCAGCGATATCGACGTCACTTGGGTTTATGGCTACGGCTGGCCGGTGTGGCGCGGAGGGCCGATGTTCTTTGCGGACCAGGTTGGCGTGGCGCACATTCGCGACCGGCTCGGGTTTTACGCGCAACGCTCGGGTGACCCGACCCTTAAGCCCGCACCGCTCCTTGATCAGCTCGCGGTGAAGGGCCAGGGTTTTGCGTCGTTGAAGACCTAAAACGGTGTGGATTGATGCCTGATCTTGACGACTGGCGCGCCGAGGTGCGCACCTGGCTCGAAACCAATTGCCCGCCGCTCATGCGCCGGCCCCCCACCAGTGAGGCGGATTTTTGTTGGGGCGGACGGCGTTGGCAGTTTGCGTCCGAACAGCAGCGGCTCTGGCTCGAGCGCATGGCGGCGCGCGGCTGGACGGTTCCGCAGTGGCCCACCGAATACGGCGGCGCTGGGCTCTCACGCGAGAAGGCCGATATTCTTCGCGATGAAATGGCCAAGCTTGGCTGCCGAGCGCCGCTGCACAGTTTCGGGATCTGGATGCTCGGTCCGGCGCTCTTGAAATACGGCAGCGAGGCGCAACGGCGCGAACATTTACCCAAGATCGCCCGCGGCGAGATCCGTTGGTGTCAGGGCTACTCCGAGCCCAATGCCGGCTCGGACCTTGCCTCGCTGCAAACCCGAGCCGAGGAGCGCGACGGGTATTTTGTGGTCAACGGACAGAAGATCTGGACCTCCTATGCAGATCACGCCGATTGGATCTTTTGTCTTGTTCGCACCGCTGTCGGCAGCAAGCAGCATGCTGGCATCAGCTTCCTTTTGTTCGACATGGAAACGCCTGGGGTGTCGACGGCGCCCATCGCGCTGATTTCCGGCAAATCCCCCTTCTGCCAAACCTACTTTCACGACGTGAAAGTCCCCAAGGACAATCTAGTAGGCGAACTCAATCGGGGATGGGAGATCGCCAAATATTTGCTCACGCATGAGCGCGAAATGATCGGCGGCATGGGGCTTTCTCAGACGTTCGGCCGCCCGCTCGGTGCCCTTGCGGCCGACACCATAGGCCGCCACAATGGCGTTCTCGCCGATCCCCTGCTGCGGGCGAAGATCGCCGAGTTCGAGATCGACGGCTGGTGCTTTCTGCTCACCATGCGACGCTGCGCCGACATGGCCGCGGCGGGAGGGGGTCTTGGCCCCTATTCGTCGTTGCTCAAATACTACGGCGCGGAGCTCAACAAGCGGCGGCTGGAACTGCTCATGGACGCGGGTGGGTCTGACGCCCTCGAATGGGAAGGCGCGCGCTCGCAGGATGGCAAGACGGCCCGCGAGTGGCTGCGCAGCAAAGCCAATTCCATTGAAGGCGGCACCTCCGAGATACAGCTGAATATCTTGGCTAAGCGCGTGCTCGGGCTGCCGAACGTGTAAGCGCGCCGCGCGGGGATCAGGAGAAGAGCACAGATGCGTCTGGTGCTGTCGGATGAGCAGCAGATGTTGCGCGACAGCGCGCGGGGGTTTCTGGCCACGCACGCACCGGTCGCTCATCAGCGCGCGCTGCGCGATGCCAGGGACAAGGTCGGATTTTCCCGCGACCTGTGGCAACGTTTTGTCGAGATGGGTTGGGCCGGTGTCGTGATTAAGGAAGCCTTCGGGGGCGTCGGCCTGGGCTACGTGGAGGCTGGTGTCCTGCTCGAGGAATTCGGGCGAACGCTAACACCCTCCCCGTTTTTCTCGACCGCGTTGCTCTCCGCAAGCACCCTTGCGCTCGCAGGCTCGGCGGCGCAGCAGGCGCATCACCTGCCGCGCATCGCCAAAGGCGAGATCCTCGGCGCGCTCGCGGTCGACGAGGGGCCTAAACATCGGCCTCAGCGGATCGCACTGAGCGCCGCGCGCCACGCCAATGGCTTTCGCCTGAACGGTGCCAAAACCTTTGTGGTCGACGGACACGTTGCGGATCTTCTCATCGTTGCGGCGCGCACCGCCGGTCAGTCCGATGATGCCGAGGGCATCACGCTATTTCTGGTCGATCCGAAGACCAAAGGACTAACGTGCACGCCGACCCTGATGGTCGACAGCCGCAACACGGCCCGGCTCGAATTCGCCAATGTCGATCTCACGGCCGATGCCGTGCTCGGCGACGTTGACGCGGGAGGCGCGGTGCTCGAACGGGTGCTCTCGATCGGCCGGTGCGGGCTTGCCGCCGAGCTTATTGGCGCCGGCGCGGAAGCCTATGATCGCACTGTTGCGTATTTGAAAGAACGCCGACAGTTCGGCCGGGCGATTGGTGAATTCCAGGCGTTACAACATCGCGCCGCCAAACTTTTTATTGAGCTCGAACTCGCCCGTTCAGCGGTCCTCAAGGCGCTCCAGACGCTTGATGAGAACTTGGACATTGCCGGTGCGATCGCGTCTGCGGCCAAGGCCAAGGCCGGACAAGCCGCCAAGCTCGCGTCCCAAGAAGCCGTCCAGATGCACGGCGGTATGGGCATGACCGACGAGCTCGACATCGGTCTGTTCATGAAACGGATCCGCGTGACGCAGGAATTGTTCGGCGATCCGCAGTTCCATGCAGATCGGTTGGCGCGACTGCGCGGCTACTGACCAAGGTGCCAACGGTGGGAGCCGGTGCGGCAGCAGCATCCTGCTCCCGCGTCAGCGACGGCAGGTGATGGTGTCGGCGACGCCGATCGGTTCCGCGCGCTCGCCGGGACCCATGCTTGGGCGCACCGGCCGATGCGCACCTGCGACACCACGCCCCATTCGCTCACGCCCCGTTTCATCACCGCCACGCGCTTGACGGTTTCGGCATCGACGAATACGTGCATAGGGGCCCTCCGCGTGGGGCGTTGTGTGCCGGTCCTCCCCCTTGGTGCGGCACCCGCGAGGGAATGTCGTTCAACCCGAGGTTGCTTCGAGGCCGAGTGCTTCGATCAGCACGCGCGCCGATGGAAGCGGCGTGCAATGGAGAGAAGCGTGACGGGACTAGCATTGAAGACGATCCTTTGGGCCGCGGCGGCGATGCTGGTGGCCGCGCCGGCGTTAGCCGATGACATGCTGAGGATTGGCTATGTGGATCCTTTGTCCGGCAGCGGCGCCAGCGTTGGTGCGCTCGGCCTGAGGACGTTCGAATACCTTGCCGACCGGCTCAATGCCGAGGGCGGCGTCCTTGGCATGAAGGTTGGGATTGTGGGTTATGACGACAAGCTCAGCGCCGAGGAAGCCGTGGTCCAGGTGCAAAGAGCGATTGACGGTGGGGTTCGGGTCATCACCGAGGGCAGCGGATCCGGCGTAGCGGCGGCGATTGAGGATTTTGTCACCACGCACAACGCGCACAACCCCGGTAAGGAAGTGCTCTATTTGAACTATGCTGCGATCGATCCGATACTGACCAATGAAAAGTGCAGTTACTGGCATTTCCGTTGGGATGCGAGTTCGGACATCAAAATGCAGGCGCTCACGGATTTCATGAAAACGCGCCCCCGCATCAAGAAAGTGTATCTGATCAATCAAGACTATTCGTTCGGCCAATCTGTGCGCCGCGCGGCGCGCGACATGCTCGCGGCCAAGCGGCCGGACATCGAGATTGTCGGCGACGAACTTCATCCCCTCTTAAAGGTCAGCGATTTTTCCCCTTATATTGCCAAGATCAAGGCCTCGGGTGCCGACACCGTCATCACTGGCAATTGGGGGCAGGACTTCTCACTGCTGCTGAAGGCGGCCGCCGATTCCGGACTGCGGCTCGACTGGTACAGCTACTATGCCAACAGTCCAGGGGGCGCCACAGCTATCAAACAAGCTGACCTCCCGGATCGAGTGTTCGTTATTGCCGAGGGTGTCGCCAACGTCCGCTACCCGCCCGCCCAGGAGTTCGAAAACGCGTTTCGCGCGCAACTGCATGTACCGCTCTTCTATCCTCGTGCGGTCAACGAAATGCGGATGCTGGCGAGAGCCATCGCCCAGGCCCAATCGATCGATCCGGTCAAGATCGCCGCCCAGCTTGAAGGCATGAAGGTCAGCGTCTTTGACGGCGGCGATGGTTTCATGCGCGCCGACGACCATCAGTTCTTTCAGCCGCTGTACATAGCCGATCTTGGTCCGCTCGCACGGGGTCAACCCTTCGACGAGGAAAATACCGGCTGGGGCTGGAAGCCAGTGGGAAAGATCGAGACACCGAATACGATCGTGCCAACCAGCTGCAAAATGAACCGCCCGAGCTAGGCGGTTTTGGTGACCGGTGGCTGGCTGCTAAAACGGTATCGGGACGGCTTCTCGCCGCCCTCGCGGAAACGCACAGAGCGCAACTCCAAGGCGGTGAGCCGCGATGTCTATGAGCCGCGCTAGCAGCGCTCGCACCCAAGGCTTGACTCGTTCGTCGAAGTGCTCATCGTCCTCACGTCTGATCGGGGCGGGCCGTCGTTACTTGATCGACCGGTTGATCGGACTTTTCGGTCGGGTTCATTCGATCGGGACAGGCCCGCGCTGCCACCCTGGCCGGCCGGCATCGCTTGATGGTCGCGAACTGCGGGTTTCTCGTGCGTCGGTAGGTGCCCTTGAGCTTGACCGATAGGACGGCGCGACGATGAGTGACGGAGAACCAGCGCTGGCACCCGGGGGCGTTGCAAGCCCCGCCGGAGCTGACATTGACCTTCCACTCGCCGTATCCAACGATCCCGGCTGGTTGCTCGTCGAGGGAGGGGGTACGCTTCTTCGAGAAAACGAGATTGAATCGATCTTTTCAATCGCAAATGGATTTATCGGCACGCGGGCTTCGCTTGAGGAGGGAAGCACATTGTCGCGGCCGGCCACTTTTGCGGCTGGAATCTATGTTGATGGCTCCGCCCACAAGAGCGGGCCGGCACTCGCGGTGCTTCCGGACTGGCCGCGGCTTACGATCGCTGTCGAGGGCGAAATTCTATCGATGGCGCGCGGACAGGTGCTCGAACATTGCCGGACGCTCGATCTTCGTCAGGGCGTGCTCTGGCGCGAGTGGCGTCAGCAGAACCCGAGTGGTCGGATCACGCGGGTCCGCCTGCTTCGCCTCGCATCGCTGGCCGATCGCCACCTGCTTCTGCAATCGGTCGCGGTGACAGCGGAGAACTACTGCGGGCGCATCGAACTCCTGGCCGGTTTTCCGCTCAACGGTCGTCGCGAACCCGAGGCGCCAACCGAGACGCGGGATGCCTCAACAGCCCTTGTCGAGGCGCGAGGCACACTGGTTGCGATGGCGATCGGATCGGTTTGGCAGCCCCGTCTTGAGCCAGCTGCGCCCGCTGACGAGCGTGCCGCCGATCACGGGGAGAGACGCTGGTGCCGGGAGGTGGGCCGTGGCGAGACGATCCGTCTAGACCGCGTGGTGACCGTGCACAGCTCGCGCGATGTTGCCAACCCAAAGGAGGCGGCGCGCGAGCACGTGGAGATGGTCAAGGTTCAACAGGTGCGGACCCTTGCGACCGCCCATGCCGAGGCCTGGAGTTGCCGATGGGATGCGGCGGAAGTGACGATCGTCGGCGATGAGGCCGTTCAGCGGGCCCTGCGCTTTGCAGTGTATCACCTCGTGGCGGCCGCAAACCCGCGGGACGAACACGCCTCGATCGGCGCCCGTGGCCTGACCGGCGAGACCTATCGCGGGCATGTCTTTTGGGACACCGAGATCTACATGCTGCCGTTCTATGTGTTCACTGACCCGCCGGCGGCGCGCGCCCTGCTGATGTACCGCTACCATACGCTCGGCGCAGCCCGGCGGAAGGCGCAAGCGCTCGGCTACCGAGGTGCGCTCTATGCCTGGGAATCAGCGGACACGGGCGAGGAAGTGACGCCGCGGCTCGGCGTTGCGCGGGACGGTCGCGTCGTGGAGATGTTGACGGGCGAGCAGGAGCACCACATCAGCGCCGACATCGCCTACGGGGTCTGGCACTACTGGCGCGCGACCGGAGATGACGCCTTCATCGTCGGCGCGGGCGCGGAGATTCTGATCGAAACCGCACGATTCTGGGCGAGTCGTGCGCGGGTCGAGACAGATGGTCATGCCCACATCCGTGCGGTCATCGGCCCCGACGAGTATCACCCGTCCGTCGACGACAATGCCTATACGAACGTGATGGCGCGCTGGAATCTCCACTGCGCGGCAGATACGATTGGCGTTCTCCAGCGGGAGCGTCCTTCGGACTGGGCCGGGATCTCGGCACGACTCGCCCTCGCCGCGGACGAAGCCGCGGCGTGGCGCGCTATCGCCGACGCATTGGTCACAGGACTTGACCCCGATTCTGGGCTGTTCGAGCAGTTCGAAGGCTATTTCGATCTTGAGGACGTTGACGTCATCGGACTTAGGAACAGCGGGAACGAGGCATCCTTCGAGCGTGAGCGGGTCCGCCGATCGAAAATGATCAAGCAGGCCGATGTCGTGGCGCTGTGCCTGCTGTTGTGGGACCAATGGCCACGCGCCGTGCACGAAGCCAATTTCCGCTACTACGAGCCCCGGACCGCGCATGGCAGCTCGCTAAGTCCGGCACTCCATGCCCTCATCGCGGCGCGCCTGGGCGATGGCGCGCTCGCGCGCCGCTATATGCAGCAGGCCAGCGATATCGACCTCGCCAACAATGCGGGGACCGTCGCGGGCGGCGTTCACATGGCTGCGTTAGGAGGACTCTGGCAGGCGGCGGTCTTCGGCGTGGCCGGCGTGCGCGCGCGGGAAAACGGGATCGCACTCGACCCCCAGCTCCCGGAGGGATGGAAGCAGCTGGGTTGTTGCGTGCAATGGCGCCAATGCCGGCTAAGGCTCATCCTTGCAGCCGATCCCGCTCGGATCGAGATCGCGGTGGAAGGCTCCGGCGAGCTGACGATCACGCTCATCGACGGTCCCGCGTGTCGCGCGTGCGCCGGTCGGCGATATGCTGCGACGCGCGAACGCTTGGCATGGGGAAGCTGGCGGGAGCTCAAATGGTAATCTAGATCGTACGATCGCAGATGCCCTCCATGCGCTCCGATCTCGTCAGCCATTCAAGTTCGGACCAACTCTTTCTACCGGGAACGAGGTCGCGGACGCGGGCAACTCGCTGGCCGGCGATCAGGATCGCCCCCTCAACCCGACGTTCGCAACATCCGTTTTGGAACATCGACTCCGTCCGGCAAGAGGCTAGAATTCCAGGATCTGCTCGGTTACAGGCAGAGGGAGGCCGCCTTGCCGTCGAGATCATTCCCGGCTGTGTCGTTCGAGCAGGTGCGCGCTCTGCTCACAAGCCCAGGTTCGCCATTCGAGATCGAGGAACGCGAGATCCGAGGCATCCGCACTTCGATCTGGAAAAATGCGCCCTCAACGCTGCGTGAAGTCTTTCTGACCGCGCGCGTGCATGGGCAGCACACGTTTCTTGTTTATGAGGACGAACGTGCGAGCTTTTCGGCGTTTGCCCGCGCGGCGTTGGCGATCGCCAATGAGCTCGAACAGGCGGGACTACGCAAAGGCGACCGCGTTGTGATTGCAATGCGGAACCTTCCGGAATGGCCGGCGGCATTTTTTGGGAGTGTATTAATTGGCGCTATTGTGACGCCGCTCAATGCCTGGTGGACGGGAGGGGAATTGCAGTACGCGCTCCGGGATTGCGGAGCCAAGGCCGCGATCGTCGATGCTGAACGCTTCGAGCGGCTGTTGGAACACCTGCCAAACTGCCCGGATCTGAGGCGGGTCTACGTGACCCGCCGTTTCGAGGAGATCGCGCATCCCCAAGTCAAGTTGCTGGAGCAGGTGATCGGCCAGGTCAATGATTGGGATGCTTTGCCGGAATATGGAATGCCGGCTGTTGAGCTTGATCCGGACGACGATGCGACGATCTTCTACACGTCCGGCACCACGGGTGCTCCCAAGGGTGCGGTTGGCACCCATCGTAACTCGACCTCGACCATCATGGCCGGCGCCTATGCGGTAGCGCAAGCCGCGGTGCGGCGGGGCGAGGCGCCCCCCGGCCCCGACGCGGCCAAGCGCACGACGCTCCTGGTGGTGCCGTTCTTTCACGCGACCGGCTGCCAAGCCGTGATGATCCCCACCGTGATCAGTGGGGGAACACTGGTGCTGATGCATCGTTGGGATCCCGAGGCCGCAATGGCCCTGATCGCACGGGAGCGATGCACCAACGCGGGCGGGGTTCCGACCATCGCCTGGCAACTCATCGCGCATCCGGCCCGCGGCAAGTACGACCTGTCCTCGCTCGCGGTCATTTCCTACGGGGGCGCACCCGCGGCGGCCCAGTTAGTGCGCGGTATCAGAGAGACATTTCCCGCGGTGACTCCGGGCTGCGGTTGGGGCATGACGGAGACCTCGGC
>Ga0126373_10003472_pt1 | contig 11818 bp, 9 predicted proteins | sample PanSoiMetPlot_11_FD_92545 | JGI IMG/M metagenome (GOLD analysis project Ga0126373, IMG submission 92545) | Tropical forest soil microbial communities from Panama - MetaG Plot_11 | ecosystem: Environmental > Terrestrial > Soil > Tropical forest > Bulk soil | place: Panama | collected 2016-02-17
AGTTCAGCAGCAGTAACACCACCGAATTCACGAACTTGACGTACGGCATGATCGCCGCCAATCCGGCTTCGGGCACGGTCATGCGAATGCTGAGCCCCAACAAGGATGGGAGCACTACCCAGAGGCCCAGAAACCCTCCTGAGCCATAGACGGAGACATTGTGTAATACAGCTTCATACTCCTCCGAGGCCATCTCGCCGAATACATAGAAGGCCCACGGTGTCATGATGGGACTGAGCAGCGTTGAGAGCAGGACCAGCCCGAGGCTGAGCACCAGATTCCCATTGGAATTCTGCGTCCAGGTCGTGGAGGCGCCGGCGATGGGCATAGCCGCAACGAGCGCAAGGCCTACGAGGATGTGTTGGGCCTCCTGGGGGTTATGCCACAACAACAAGACCAGGGTAATGCCAAAGATATAGGCAATCGGAATGAGGACATTGGCGGCAAGTCCGGTCATCAATAGCCATTTGTGATCGATGAGCGCTTTCAGGTGAGATGTTTTCAACCCGAGCCCGGCATTGAACATCAGGATCGCAAGGAGAACCAAGAGAGCCGATATCTGGGTCTCGGCCTTAGAGAATGAGAGGGTTCCAAAAGAGACCTGTCTAATCGCGAGCCCGGCTCCGGGGAAAACCGCAGCAAGCGCATAGACGCCGATTAGGAACCAGAGTAGGTGGTGATGCACGAGCTGAGACAGGCCGAGAAATGTGAATTTCCGCGCTTCCATCTATCTAATGGTCCTTGGGCCGAACTTTCAGTGAGCATACTGGTAATGACAAGAAATATCGAGAAGAGATATTGAAGACTAAATTTTCGATCTGCAAAGCTGCATCCAAAAAACCTTTGCTATTCGTTCCATCGTGAAGGCGTTAACATTGAGACCTTGACGGTTTATCGGAGTGGCTCAAAAAGAACTGATTTTGAATCGGGAGAGTTTCTCCTAAGAGCTGAGTTCCGCCTCCTTTGCGGTGCTGCAGAACGTGTAGTCACTTGACACTCTGGCAGGATAGAGAAGTTCGTGGAAGGTCATTTTCCAGGTTGTCCCTGCACTACGCTGCACCTCGCTCGTCCCATCAAGTTTCTGTAGCAGTAGAGACACCAGTCGCAATCCCAACGAGGTGCAGTTTCGTTCGTGCACGTCGCGCGGCTAGCCCACACCGGTATCACTCACCACCAGCGTAAAGGTCTGATCAGGATTCGAGACGAGCTCGACCGAGATTTCCCCTGAGCCACTCGGGAAGGCGTATTTAAGACTATTCGAGATTAGTTCGTTGATGATCAGTCCGCAGGAAATGGCGGTGTCCATGGTTAAGGACACCGGCTGAACGTCAAGGTGAAGCCTGATCGCGTCCTGGGAGATGCCACAGTTTGAAATAACTGCGTGGTCAGCTTGTGGATCTAGTCCGGCATGTCAATCCATGCCAGATCTCGGTATCGGCTCAAGGTCTCATACAGCAGTCCGACCGATCGCATGCGCGCCTAACTCTCCTTGAACAGACCGAGGTCGTGGGGATCCTTGGCCGAGCCCGCTTGGAGTCTAAGGAGACTTTCAATGACTTGCAGATTGTTTTTCACCCGATGGTGAAGTTCCCTCAACAGCATTTCTTTTTCTCGGAGGGAGGCCTTTATCTGGTCTTCGATCCGCTTGTACCGCAGCGCGAGGAGGGTGGCCACCCAAATGGTCGCAAGGCAGAGCGCCCGGTTCGGCAGGGCCAACCAGATGCCAGGGCCTGGAAACAGGAAAAAGCCGAGGACGGTCAGGACTGAGGTGGCGTTCGAGACCACCAGCGGCACCCAGCGCTGGGATGACCAAAGGGGAGAGGAGGACCAGCCTGGTGTAGAGCACACCGATCGCGATTCCGAGCGGAATCTGTAGGTCGAGGATGAAAATGCTGGCGGCCAGGATCCCGATCACCGCCAGCACAAAGAGGTCATTGTTACGCGCAGCCATAAGCCCCTTTCTTAGCGGCGAGTATCGACTATCCTGTGTACGATGAACGTAATTCCGCTATGTCACTGTTACCACTATTCCTCATGTAGAAACTGATTTTTGACAATGGTGGAGCGGCTGAACTTGGTGAAAGGCGAATGGTGAGCCAAATGACTGGTGAATCGTGTGGGTTCAATTCGGCGGGATTGGTCCCATCGTACGTGAATCCAACGATATAAAAATGGTCCTTCCAAGCTCGCTCGTTTCCCTCTCCTTTAAACAGTTGCAGAGGGAGGACCTTGCTTCACCTTTAGAAGAGGGCAGCCTGATTGCTCTCCCACTGCACGTGTCCAACGAGCACTGACCTTAATTTGAAAATCAGATTCGCCTTCCGTGCTGCGTTGCGCGAGCAAAGGAGAGCGACGGGCAGCCCTCCCTCACAACTTCCCAAACATCCTCTCAAAAAACTCCCTCGTCTTCCTCATATGCTCCTCAATATCGCTGTTCAAATGCCTCGCCCCCGCTTGCCAGTCGTCCGTTGTGTACCCCACGCGTCGAGCAAGAAAGATGAACTCCTCGGAATCGGCTGGGGGGAGCACCAAATCCTTGGCGTTGCCCCGAACCATGCGCAAGCCATCGATCAGCATGCGAATAAAGAAATAGGCCTGTCTCAAGTTGTCTCCATCCTGTCTCGACACGATTCCGCAATCCATCAATCCAGCTAATGCCCGCATCGTGTTGGGTGTTCGTAACGCAGGATATGTATGACCGTTCATCAATTGCAGATACTGCACAGAGTACTCGATGTCGATGACGCCTCCCGGGCTGTGTTTCACATTGACTGTTCCTCGTTCAACCAGTTGCTTGATCTGCTGATGGCGTAGGTCGAGGGCAATGGCAAGGTCCCACGGATCGCCACTGTAGACATACCGGTCCCGATGGGCCTCAACCTGCTTCCCCAAAGACGCAGCTCCTGCCACGTGACGAAGCTTGATCAAGGCCTGTCGTTCAAACGGAGCAGCGAGTCCCTTCTCACTGTAGTAGCTCGTGATCTCGTCGAGTGGATTGGTGAGGGACCCTTTGCCGCCGTGGGGACGCAGGCGCACGTCGAGACGAAAGATGCCTTCCTGCTTGGCCTCGATCCGCTGCAAGAGCTCCTGCCCGAGCCGTTCGAAGTATTCGCTGTTTTCGATGCGGTGCTTGCCGCTCGTGCGGCCTGCTCCTCCATAGACAAAGAGCACCTCGATATCGGAGGCATAACCCAGTTCCCGGCCGCCAAACTTGCCCATACCGAGGATCGCGAAGAGACAAGGTTTCTTGTTCGCTAATTGGGGAGCGCCATACTGTTTGTTCAACTTGGCCTGGCAGTCTTTCAAACTCCGCTCCAGGATCACTTCAGCCAGTTCGGTTAGCGCGAGTGAGAAGTCGGCTAGACTGGTACTGGGGTCGACAATGTGCTTCATGTCGATGCGAAAAAGTTCCTGGTCCTTAAACCGGTTTATGGTTTCTTTCCGTGCTGAGTCAGTTTTGGCTCGGTCCACCAGGCGATCGAGTTCCTTGCGGAGCGAGGCCTGCGGCTTGATAAGCGGCGCATCGCGGTAGTCTTGTAGGAGCGGCAGGAGGTTGTGGTGTTGTCGGCGCAGAAAATCTTCCCAGAGGAAATCACTGGCGCCGAGCAGGCGGGCGAGGAGTGGAAAAGTTTTCTTGTCACTCAGGAAGGCGAGGACTTGTTGCTGTGCTTTGCCTTTCGGCTCCTGCACGATTACGTCGAGGAATTGGTCGAAGGCTTCCAGGGCCTTGGTCGGATCGGGAGCCCAGGTGAGGGCGTGTGTGAACTGTTTGATGAGCACCGCCGTCAGGCGCAACTGCTGCTGGTCTGCCGGGTCGATCAGTTTCTGCCCATAGCGATTGCGGACGTAAAAGCGATCGTGCAGCTTACCACCCTTCATTTCGATCTGGGCCTTTGCAATGTAGACGTTGCGCATCGCCAACGCATTGGCGAAGGCGTAGAGAAAGGCCGGGGTATCGTCTGACCGGATGTCCATGATCGTGTCCGTGGGCGACTGGCCGTTGTCGAACGTAATCTGCACAGGATTGAGCAGGCCGCTGAACGACCCGCGGTGCTTTCCGAGCTGTTCCACGAGGTTGCGATTGACTGCGTGGCGGGCTTCTTCGAACCGACCGGCGTCAAGGAACGCGACCACCGAGCTGAGTTCTTTTGCCAGGCGGGATTGTTCTTCTGATCCGAACAAGGCCCCCTGGACTGGTTGGACGCGAAAGACGTCCACGATCTTTTTCCGTCTCAGACCAGGGCGAATCTTGGGGCGTGTCCGAGGCCTGCCTCCCAAGGCAGTGCGGGTCAATGTGGTTGCTGCGACCTCTGAGAACGTATAGATCTGGCCTTCTTCGATGTTCAAGCCGAAGGCCGACAGCAGGCCGCAAATCGTGGCGAACTCGGCAAAGTAGTCATAGGCCACGATCGTCAGCTCGAATGATTCTCGCCTTTGTTCGCTGATGGCCAGCTCGCAGAGATGGTCTGGACTTAGTTTGCCCGCCAGGTGAATGTGCCGTGCAATTGTCGTCGGTTCGAAACGCCGGAAGTACTCCTGATCCATCCGGTGGACAAAGTCCTGCAGGATGTCAGAGGCAACATCCTGGCAGAGAGGTTCGAGTGCCGTCAGGATCTCACTGCGGTCCGACTGAACGGTTGACATGGGAGGCAGTATACCCCAATGCACTTCATTGTTTGCGATAGGGTACGTCAGTATAATGCCGCGCCATGACTCGCCGCTCCGCACCCTCGTCCTCGAAACTAGATCGGGCCCGTATCAAGCCCGATCCCACGCCGGTCTTACTAGCCACAGAACGCCATACCGAGCAGGTCCGGAGTATCTTGTCGGCCTATGGTCTTGTGAATATCGAACAGGCCGATCACAACCTTCAATTGATGGCCGGCGATCCGCATACGCGTCGACAACTCGCAGCGATTCTACCGATACTCCTGGAGTCGATTAGCCATACGGCAGATCCGGATCAAGCCCTGAATCACTGGGAGCGATTACTTTACGTTGTGACGCGGTCGAACTTCCTCGAGTATCTCCGGAGTTCGCCACGCATGCTCGATTTGCTCTGCTCCATATTCGGCAACAGCGACTCGCTGGCATTCACCATAATTCGAGATCCGATGCTGGTCTTCTGGTTGTCAGAGGAAGACGCGTTGTCGAAACCGCCGAAGCGAGCGGGGATCGAACAGTCGCTTCAGCAGCAGGTAGGTCATCTCACGGTGAAAGAGTTGAAGCTGGAGGTGCTCCGTCGCTTCCGTCGGCGGGAGATGTTACGCATCGGCGTGCGCGACCTCTTGCGACTGGCGAATGTGCCGGAGACGACGGCATCGTTGTCGGATTTGGCGAGCATCCTAATCGAGGCGGCCTACGAGATTGTGGACGCAGACTTGCGCCGACAATATGGTGTACCGATGCACAAGAACCGGCAGGGGCGATGGGTGGACACGGGGTTCGTCGTGTTGGGGATGGGGAAGCTCGGTGGGCATGAGCTGAACTACAGTTCCGACGTGGATCTGATTTATGTTTATGAATCGCACGAGGGTGAAACCAGGCTGCCGCGTGGAAAGGATGCGGGGAAGCCTGCGGGCGTCGGCATTTCCAACGAAGAATATTTCGAGATCCTGTCTCGCGAGCTGACAAAGGCGTTGGTCGAGCCGACCAAGGAGGGCTATCTCTTTCGCGTCGATTTGCGTCTTCGAGCCGAAGGATCGGTCGGACAACTGGCTCGGTCACTTGACGAGTACCACAAGTATTACTCCACTCGGGGACAGGTGTGGGAACGGTTGGCGTTGCTCAAGGCTTGGCCTATCGCCGGCTCGCCTGAGGTGGGGAAACGGTTTGTCAGAGTCGTGAGGCCGTTTGTGGTGGCGTCCTCAGGACCCAAGCCGGAGGTCCAGCAGTGTCTCGCGATTGTGCAGGACGTTCGCTCGGTCAAGGAACGGATCGATGCCAAAATGGCTGATCGGGGGCATGAGCGTCGTAACGTCAAACTTGGCGTGGGAGGGATCCGGGAGATCGAGTTTCTGGTCCAAACGGTTCAGGTGTTGGCTGGCCGGCGCTTGCCTGGTCTTTTGGATCGGAGCACGCTGGGGTCGCTGGTACGTCTGCAAAGGGCAGGCATATTTTCCACGAAGCAACAGGCCCAACTGACGGGCGCCTACAATTTTCTTAGGAACGTGGAGCACAAGCTTCAAATGGTGCACGAGCTCCAAACGCACGCTCTTCCAGCTCAAGATGAAGAACTCGAGCGTTGCGCGATCCGAATGGGTTACAACGGAGGGGATCGGTCAGCGGTTCTCAGACAGTTTCAGGCCGACTATGCCAAATATACAATGGTCGTGCACGACATCTTCCGGTCGTTTTTCGAAAACCCCAAGGCGTCTTCTGTTTTCAAGGCGATCCTCAGCAAGACAAACGCACCACGCTAGTCGGCATATCGCAGATCACGATCATCGGCGAGCGAGAGGTAAGCTTCTCCCCATTGGTGAGGGTTCTCAAGATTCCAAGGTTCATCGATGTGGACGGGCTTGAAACGGAGGCCGTAGAGACCACCGTAGACCAGGTGAGTCAGGCCTGCTCCCGAATCTTCAACCAGCTGGGCGTAGGCCGGACACGGAGGCGCTTCGCCGTTGTCGCTCCAGCCTGTGACCCAGTACCACTCGCCGGCCGGGTTACGGTCGTACAACCGAACTTGAAGAACCGGTCGAGCGGGATTCACTTCCTTGAACCGGGCGAAGACACCGGTTTCGCAGTTCTCATTTGATTCGACTTCCACGATCACGAGATGTTCCCCGAATCTTTTGAGCTAACTCGCATTCTTCCGGAGCGACGGACCACGAAACACAAAGGGCTCAGCGGCTAACCCGCTGAGCCCTTCGTGGCTGAACGCTGATCGCTTCTCAGCTATGCTTAGTACATCCCTTCCATACCGTGGCTGTGGCCGCCCGGCATCGGTTCCTTCTTCTCTTCAGGGATTTCGGTGACCATGACTTCGGTCGTGAGCATCAAGCCTGCCACGCTGGCGGCGTTCTGCAATGCGCAGCGCGCCACCTTCGTCGGGTCGATAATGCCGGCCTTGATCATATCGACATACTCTTCCGTGGCCGCATTGAAGCCGGCGTTGATATTCTTCTCGGCGCGAACTTTTTCGACGACGACGGAACCTTCGGCTCCGGCATTGGCCGCGATCTGGCGAATCGGTTCTTCCAACGCACGTCGGACGATGTTCACACCCACCTGTTGTTCCGCCACGAGCTTGACCGAGTCCAGCGCAGCGAGGCAGCGCAAATAGGCGACACCGCCGCCAGGGACGATCCCTTCCTCGACCGCAGCCTTGGTCGCGTGGAGCGCGTCCTCGACGCGGGCCTTCTTTTCTTTCATTTCTGTCTCTGTCGCGGCGCCGACGTTGATGACTGCCACGCCGCCGACGATCTTCGCGAGGCGCTCCTGGAGCTTTTCCCGATCGTAGTCCGAGGTCGTCTCTTCGATCTGGGCTTTGATCTGCTTCACGCGGCCCTCGATCTTCTTCGGGTCGCCGTAGCCTTCCACGATCGTGGTGTTGTCCTTGTCGATCGTCACGCGCTTGGCGCGGCCGAGGTCGGTGAGTTTCACGTTCTCGAGCTTGATGCCGAGGTCTTCTGAAATCACCTGGCCGCCGGTGAGGATTGCGATGTCTTCCAGCATGGCTTTGCGGCGATCGCCGAAGCCCGGAGCCTTCACGGCGGCGACGTTCAACGTGCCACGCAACTTGTTCACCACGAGCGTGGCCAGTGCTTCCCCTTCGACTTCTTCTGCTACGATCACGAGCGGTTTGCCCATTTTGGCCACCTGCTCGAGGATCGGGAGAAGGTCCTTCATGCTGCTGATTTTCTTTTCGTTGATGAGGATGAGCGGCTCTTCAAGGGAACACTCCATCCGCTCGGCGTTGGTGACAAAGTAGGGGGAGATGTAGCCGCGATCGAACTGCATGCCCTCGACGACGTCTAATGAAGTGGTCATCGACTTGGCTTCTTCGACCGTGATTACGCCGTCCTTTCCGACTTTCTCCATCGCCTCGGCGATGAGGTCGCCGATCGTTTTGTCGTTGTTAGCGGAAATGGTGCCTACTTGGGAAATTTCTTTCTTATCCTGGCAGGGCTTGCTGAGTTTCTTCAGCTCGGTCACGACCGCTTCCACGGCCTGCTCGATACCGCGCTTGATTTCCATCGGGTTTGCGCCGGCGGTGATGTTCTTCGCGCCTTCGCGATAAATGGCCTGGGCCAGTACGGTCGCCGTTGTAGTGCCGTCACCCGCGGTGTCGCTGGTCTTGCTGGCGACTTCGCGCACGAGCTGGGCCCCCATATTCTCATACGGGTTCTTAAGTTCGACTTCCTTAGCGACAGTGACGCCGTCCTTCGTGATGGTCGGGGCACCGAACTTCTTATCGAGAATGGCGTTCCGGCCCTTGGGACCGAGGGTCGCCTTCACAGCGTCAGCCAGCTGGTTTACCCCTTTGAGAATAGAAGCCCGAGCGGCCTCGCTATACAGTAGTTGCTTTGCCATGTCATTCCTCCCTTAAGTCAGTAGTTGTCTTGCCGTGGATTAGTTAGCTAGTGAACACGCCGAGGATATCTTCTTCCTTGATGATCAAACATTCCTCATCCTCGATCCGAAGCTTGCTGCCTGAGTACTTATCAAACAGGACTTGGTCGCCGACCTTGACGTTCTCGACCTTCTTGCCGATTGCTTGGACAATGCCCCGTTGCGGCTTCTCCTTCGCGGAATCCGGCACATAGATGCCGCCCGCGGTCCGCTCCAATTCCTCGGTGTATGTCACAAACACCCTATCGCCCAGGGGCTGAAATCCTTTGGCGACGCTCTTCTTTTCCTTTGTCGCTGTACTCATATGCAACACCCTCCTCGTGCTGATTAGTAACCGGGTTAATTTATAGTGACGATTTGGTACTGGTTCAAACTCGATGGCGTATACGAGCTACGCCCCACGAGCAGAAGTCCTCGTCCGCAAACTCGGGGACAGAGATAGCCTCGGCTCAGTCCAAGTCAAGGGGGGAATTCAGAAATTATTTTCCCGCCCCTGTCGTCTCGATGTCGCGCATCATAACCTATTGAAATTTCAATGTTCCAGCCAAAATTCGTCTGGGAGGGTGAGGGTATGGAGGGGCGGGGTTATATCCGTAATCGGTCGAAATCCTTGACATCCTTTTTAATGTAGTCACGGAGCCGCTTGATGATTCGGGCTTCTAATTGACGGGTTCGTTCCTTGGTAATGCCGTATTTGGCTCCCAAGTCGTCGAGGGTTAACGGGTTGTCGGAAAGGATTCTGTTGCGAAGGATATCTTCATCCCGCTCCTCAAGGGTTTTGGTAAATTCAGCCAGCTTGGCGCGAAAGAGCGACTTCAACTGATTGTCGGCGATCTGCTCGTCTGCCCCCATCTGCTGAGCTGGAAGCACATCCAGCAGACTGCTTTCTTGATCTTGGCCGATCGGCTGATCCAGGGAAAGTTCCCAATTCCCGAGTCGCTGATCCATTTCGATGACGTCGCGCTCGCGCACGTTCAGACGGTCTGCCAGCAGTTTCGTATCAGGAGCGAATCCTTCCCGCTCGAGCTTGGCCTTTTCCTTTTTCAAGTTATAAAACAGCTTTCGCTGGTCCTGAGTCGTCCCGATCTTTACGAGCCGGTAGTTGTTGAGCAAGTATCGCAGAATGTAGGCCCGAGACCACCAGGCGGCATAGGCGTAGAAGCGAACGTTCTTCGCTGGATCGAACTTCTTGATCGCCTGCATGAGCCCGATATTGCCTTCTTGAATTAAGTCCATATGATCGGCACCTGTGTGGAGATATTCTGCGGCGATCGCGACCGAAACGCGCAAGTTGGCCATGATTAATTTCACGGCGGCTTCTCTGTCGCCGTGGGTCCGGTATTCATGGAACAACTGCAGCTCTTCCTCCTTGGAGAGGTAGGGATACCGGCGGATTTCGGTGAGGTACTGCTGGAGCGCGGTGACTGGTACAACCGCGGTCGAATCCGCCTTCCGACGGTCGTCGGACCCTGACGTCTCGGCTTCCGGTGGGAGCGGAGCCAGTTCCACCACCTCGTCGTCCGACGGTTCCAGGATCTCCCGTTCGAGTGGTTCTTCGTCGAGTTTGTCGTCAGGCTTGGCCATATTAACGCGATGACTATAACAGATGCTTGACCATGGACAAACCCACCCCTCGTGGGAGAATGAGACTGCTTAGCTTGCAGGATCGAAAGTCGGTCTCCTATAGTGGAGTTTCGCCGATTCAGGTGAAAGAAACGAACGGTCGCGATTGAACAATCTGGATGGTTTCATGAGAACGGTCCTGTCAGCACTACGGAGTGGCCACTGGCCGTCCTTAATTGGGGCCTGGCTGCATTTTGAAGTCAGTTTCATGGCCTGGCTTTTGATCGGAGCGCTGGGGATTTCGATTGCACAGGAATTAGGATTGAACTCCACCGAGAAAGGGTTGCTCGTAGCCTGCCCCCTATTCGGAGGCGCGCTCCTGAGAGTGGGTGTGGGTCTCGCAAGCGATCGATTCGGGGCTAAGAGGACGGGGTTCTTTCTGTTGGGTTGTGTCATCGGGGCGGTACTGTGGGGGTGGCTCGGTGCGAGAGGTTTCGCTGATGTTCTGGGTATGGGGTTACTGCTCGGTTTTGCTGGGGCCAGTTTTGCCGTGGCCCTGCCGATCGCGAGCCGGGCCTATCCGCCGGCGCACCAGGGATTTGCGTTGGGAGTTGCCGCTTCGGCCAACAGCGGCACTGTGCTGGCCATGTTCTTCGCTCCGCGTGTGTCCGAACTGGTTGGCTGGCACGGGGTGTTCGGACTGATGATCATCCCACTCAGTGTGACATCTCTGCTCTTCTGGTTGCTTGTCCAATCCGATGAAACCTTTTCACGCGCGGAACGTCAGGCGCAGTGGTGGCAGGAGACTGTTACCACGGTGCGCCGGTCTTCCGTCTACTGGCTCTGTCTTCTCTATGCGGTGACGTTCGGTGGGTTCGTCGGTTTATGCAGCATGCTTCCGATCTTCCTGCACGATCAGTATGGATTAAACACCATCGAGGCCGGTTCTGTGACGGCCCTATGCGGGTTATTGGGAAGCCTGATCCGCCCTTTCGGCGGCTATGTCGCCGACCGATTTGGAGGGATCGTCGTACTGGGGCCTGTCTTTGCGGCGATCGCTGGCTTCATGGCGGGCTTGGGAGAGTTGCCTCCCGTCGGATGGACCGTCTCTCTGTTGGTAGGTGCCATTGCCACGATGGGATTTGGCAATGGTGTAGTCTTTCAGGTTGTGTCGGAACGGTTTTCGAAACAGATCGGCCTGGCCTCCGGCATTATCGGCGCAGCCGGCGGATTTGGTGGGTTTCTTCTCCCCGTCTGGCTGGGGGGGTTGAAAGATTTGTCCGGCAGCTATCGCACCGGGCTGTGGCTGTTTGGGGCTGTCTCGGTTGCTGCTGCTGTCAGCGTGGCCTTCGCCTTGCGACGAGCAGAAGGCGGAAAGAAGGCAGGCTCTTAATTACCCCCCTTTTTCCCGTTGACAGTGAGGGTCAAAACAGGGTTATGTGTTAATTTGCCAGGCTGCGATAACTCCGCGGAAATGCGAGAAACCATGGCCTCTCCTTTTCATAGCATCGAAGACGCGATCCGAGAGATTCGGAAAGGCAAATTCGTCATCTTGGTCGATGACGAAGATCGCGAAAACGAAGGGGATCTCGTCATCGCCGCCGAGAAGGTAACGCCCCACTCAATCAACTTCATGGCGAAGCATGCGCGTGGATTGATCTGCCTCGCGCTAACGCCTGAC
>Ga0126373_10003473_pt1 | contig 11818 bp, 6 predicted proteins | sample PanSoiMetPlot_11_FD_92545 | JGI IMG/M metagenome (GOLD analysis project Ga0126373, IMG submission 92545) | Tropical forest soil microbial communities from Panama - MetaG Plot_11 | ecosystem: Environmental > Terrestrial > Soil > Tropical forest > Bulk soil | place: Panama | collected 2016-02-17
CCGCCGCAAGGCCCGATACGGCGGGGGGCTGCCGCCAGGCCGCCTCGGCGGCATCGAGCCACGCCGGGCGCGGCTGCCGGCAGGCGACGGTGATCATCCGCCGCAACGACGTCAGCGCCTCAGGCAGGTCACGAACCCTGGTCACCCAGACGGCCAGCCCGGCGGACCGGAGCGCTTCGAGGTCGGGCGTCCTGTTTTCCTCCTCGTTAGCCAGCACGATGTCTGGCCGCAGCGCCACGATCGCGTCGACGTCCGGGTTCTTGGTGCCGCCCACGCGCCGGACGGCGAGGTGGACCGGGTGCGTGCACCACTTCGTGGCGCCCACGAGAAGCCCGGGAGCACAGGCCGCCAGCGTCTCGGTCAGCGACGGCACCAGCGAGACCACCCTGCTCACCGATGCGGGCACGTCGACCGGCAGGCCGATATCGTCTACGCACTCACTCATCGCCCCACCACATGCCGCCGATCGCCGTTGACCGCTGACCGCCCCCATTCTGACCGCAATCCGGGGCGCGCACCAGCCCGGGACGCATCCCGGGGGGCTCGCATACGCTGGGATTCCGCCGCTGCCGACCGCGCCCGAAGGACTGGGACCTGATGACTGATGCCGTGCCGCAGGCCGTCGTGGCCGCGCTCGACGACCCGTTCGCCCAGCTGACCGGGTCGCTCGCCGACACCAGAAAGCTGCACTTCGAGGTGGCGAGGTCAGCCAGACTGACGCCGCACATGCAGCGAATCGAGCTGACAGCGGCGGAACTCGACGGTTTCCGCTACGCGCCTGGCCAGGACGTGATGGTCCTGGTCGCCGCTGACGGCCGCAAGCCGGTGCGGCGGCGTTACACCATTAGGTACCTCGACGTCGCGGCGAGGATCCTCACGATCGACGTCGTCCTGCACGGTGACGGGCCGGGCGAGCGCTGGGTTCGGTCGGCGCGGCGCGGCGACCGGATCGAGGGCATCGGCCCGCGCGGGAAGATCTTCCCTAACCCCGCTGCTGACTGGCACCTGTTCATGGGCGACGAAGCCGCGCTGCCGGCCATCCTCGCGATGACCGAGTCTCTGCCCGGCGACGCCGACGCCACGCTCGTGCTGCAGATTCCCGAGGCCGACGACGAGCAGGAGGTCCTCGCACCCGCCCGCACGAGAGTCAGCTGGCTGCACCGGCTGAACGGGCATGCCGGTGATCCAGCTGCGCTAGCGGCCGAGGCGGCGGAGGTTGAGCTGCCGCCCGGCAATGGTCACGCGTACCTGCTCGGCGAGGCGAAGGTGGTCCTCGCGATGCGCGAGGTGCTCACCAGGCGGGGACTCGCGCAGGAGCAGATATCCCCGAAGGCGTACTGGGGGCGCGGGCGCGCCAACGCAGGCCATGGCGAGCCCGGCAGAGACGCCTGATCAATCGCGCGTCTGGTCATCCCGCCAAAAGATGCCGCCCAGAATGGCTAATACGATCACCGCGGACCACACGTCCGCGCGCCTGTGACGCTATCGCCGCGCATATCCTTTTGCCCATTCTCAGCGTGCTGCCACGAAGGCCGCCTTATTGTTCTCTCCCGATGCACCGCAAGGTGCTCCATAATGAATCAATCGCCGTCGTCCGCTGTGCGGAAGGAGCACGGGTGGCATCCGCAGTCGCGGCCGAGGTTTCCGCTTCGGCGGTCCTCGCCAATACGTCGACGCGGACGCTCATCCTCGGCATCGACAAGGCCGGCCGCATCCGCCAGCACGACCGCGGGACCGGCGACGTCCTGGCAGGCGGGGTGCTGGCCGGCGAGCCAAGTCCGCTCATCGGGGTCGAGCTCAGCACGCTGCTGGCAGCACCGGACGGACCGCCGGCGACAATGCTGCACTCAATGATCGACGGTGCCTGCTCCAACCGCGAGGGCACCACGGTCCTGGCGTTCCGCACCGCGGGCGACGCCACCGCCGACGCCGTTGTCACGGTCCAGCCGATCAGGTCTGCCGATCCAGAGCTGGCGGCCCAGGTCATCATGCGCATCGCGCCGCCCGTGCAGGAACGGTTCCTCGACCCGGCGGTCATGCGGCAGGTCATGATCGACGGTGCGGTCCGGCGGGCGGGCGGAGCGCTGGACATCGACCAGATGGCTCCCGAGCTGACGAATATCATCGTTCCGCACTTCTGCAACGCCGCCGGGCTGGTGGTGCTGGAGAGCCTGGTTGCGGAGGATGAGTTCCCGTCCACTCCGATGGACGGTACTCAGCGGATGCGCCGGCTCGCGGTAGCCCACGACGACGGCAACACCGCGTGGGATGCGGCGTTCCCCACCGGGGAGATCCTGGAGTACCCGCCGGGCACGCCGTACACCCGCTGCATGGACACGGGCAAGCCGGTCTGCGAGGTAGTGAGCCAGGACAGCGCGGACGCGATGGCGGCAGCGTGGATCCGGCGGCCGGTCGCCGGGCTGTTGTCGGGCGTGTCGATGCTGCTGCTGCCGCTGATCGCCAGGGACGTGATGCTCGGCTTCATCGTCTGCGTGCGGCGGCCCGGTTACCGCCGGTTCGACGCCTACGACGTCGAGATCGGCATGGAGTTCGCTGCGCGGGCGGCGATCTTCATGGACAACGCGCAGCGCTACAGCCGGGAACGCGCCACCGCGCTCACTCTTCAGCGCAGCATGCTGCCGACCGGCCTGTCCTACCCGACGTCGGTAGAGGTACAGCACCGCTACCTGCCCGGTAGCAAGCTCATCGAGGTCGGCGGTGACTGGTATGAGTCGATCGCGCTGCCCGGCGGCCGGGTTGCGCTGGTGGTCGGCGACGTGGCCGGTCACGGGGTGCGCGCCGCCGTCACGATGGGCCGTCTGCGCACCGCCATCCACACGCTTGCCATGCTCGAGCTGCCGCCGGCCGAGACGCTGTTCCAGCTCAACGAGCTGATGCAGGAACTGGGTGTGCGCGAGCCGCACTTCGCCACCTGCGTGTACGCGATCTTTGATGCGGTGAGCGGGACCTGTGAGGTAGCGTCCGCCGGTCATCTGCCGCCCCTGCTGGTCCGCCCTGACGGCACGAACGAGCTGCTCGACGTGCAGCCGGCCCCGCCGCTCGGGGTGGGCACCGGGCTGATCCAGAGCCGGACGCTGACAATCGAGGACGGCAGCCTTCTCGTGATGTACACCGACGGGCTGGTAGAGAAGCGCAGCCGGGACATCGACGAGGGTCTCGGCCGGCTCCGCGAGATCTTCGGGCCGGGGTCGGCCGACATGCCCCTCGAGGACCTCTGCAAGGACACGCTGGCCGGCGTCTACGCCGACGAGCACCGCGATGACATCGCCGTCCTGATGGCCAGGCTGCGGCGGCTGCCGCGGGAGAACATCGTGACGTGGACGCTCCCCTCGGAGCTGACCAGTGCCAGCCGGGCCCGGTCGGTGATCAGGCGGCCGCTGAAGCGGTGGGGACTGGCCGACCTGGTGCCGACGGCTGAGCTGCTGGTCTCCGAGCTCATCACCAACGCAGTCCGCTACGCGCAGGGCAAGATCGGGCTCCGGCTGGTGCTCGAGAAGGCGCTGGTCTGCGAGGTGCTCGACGACTCGGCGGCGCTGCCCAGGCTCCGGCATCCGGACGATCATGACGAGCGCGGCCGTGGCCTTCAGGTGGTCAGCCAGGTCGCACAGCGCTGGGGGGCCAGGCGGGCAGCGTCCGGCAAGGTGGTCTGGTGTGAGCTCCCGCTCCCCTATGACTGACCCGCGACCCTGTCCTGGCTGCGACTGTCCTTGCTGATCGTGATCTTCCCGTTCCGCATCACGCCGAGCCGCTGCGCTCGCCGGGCCACACTGGAGTCGTGGGTGACGAGCACCAGGGTGAGGTGCTGGTCGCGCCACAGCCGCTCCAGCAATCCGATGATGTCGTCCCTGGTGTCCTCGTCCAGATTGCCGGTCGGCTCGTCGGCCAGCAGTACCTTCGGCTGCTTGACCAGCGCCCTCGCAATGGCGACGCGCTGCTGCTGACCGCCGGAAAGCTCCGAGGGCAGATGCCTAGCCCGGTCGGCCAGGCTCACGCTCTCCAGCGCCGCCGCCGCGCGCTCGCGCCGCTCCGCCGCAGGGACGTGCAACGGCACCAGCGCGGTCTCCACGTTCTCCTGCGCGGTCAGCGTCGGTACCAGGTTGAACGTCTGGAATATGAACCCGATCGACCGCGCGCGCACCTTCGTGACCTGGCTCTCCCGCAGCAGGGCCAGGTCGTCACCGTCCGCGTTGCCAGCCGTGCCGTCGACGCCGTTGCCGAACAGGACACTCCCGGCCGAGGGCCGGTCGAGGCCGCCCAGCATCTGCAGCAGGGTCGACTTGCCGTGGCCGGTCGGCCCCTGAATGGCGAGCCACTCTCCATCATCGATCACCACGTCGACGCCCCGCAGGGCCTGCACGACGCTGCGGCCCTTGTGGTAGTCCTTCGTGACACCGGTCAGCTTGTACATCACGATTCTCCCTGGATTTCCTGCTGCCGCACCCGCACTACTCGACCCTCGCCAGGGCCGCGGCGGGGCGAAGCTGTGCCGCGCGCCAGCCTCCGAACGCGCCGGCGAGCAGACCGCCCGCTATCGCCAGCAGGACTGCCGCCACGATGACGCCAACAGTGACCTGCGGGGTCAGGTGCACCGTCGCACTGTGCGCGCCAGCCGTGGCCAGATCACGGAACCTGTTGGCCGCGCTGCCGGCTGATCCGCTGCCCGCGAAGCCGCCGCCACCACCGCCGGGGAAGCCACCGCCACCACCACCGGCGAAGGCGCCGCCACCACCGCCGAAGAATCTGGCGCCGCCCGGCGTCGCCGAGCCGGTCGTCGAGCCGAGCGTGGCAGTGACCGTGTGGTAGTAGTGACCGGCGAGGGCCGACCCTAGGTAGCCCAGGCCGACGCCAACGACGCCGCCGACGATGCCGATGGTGAGGGCCTCGCCGACCACCTGGCCAACGATCCGGCGGCTGGTCCAGCCGAGCGCCTTCAGCGTGCCGAACTCGCGGACCCGGCGGGACACCGCCGCGGTCGTCAGCAGGCAGGCGAGCAGGAACGCGACAGCGAGCACAGCTATGGCCAGCCACCGACCCAGGTTGTTGGCGAGGCTCGACGCGCTGGCAACCGATCCGGTGATCTGGTTCGCCACGCTCTGCGAGTTCTCGACGCTGACACCAGGCACCGCCTGGGAGATCGCCTTCGACACCGTGCTGATATTCGTGGCGCTGTCCGCGGCCACGTAGATAGTGTTGACGTCGTTCTTCATGCTGGCCAGTGCCTGCGCCCTCGCCAGCGGGATGTAGAAGTCGTACGAGCTCGCGCTGGCCGGGATGCTGACGATGCCGACGACCTTAAAACTGGTCTTGGCGATGGTCACGCTCGAGCCCACCGCGATCTTGTTGGACTTGGCGTAGTTCGTATCGACGAGCGCCACGTCAGCGGTTCCGTCAGCACCGGTGAGCGTCCGGCCGTTGGCGAGCGTGCCCAGGCTCAGCGGGCCGAGGCCGGCCGCGTTCTTGGCCAGGTCCACACCGTCGACGCTGAACGAAGTCGGCGTCAGCGACCCGTTGAAGAAGCCGCCACCGCCACCACCGCGGAACCCGCTGCCTCCGCCGGTTGAGTTGATCGCCGGGATCTTACCGGTGATCTTGGTGTCAGTCAGGGTCAGGCCGCCCGCGGCGGCGGCGACGTTGTGCAAGCCAGTGACCGACGCCAGGTTGGCGTTCGTCATAGAGCCAAGCCCGAAGCTGCGCAGTGTGTCGATGTCGATGGTCGTGCCGGCCGCAGGCCGCTGCTGTGTGCCAAACGCGCCGCGGAATCCGAACGGTCCCGGCCCGCCGCTGCCCGCAGTCGGTGCCTTGGTCACGGTGATGTCAGTGTCCTGGCCATACAGCGAGTGCAGCACCTCGCCCTGGGCGTTCTTCACTCCGCCGGAGAGTGCGGTCACCGTGATGACCAGCCCGATGCCCAGCGCCAGCCCGAGCGCGATGATGCTGGCCTGGCGCGCCCGGCGGCGCAGCTCACGACCCAGATAGGTCCAGAACATCCGAACTCCTTGATGCAAGGGCTCCGCATGACCCGGCCGCGGCAAAGATCACCGCCGCGGCCGGTTACCGATGATCGGGGAGCTTCCTTGGCGGCCGCTGAATGCCGGCTGCGAGATTGCCGGGCAGGCAAGGGCTCTCGCCCATGGCGGCGTAGTGCCCGAGCGCAGCCAGCGGCAGCAGGATGCCGCGGGCCGGCCCGCTGGTCCCGTGCCCGCCGGTCCAGCTCCCATCGGCCAGCTGAGCGCGGACGAGCCAGCTGGCTGCCGCCTCGACGGCGCCGTCAGCCGAGCTGCCGGCCACCGGGTGGCGGCCTGCGGCCAGCAGCGCCGTCAGCGCCAGCGATGTCCCTGCCTCATCCGAACCGCCGGCGCCTGGAAGTCCAGTGACGCCGCCGAGGTGCCAGCCGCCATCGGCGTTCTGCTGGCCGATCAGCCAGCTGACACCGCCGTTGATGCACGGCTTGCCCGCCCGCACGCCGGCCGACCGCAGCGCCGGCAGCACGATGCTGGTGGCGAGGAGGTCGCTCGCGCCCGCGCGGCCGGACCACGCACCGGCGGGCCGCTGCGCGCGCAGCAGCCAGATGACCGCACGGCGGATGGCCCGAACGACAGCAGGGTCGTCAGCCCCGGTCGTCGCAAGCGCACGGATGCAGTATGCGGTGAGCGTAGGTGTATCGCCCCAGCCGCCGTCCCGGTCCTGCGTGTCCGCCAGCCACCGGGTGGCCGCGGCGATCGCCGGCGAGGCGGCCGGCTCGATCCCGCTCAGCGTCGCCAGCACAACCGCGGTGTCGGCTGGCCGCGGGTAGCCGTCCGGGCAGAACGACCAGCCGCACGGCGCTGCGCCGGCTCGTGCTCTCGCACCGAACGCAGGCGCCTCGATCTGGCGCGCCAGCAGCCACCGCGCCGCTGCGGCGACCGACGGATGATCGCCGCACAGCCCGGCAGCACGCAGCGCGTCCACCGCCAGCGCGGTCTGCGCGATGGGAGGCAAGCTCGTCGCGTCCGGCTGGTCGCCAGCCGGTTGGCCCGTCACCTGCAGGGCGACGAGAGACATCGGCCAGACCGGTCGCAGGCCGCCAGCATCAGCGCCGTGCTGCTGCCAACCCGCGAGCCAGCTCCCGCACCGCCGCAGGGCGGCCAGTCGTACCGGCGATCGGGCCGAGCTGAGCGCGCCGGCCAGCCGAGGTGAGTCGCCAGCCGGCCGGCCTGGCGTGGCGCGCAGTTCGGCGAGCCCGAGCCCTGTCACGCACACTGGCCGGACCGCGCCGAGGATCGCGAGGGTGACCGCGACCACGGGACTGCCCCCTTGTCCAATGCGAACCGGAAACCACAAGACCTCAGGGGCGGGAATGGGCACGTCCGACCACGCGGTCACGCCGAACAGCGCCAGCCATGCCCCGGCCGTGACGCCAGCGGCGTCGATGCCGCCCGCATCCCTGATCCAGCCTGCCGCCGCGGCCATGTGGTAGGCGTCGGGTGAGTCCCCGGCCAGCGACAGCGCGAGATAGGCCACGACCGAGGCGGACAGATCGGCGGTGGGTCCTGGCTCGGCCCCGGCCCAGCTGCCGTCGGCCCGCTGACCGGACCTGATCTGCTGGGTCATGGCGTCCTGACCGGGCACCGGCCCTGCCCGCACGAACCACCGGGCCAGGAACGCTTCCGCGACGAGGCTGATAGCGGCCGCGGCGCTGTCAGGCCACCAGCCGCCCGGATCCTGGCACACGAGCAGGACCCTGCTGGCTCGCTGGACGGCCACGCTGGCGGCGGCGCGGTGGCGCGCCGCCGGCAGCGCGGCCGCGGTCACCGGCCGCCTGCTGACGGCACCGCGGCCGCCGCCCTCATTTCTTCGTCCGCAGGTGCGATGCCGCCAGCGGTGTCCGCGATGAGCTTGCGCGCGGCGGACCGCCCGCTGCGCACGGCGCCCTCCATGGTGTCCGGCCAGCCGGTCTCCGTCCACGCGCCAGCGACCGCAAGCCCGGGCGGCCCGGCATCAGGCACGGCGCGGAGGCGTCGCACGCCGGGCTCGTGACAGATCGTGGCGCGCCTCTCCCTGGTGACGAAGAAGTCCTCGACACTGGCCTCAGCCGCGTCCGGGAACAGCCGTTCCAGCAGCGCCAGGCCGTTCTCCCGCAGCGCGGCCCCTGGCGTGTCCACGTAGCGGTCCGCGGCCGGGACCGAGGCGGCAAGGTACTGGCCGCCGTGCAGCCCGGCGACGCTGGACTTGTCGATCACCCATCGCACCGGCGAGCCGGCCACCGCTGCGAACGGCAGCCTGGTCACCCGGCGGTCGTACACCACGTGGAGGCTCACGACCGGTGACGTCCGCAACAGCGACCACCGGGCGATCATGCCCGGCAGCACTTCCGAGGCCAGTCCCACGGCGTCGCCGGGGGGTACCGCCAGCACGACGGCGCTGGCCCGGATCAGCTCGGTCGCCCCGCCCTCCGCATCCGGGCGGGCCGCGCCGGCGACGACCGTGACCTGATATCCCCCGGCCGGGTCCGGCTCGAGCGCTGCCGCCCGGCTACTCAGCATGATCGTGACGCCGAGCTGGCCAAGCAGCGCGGCCGCGGGAGCGCTATGCAACTGGCTGAACGGCACGGAGGGCACACCGATGTCAGCGTGGTCCCGCCCGGTAAGCAGGGCAGTCCGGATCGTGCTCGCCGCCAGACCGAGATCGGCCCGCTCCGGCGGGGAGTTGAGTGCTGCGGCGCACAGCCAGTCCCACAGCATCGTCTGGACCCGCTCGGGCTGACCGTGATCCGCAAGCCAGCCCGCCAGATTGCGGTCGTTGCCCGCGCCCCTGTCGGCGAACCGCAGCCTCGCCACTGCGGCGGCCACCCGGGCGCGTTCGGTTACCGACAGTAACCGGAATCGCGCCAGCGCTCCAGCCAGGTGCGCGGGTGACGGCAGCCCGGATCGGCGCAGCGTCGCCTGTGCCGGGCCGCCAGACGTTCCTGGCGCGAGAACCGTGAGATCAAGCCTGTCCTGGATGACGCACGAGTCGGTGACCCCGAGCCTGGCTAGCAGATCACGATAGGCCGTGCAGCATCGTAAGAAAAGGTGCTGACCATTATCGATCGTGAGACCCCGCCGCAGGAAAGAGCAGGTAGCGCCGCCGAGCCACGGGCGACCCTCGACTAACGTGACCGCGCGCCCGGCTCCGGCCAACTCGAGTGCCGCGCTGATTCCGGCGAGTCCCCCGCCGATCACGACGACGTCTGGACGGTCATCCGCCCGCGTCATGGCCAATCCCCCGTCCTGCCCGACCCCCGTCGGTAAGAGCACTACCTCGCCGACTCTACCGCGCACGCGCAGCGTCTGCGGTCCACCCGAGACCACTGCTCAGGAGACGGGGCGCGGTACCCCTGTTTCGGTTTGAACCTTTAAGCGACTGGATTTCTGAGTTTGATGGTTTTCGAATGATTTTCGCGGGTTCACCTGGTGCCGTAACACCTCCGCCGGTGGTGATTTCTCACCGGAATTCGGACCACGAATCCAGTTTCATATTTCGGCCTTCTAATAGGATGTTACGCTGCAATATCGCCCCGGTATTCGTGGCGCCGCGGGCACGATGCCGATCACGCGACTCACCACTCTGGGGCCTGCAGCCATGGGAATGCGACACAGATCCATCGGTCTGAGGGTCGGGCTCCTGATCGCGGTTCCGGCGCTCAGCCTCGTGCTGCTCTACGCCTTCGTGGCGAGCCTCACGCTGAGTAACGCCCTGACCCAGACGCGCTCGAACTCGGTCCGGAACGACGTGGGCAACCCGGTCGCCTTCTTCCAGCTGCAAGTGGCAGCCGAGCGCGGCGTCGCTGTGCTCAGTCTTGCGGCGCCTGGGAGTCAGCAGGTCGCCCGTGAGCTGCGCAGCCAGGAGACGGCTACCAACAAATCGCTCGCGCAGCTGCAGGCAGCCTTCAGCTCCCCCGCGGTCACGGCGAGTGCCTCGAGCGCGGAGCTGGCCGCGATGCGCACCGTGGTCAGGCAGGGTGCAGAACTCAACCGGATCCGCAGCGCCGTGGCCGCTCACTCGATCGCCATGCGGACCGCGCTTGCCGACTACGACTCGGTCCTCGAGTCAGGCTACGTCGTCCTCGACCGGGTGTTCTACGGCGAGGCCAACGTCCAGCAGGTAACCCAGGCGATCGCCCTGGTCAATCTCGACCGGGCGCGGCAGACGACGCTCGCCGAGGGCGATCTGCTCGCTGGTGATATGGCCATGGGCAGGTTCTCGCCAGCCGACCGCATGACGATCGTCTCGCTGGCTGCGACCCGGCAGCAGCTGGTCACCAGCTCGCTGGCGGATATGCAGGCAGGCTACCGAGCCGCGATCGACAGGTATGTCACGGCGGGAGCACGCGGTGCCCTCGCGACCGCTGAGGCGACGGTCGCGACCACGTCATGGCACTCTGGTGCCGCGCCGCCCAGGGTTGTCAGCGCGAGCAAGGCCTTCGTCAGCTATGCGACCGCCCTGGAGCCTGGGCTGCTAGCGGCAGCCGCGCAGTTGCAGCAGGCCTCGCAGCGACAGGGCAATGCCGTGCTGGTACAGCTCATCCTGGCTGGCGGCCTCGGGCTGATAGCCCTGATCGCGACCGTGGTGCTGTCCCTGGTGCTCGGCCGCGGGCTGGTGCGCCAGCTGCGCGACCTGCGCGGATCGGCGCTCACCCTCGCGCACCACACGCTGCCCCGCGTCATCGACCGGCTGCGGTCCGGCGAAGATGTCGACCTGGGCCAGCACGAGCCCGCGCAGGTCCGGACGCGCAACGAGATCGAGCAGGTTGGGCAGGCAGTCAGCATTCTCGAGCACGCCGCTATCCGGTCGGCCGCGGACGAGGCGCGGCTGCGGCGCGGCGTCAGCGACGTGTTCCGTAACCTGGCCGGCCGCAGCCAGTCGCTGCTGCGCCGGCAGCTTTCGCTGATCGACGCCATGGAACGGCGGACTAGCGACCCGGACGACCTGGAGAACCTGTTCCGCATTGACCACCTCACCACACGGATGCGGCGGCACGCCGAAGGCCTGATCATCCTGTCCGGTGACACACCCACGCGCGGCTGGCGGCGGCCGGTCCCGCTCGTGGACGTGCTACGCGCTGCAGTGGCCGAGGTCGAGGACTACACCAGGGTGCGGGTGCAGTGCCGGACTACCGGCGCGGTGACCGGTCATGCCGTCGCCGACATCGTGCACCTGCTCGCGGAGCTAGCGGAGAACGCCACCGTCTTCTCGCCGCCGAACACCCCGGTCCGGATGCAGGGCGAGAGCGTGGGCCAGGGCTTCGTCGTCGAGATCGAAGACCGCGGGCTGGGCATCTCCCGGACCCGCCTGGAAGAGATCAACGCCAGGCTCGCGAACCCGCCGCAGTTCGACCTGCCGGGCAGTGACCGGCTCGGCCTCCTCATCGCAGCCCAGCTCGCCCGGCGGCACGACATCACGGTGACGCTGCGGCCGTCGGTCTATGGCGGCACCACGGCGATCGTGCACCTCCCCGCGGCGCTCGTGGCAGACGACGACGCGATCGTGCCCGATAGCATCGGGCCGGCCGGGCACGAGGACGCATTCGAGCTTGGCCGCGCGTCCGGCCGCCGCGGCTCGCGGACGGCGATCGCCGCGGGCAACGGTCACCGCACCAGTGGCGGATTCAACTTCAGCCGGGCGACGCAGGCCGACTCCGGCGCCGCAGACGTGCCGATTGTGAGCGGCGATCCTGGCAGTGAGCCAGCAGTGAACGAGCCCGCGGCCGATGCGAGCGTGCCGACCGCGGCTGAGGTGACCGAGCTTGGCCTGCCGATCCGGGTCAGGCAGGCCAGCA
>Ga0126373_10003474_pt1 | contig 11816 bp, 9 predicted proteins | sample PanSoiMetPlot_11_FD_92545 | JGI IMG/M metagenome (GOLD analysis project Ga0126373, IMG submission 92545) | Tropical forest soil microbial communities from Panama - MetaG Plot_11 | ecosystem: Environmental > Terrestrial > Soil > Tropical forest > Bulk soil | place: Panama | collected 2016-02-17
CGAAGGCTGGCGTGGCTGAGCCGGGGGCCGAGGCGGGCAAAGTGTCCGCGGCACCGGACACCGATGAATATCTGAGACCTACCCCGACGCGGGGCGTGAGCCCGATTGCATCGCTCACTAGGCCCGGACGGGCGATAGCAGAAGGCCGGGTGCACGCGGTTGAAATCCGGCCGGTCGAGCACAACACGGTGCTGGCCTGCGACGTAGAGGACTCAACCGGGCGGTTGACTGCATTGTTCTACGGTCGCTCGCACATTCCCGGCCTCCGGCCAGGCAGCAAGGTGCGGCTCCGCGGCCAGGTGGGTATCAGGGACGGCAAGCCCATCATGATCAACCCCGCTTATCAGCTGCTAGCTCCGGGTACCGAGAGCGACGTCGCGGTGGACGGCGAAGCCCGCGGCAATCCGGACGATGGGGACGACCAGGGGACATGAGCGCGTCCGATCCCGGCCGCGAGCTCTCCGCCGGCCAGCGGCACGGGCACGCGCATGGCCAGGGGCGAACTGTGACAGGCCGTCATCGGCGCGCCCTGACAGTAGTCCTGGTTATCAGTGCCACGATCGCGGCAGCTGAGGTCGCAGGGGCTGTCATCACCGGCTCGCTCGTGCTCGTCGCGGACGCCGCCCATATGGCGGCCGACGCGGCCGGCATCGGCCTGGCGCTGCTGGCCGCCTGGTTTGCGACTAGGCCGGCCACCGAACGCCGTACCTTCGGCTACGCCAGAGCCGAGATCCTCGCCGCGATGGCTAACTCGCTGCTGCTGCTTGGCATGGCCGTGTTCATCTTCATTGAGGCGATACGCCGGCTGATGTCTCCCCCAGCGATCAGCTCAGGACTTCTGATTGCCTTCGGAATCGGTGCGCTGGCAGCCAACTCCTGCTCACTTCTTGTGCTGCGCAGCGGACAGGCCGACAGCCTGAACGTTCGCGCCGCATTCCTGGAAGTGGCCGCGGACACGCTGGGCGCGGCAGCAGTCATCGTGACCGGCATCATCATCAGCTTGACCGGCTTTGATCTGGCCGACCCCATCGCCTCGCTGGTGGTCGGCGCGCTGATCCTGCCGCGGACCTGGCGGCTACTGCGGGAAGCGATCGACATCCTGCTCGAAGCCAGCCCCGAAGGCATCGACCTGCGCGAGATCAGGCGGCACATGGCCGCGGTACCTGGCGTCCGCGAGGTCCACGAACTGCACATCTGGACCATCACCTCGGGTCTGCCGGTCTTCTCCGCGCACGTAGTCGTGGACCCGCAGATCATCGAGCGCGGCCAGAGCGCGATCATGCTCGACCGGCTGCAGGACTGCCTGCGCGGGCACTTCGACGTCGAGCACTCGACATTCCAGCTCGAGCCAGCCGGTCACGCAGACCACGAACGCCCGATGCACGACTAGCCGACGACGGCAATTCACCTGCCATAGGTGGTGAGATGCTTTCGCGATAACTACACTTCCCATGGTTTGAAGCCGGTTAGCCTTGCGGTGATTAAGGGTGTGAAATGACACGCTTCAGGGTGACGACACGGATCGTCGCCATGACAGCGGTGCTGGTGAGCGGGCTGGCGCTGGCGACCGCCGCGAGTGCTGTCACCGCCCCGTTCATCAGCGTGCAGCCGCTTCAGCCGGCGAGTCCACCAGCAAACGTCGGCCTGCTGTCGGTGAGCATCGCATCGGACATGCCGATCACTAGCCTGTCCGTCGACCTCGTTGCCGCCGGTGGCGGTACACCCGCGCTGACCCTGCCGATGAGCGATTTCACCGTCCCGGCCGGAAATGGAGACGGCAACCCCCATACCTGGACGCTGAGCCATCCGATCACCGAGACACAGCTGAACCTAGGCAGCTACTCAGTGGAAGTCACCGCCGCCAGTTCAGATGCCAACGTTAGCGACGTGCCTGGCGGCACACTCGGATTCCTTGATCAGCTCAGCATCCCGACTTTCACCACGTCCAACGGCACGAGCTTCAACTACGACAACCAGGACGTCACCTTCACCGGCCAGGCGCAGATCCTGACACCGGCGGGCACGACGCAGGTCGCTAACGACTCTCTCGACATCACGGACACCAGCGGTGACACTTACCCGTTCACGACCGCCTCCGACGGGTCATTCTCGGTCTCGGTGCCAGCGAAGTCGGAGCTCTTCCGGGCTGAATTCGCCGGAGACGCCACGACGGCAGCTGCTACTTCAGCGCAGATCCAGATCTCAGTGACGCAGTTCCCGGTCACCGTCAACGCCGCACTGAGCGATCCGCACGCCAGGGCCGGCGAGGCGGTGTCGGTCATCGGCATGGTGACCTACGACGACAACGGCGTGGCGACCCCGCTGCCTGGTAACGAGGTTTCTCTGTCCTTCGTTCCGACGGGCGGCGGGAAGGACGTTGTCGCGACGGCCGTGACCGGCACGAACGGGCAGTTCGTCATGGCCGTCCCCACGACGGAGGGAAACTCCATCACGTGGAACGTTTCCTCCACCCCAACGACGTTCCTCACCGGGGGTAGCATCGCCCTCCCGATGACCGTGGCCGAGCCCACTTTTATCAGGAACTTCGCCGGGACGCTCAGTGCGTTCGGCGTCGTGCACGTCTCTGGGTGCGTAATCGCGACCACGGGGACACTCGAAGTAGAGTACGCGGCTAGGTCCGCCGGGCCGTGGCACGTGCTGGGCCGGTGGACCCATCAGGCCGGCAAGGCCTGCCAGGCAGGCGGAGCGGCAGGGCTTGAGTACTCAACCAATTTCCACGCGAAGCTTCCGTCGGCCTACTACCGGGCTGTGTACGTGGCCAACAACTTCAACCAGCGCGCGGTCAGCAAACTCGTGCACCTGTCCCGGATCCAAACCAAGATCACGTCCTTCAACGTCATGCCGCGACGGGTCCCGAGCGGCGGTCAGTTCACCGTCACCGGCCGCTTGTGGACGAAGGGCAAGAGTGGTCAGTGGCTGCCTTTCACTCGCCGGCACGTGATCGTGATCGTCACCTTTAAGGGTCAGCACTACCGCTACGCAAGCTCACCGATCACCAACTCCCACGGCAACTTCAAGGGCAAGTTCCCCATCTTCTTCAGCACGCCGGTATTCGCCCAGTACAACGGAGACAAGACGCACTTCGCCTGCGCCTCGAACCGGATCAATATCACCAAGACCAGTTCCGCCGCCGCGGCGGCGGCCGCGGCCGCGCTCGCTCACCTTCAACTCGTGCCGGTACCGAGACTCGTGGCAGTTCCATGATCACGAAGAGTTTGTCCCAGTTCTCGTGGACAAATGCTTCATGATCATGGAAGAGAGGCAGTCGCGTCGAAGTACTTCGGGTTTGCGACTGCCAGCCGCGCCGCGACCGCGTCGGCCAGTCCGGCTCCGGCCGGGAGCGGCCCCAGTTCGAGTTCCCGCGCGATAATCGCCAGCGCGTTGGCCGCGACCCGGGCGTGAAAGGACAGCTGGCCCGAGGTGGCCGGCATCACCTGACCAGTTAGGTACTCCCTGACGGCCTCGAGCAGCTCGCTCGCGGTAGGCCTGCCGTGTGGCGCCGGAGCTGGCATGGCCGCGCCGGAAGGCCGCGGCCGGCGGGCCGCAGCTCGCGTTGCCTCCTCCGGCTGAAGCAGTAGCAGCAGATCCCACTCCTGCTCGCAGACCCGGCGGCCGATGGCGGCCAGCTCGACCGATCGGTGCGCACCTGACAGGTGCGTCCAGGCTTGGTTCACGCAGATGACGCCCCAGCGCAGCGTGCCGAGGATCTCCCACCACCGCAGTTCATCGACGCTGATGTCGGCGCCGCCCGCCGCCCGGTAGGCGGCCAGCAGTTCGTCCCGCGAGCCGAGGCCGGCTACTGGCGGTGCAGCCCCGAATCGCCATGCCTTCACGCACAGCCAGCCAAGGTCCTCGGCAGGGTTCGCGAGATGGGTGAGCTCCCAATCCAGCACCGCTCGCAACCCCTCGGGCCCGACAATCAGATTCCCGAGCCGGAAATCGCCGTGCACTAGCACCGGACGACGGGGCGGCGGCGGGCTAGCCGACAACTCGGCCAATGCCAGCTCGAACACTTCGCTTGGCCGCCCGAACGAATCGAGTTGCTCGCGCAGCCCAGCGAGCGGATCAGGTGCGGCAAAGTTTGCGGGCGCCTCGCAGGCATGCAGGCCGGCGGCGAACTGGGCCAGCTGGCCGACCAATACGCTGCGCGCTGGCCCGTAGTCGGGGTCGCGCAGGATCCTGCGGGCGATCGTCTCGCCGGGAATCCGCCGCATGACCATGCCGGGAGCACCCCATCCGGCCCCTTCGGACACCACGAGCATCTCTGGGACGGGCAGCCCGGCGTCATGGGCGATGCTGATCGCCCTCGCCTCGTTGTCGACGGCGCCGGGCTCGCTCGGGCGACCCGGCGGATTCCGGCGCAGGATCAGCTCGGTTCTGGTTCCGTCAGTGCCCACTGCGTCGAAGGCCCAGGTCTCCTTGGACGCACCCCCAGACAAACGCGCTAGCCCTTCGATGGTTGCGCCTCGGCCCACCCACGGGGCTAGCGCCAGAGCCAGCTCGTTCCCGTCCAAATCCGCAGCCATCAGCTGACCGTGACGCCTTTCGGAGCGCGTTGATGCATGAAGCCAAACATGTATCCGGCGACCCGTCGCATCTGGATCTCCTCGGCACCCTCGGTGATCCGGTATCGGCGATGATGCCGGTAGATGTGCTCGAACGGCTTGTGCCGGGAGTACCCGAGCCCGCCGTGCACCTGCATGGCCCGGTCCGCGGCTTCGCAGCACAGGCGGTTGGCCCAGTAGTTGCACATCGACACCTTGTCCGAGGCGGAGAACGGACCGTCGCGGTCCATGAGCCAGGCCGTCTTGTGTATCAGCGCGCGCAGCATCTCGCACTGAGTCTGCAGCTCGACAAGCGGAAACTGAATCGCCTGGTTAGCGGCGAGTGCCTTGCCGAATGGCCTGCGCTCGCGGGCATAGGCGACCGATTCGTTGATGCAGTACTGGGCGGCGCCCAGGCTCGAAGCTGCCTGGCGAATACGGTTCTCGTTGAAGAAGTGCTGCACCACCTGCAGGCCGCGGCCAGCCCCGCCGAAGATCGCATCGTCAGGGACACGGACGTCACGGAAGGTGACGTGCGCGTGGTCGGTGGGCATATTGAACGTCCACAAGAACTCCTCGACGGTGAAGCCCGGTGCGGAGATCGGCGTCAGGAACGCGGTGATGCCCTCGGCCTCGCCCGCCTGCCCGCTCGTGCGCGCGAAGATCAGGTCGTGCGATGCGGCGTGCACGCCGGTGTTCCAGGTCTTCTCGCCATTGATCACCCAGCTATCGCCGTCACGAACCGCGGTGGTCTCCATGAACGTCGCGTCCGAGCCGTGCGCCGGTTCGGTGATGCCGAACGCGAAACCGCGCCGGCCGGCAGCCAGTTCGTCGACCCATTCGGCCTGCTGATCTGCGCTGCCGTACTCGAGCATCAGCAGCAGGCCGACGTTGTTGCCGACGATCATGTGCTCGTTCTGCAGGTCGCAGTGCAGCCCAAGACCCTTGCTGGCCAGATGCTCCCTGATGATCGCCATGCCGAGGTTCGTGCCATCCCGGCCGCCATATTTGGCCGGGAACGCGTAGCGGTAGTGGCCGGCCTCGTCCGCACGCCGGCGTGCCTGGGCTAGCAGCCCCTCCCACTCCCGGTTTGGCAGGCCGCCCCGGTCCCAGTCGGTCCTGGCGTCTTCGCGGCGGTGGTCGAAGAAGCGGATGTTGTCATCACGCTGCTCGAGCGGCTTGATCTCGCGCTCGATGAATTCGTCCAGCTCGTGCAGGTAGCTCGCGAGGTCTGCCGGTATGTCGAAGTCCATGTTCGCTGCCTACCATGCAGCCGCCTCTGGGCACTAGAGCAATCGGGTACTGGCGAGTAATGTCTGTAGTTACTGCTGTTAACTCCGGGAGGACGCCGTGAGCACGTACGACCACTACACCACGCACGTCGAGCCCGGAACCTGGGACATTCCCGCATCCGGCGCGGTGCGGTTCAACTGGGAGTACGACAGCGGGCGCACCCGGCTGCTCGACCTGTATCAGCGCGGCAAGGACAAGCAGTGGGACGCGACCAAGCGGATCGACTGGTCGATCGAGGTCAACCCCTGCAACGTCATGGAGCAGAGCGATGAGCTCAATCCGATCTACGGCTCGCCGCAGTGGGAGAAGCTGAACCAGAAGGAGCGCGACGAACTCGGCCATCATCTCTCGGCCTGGCTGTTCAGCCAGTTCCTGCACGGCGAACAGGGTGCGCTCACCGTCGCGGCCAGGATCGTCGAGTCCGTGCCTGACATGGACTCCAAGTTCTATGCGGCCACCCAGGCGATGGACGAAGCCCGGCATGTCGAGCTCTACGCCAAGTTCATGAAGGAGAAGATCGGGCTCTACTACCCGATCAACCCAGATCTGGCCAAGCTGCTGGCAGACGCGCTGGCCGACTCCCGCTGGGACATGCCTTACCTCGGCATGCAGGTGCTGATTGAGGGCCTGGCACTGGCCGCCTTCGGCGTGCACAGAGACCTGTCCAACAACGACCTGGTGACTCAGCTGCTCGCCTATGTGATGCAAGACGAGGCAAGGCACGTAGCCTTCGGCAGGCTGGCGCTGCGTGACTACTACAAGGAACTCACCGCGGCCGAGCGCGCGGACAGGGAGGAGTTCGTCGTCGAGGGCTGCTACCTGATGCGCAACCGGTTCACCGGCCGCGAGGTGTGGGAGCGGATGGGCTTCGATGTGGACGAATGCGTGGAGTTCACCGACCAGTCACCGGTGCAGCAGGCCTTCAGGAACTTGCTGTTCTCCCGGATCGTGCCGTGCGTGCGCGACATCGGGCTGTGGGGACCGAAGGTCCAGCATGCCTACGCAGATCTTGGCGTGATCGAGGCCGCCGACACCGACCTTGAAGTTCTGATGCGCGGCGATGAAGAGCTCGCGGAGCAGATCGACGAGCAAAAATACGCGGCCGAGCTTGCCGCCCGGCACGCCGAAGTCGGTGCTGCCATCGCGCTTGCAGAGTCGCCGTGACCGCCGCTTAGGCCGTAGGCCTTGCCGTTACCAGAGGTCGCCGCTGGTGAGCACGTAGACGAAAGGAACTAGCGGGATCAGGGCAAACAGCGCCCAGGCCAGCTTGCTGCCGCCGGAGACGTCACGGCGGGTGGCCAGATCGAGCCAGATCAGCACGACAGCGAGCGGGTGCAGGAAGCACACCAGCAGCTCAAGGATCTTCTTCATGGCCTCGGGTATACCCCAGCATCGCGGAGCTAGTGCTGGCAGCTGACCACTACGATCGGCTCGTGAACGATCTTCCAATGCCGCAGTTTCCGCCCGGCTTCGCCTGGGGTGTAGCGACAGCCGCGTATCAGATCGAGGGAGCTGTGGCCGAGGATGGCCGGACGGACTCGGTCTGGGACACATTCTGCCGCCGCCCAGGCGTCATCAGAGACGGGCACACGGGCGACGTTGCCGATGATCATTATCATCGCTGGCAAGAGGATGTCGCCCTGATGGCCGACCTCGGGATCAGCGCGTACCGGTTCTCCATCAGCTGGCCGCGAGTACAGCCGGGCGGCATCGGCAAGGCGAACGAGGCTGGCCTTGATTTCTACGACCGGCTTACCGATGCACTGCTGGCAGCAGGCATCACGCCGATTCCCACGCTGTTTCACTGGGACCTGCCCCAGCCGCTAGAAGACGCTGGCGGATGGCTCACCCGTGACACGGCCGCCCGCTTCGCGGACTATGCGAGCCTGGCGGCGGGTCGGCTGGGCGACCGGATCGAAACCTGGATCACGCTGAACGAGCCGTTCGTCGTCATGGCGTTCGGTTATGCGCTCGGGATGCACGCTCCCGGCAAGGCGCTGATGCTCGATGCGCTACCGACGGCCCATCATCAGCTGCTCGGTCATGGCCTCGCGACTGTTGCGCTGCGAGCCTTGGGAGTCAAGCAGGTCCTGATCACCAACAACTACTCGCCTATCTGGCCAGCATCCGACAGCGCGGCCGACCTGGCTGCCGCCGGCGCCTGGGACACGCTGCAGAACCGGCTGTTCACCGACCCCGTGCTGCTGGGCAGCTACCCGGACATGTCGGCGTTCGGCCTCGATATCGCCGACGTGGACTACGTACGCCCTGGCGATCTGGCCGTGATCTCGCCGGGCATCGACGGTCTCGGCGTCAATTACTACAACCCGACAAGGGTCTCGGCGCTGGCCGACTCCCCGCTGCCGTTCCAGATGGAGCCGATAGACGGCTATCCGGTGACCGCGTTCGGCTGGCCCGTCGTCCCGGCCGGGCTGACGGAGCAGCTGGTGCAGCTGCGCGATCGCTACGGCGATCGGCTGCCGCCGCTGTACGTGACCGAGAACGGGTGCTCGGTGCCGGATGAGCCCGCTGCCGACGGCAGCATCGACGATCAGTTCCGGATTAGCTACCTCGACGGTCACATCCGGGCGCTAGCCGCCGCCATCGGAGCTGGAGTCGACGTCCGCGGGTACCTCACCTGGACGATGATGGACAACTTCGAGTGGGCCGAGGGTTACCACCAGCGCTTCGGCCTCGTCTACGTGGACTTCGAGACGTTGCGACGCACGCCGAAGGCGTCCTTCGGCTGGTACCGGGACATGATCAGCGCCCAACGCCACGGGGCGTCACTCGCATAGCCGGGCAGATGGGTCTTGTCCGCGTACTTACTACCGAGTAACCTACTCGTCAGTAGTAGCTCAGTCAGGCGTCGAATCGGCAGCTTTCCGCCGCGGCGGGCCTGGCCGGAGCGTCGCGGACGCGCGGTGAGCCGGCGTGCAGCTGGCCTGTGTGACGGTGAATGTCGCCGGGGGGGCGATGCGCCCATCGCCGCAAAGGAACTCACCACCCATGCGCAGATCCGCTTTGAAACTCCTGACGATCGCGACCGCCGGTGCGCTAATCGGACTCGGGTTAGCGCCAGCCGCCGTCGCCTCCGCTGACACGTCGGTGACCGTCACCTACCCTGTCTCCGGAAGCACCTACATCAACGCACTGAAGGCGAGCGTGGCGCTGGGGCCGGGCACGCTCACGAGCACGTTCGACCTCAACACCTCGGCTGTCAGCTCGACCCTCTCACTGCCTGCCGCGACCGCATCGGTCAAGGAACTCGGGTTCATCCCGGTGACCGCGACAACCCAGTTCATCCAGGATGGCGCCGCGACCGGAACCGCGAGCCTCGGCACCAACTCGGTGACTGTCACGTCGCAGACGACGCTGCAGATCACCAGCCTCACCGTCGCAGGCGTGCCCATCCCGGTCGGCCATAGCTGCCAGACAACCACCCCGGCAAGCATCACAGTGACTTCACAGCCAGGCTTCAAGGTGCTGTCGGGCGGCGACCTGGCCGGCACTTACACAATCCCCAGGTTCAGCCACTGCGGACTCGCCACCGCGCTGATCAACTTCACGATCCCAGGTCCCGGCAACACGATCACGCTGACCCTCGGAGCGGCGAGGCTCGGCTAGCCGCCGAGCCCGCCGTCAGTACGCCAGGGCGGGCGCACCGCCGATCCAGGAGTCATGCTCCAGCGTGGTCACGATGAAGTGCGCCACGTCGGCACGGGAGATCTTGCGCCCGCCCGGCGGCGGAAACTCCGGGCGGACTCGGTAGCGCCCGGTCCCGGCCGTGTTGACCAGCCGGGCGGGGCGTACCAGGGTCCAGTCGAGGTCGCCGTCGCTGATGACCTTCTCCATCGCCCTGACGTCCGCGAATGTCCGCGCGAAGATCGCCGGGATGATGATCTTGACAAGCGCACCGGTGTCCGGGTCGTCGCGGACGAATGCACCGGCAGCCGATACGCAGATGAGGCGGCGAGCGCCGCTCGAGTTCATCGCCGTGACGATGTTGCGTGCCGCCGATGCGAGCAGCCCGGCTGTCGTCGCTCCTCGGGGACCTAGCGCCGACAGCACTACGTCGGCACCCTTCACTGTTGCCTCCACTGCGGCGCCGTTGGTGGCATCGCCGGCTACGACCGTGAGGTTGACATCGTGACCCGTGACGGTCGCTGGCACGACTTCCGGATTGCGGGCGAGCACGGCTACCTCGTGTCCGGCTTCCAGGCCCCAGCTGAGCAGGTGAGAGCCTATGCCTCCGGTCCCGCCAAGTAGCGCGATTCTCATGACAGTCTCCTCCAAGTTCACCTTGACCCCGGTGCCCGCCGCGCCCCATGCGGCGGGCACCGGCGCGCCCTTGCTAGCCGACCACCGCACTCGCGGTGGCACCGCTCTCAACCCGATCGGCCGTCTCGTCCTGCTCAAGTCGCCGACCAGCTCCGGCCGGCAGGACGAGCATCAGCAGGAAGCTTCCGGCGAATGCACCCACCTGGAACCAGAGGGTCCGCTGCAGCGAGGTGGCGAAGTCATGCCGCACCGCCGAGCCGCCCGCACCCGCCAGCACCTTGGTGACGCCGGCCGGCAGTGCGGCTGGCGCACCTGACAGTCGGCACGCGGCCGGGGTGACGGTCGGATCGGACGCGACCAGCCGCGCATGCAGGCAGTTCGCGAACTGTCCCTCAATGCGGCCGGACAGCTGCGCCGGCACGTGCTGAGCCGCGAGTCCAGCCCGCAGCTGCGGGGCGACGGAGGTGGCGGCACTAGCGGACTGACTGCCCAGCATCCCGAAGAAGATCACGCCGATCAGCGCGATGCCGATCGAGTTTCCTAGCTGCAGCCCGGTGTTGAACACACCGGACGCAGAGCCCGCGTGCTGCGCGGGGACCTTAGCCATGACGATGTCGGCGAGCGGCGCGATCACTGTGCCCAGGCCGATACCGGCAGCCACGAGTCCGGGTGCCAGGTCCCAGGTCGTGACCGCGGCGCCATAGTGATGCACTATCGCGACGAGACTCGCCATGCCGCCTGCGATGATCAGCGCGCCCGCCATGGTCACGCCACGGCCGAAGCGAGGTGCCAGTCGGGCTGCTGCGGCAGAGGCGACCAGCACGCCCAGCGAGAACGGAAGGAAAGTCAGGCCGGCGTGCAGCGGCGTGAAGCCGAGCCCGAGTTGCAGGAACAGGGTCAGGATCAGTCCGAATGACGCGATCCCGAGGAAGAAGGAGATCGCGATCGCCATGCCGACGGTGAACCCGCGCTCCCGGAACAGGCTCATCTCCACCAGCGGCGAGCCATCCCTGCGCGTCTTGCGGAACTCGTACCAGACGAACGCTGCGAATACCGGAGCAGACACGGCCATGGAGATGAAGGTCCACGTCGGCCAGCCATACTGCCGGCCCTGCACGAGCGGGAACAGCAGCGCGAGGAGTGCCACCGAGATGAGAGCTACGCCGCCTGGGTCCAGCCGCGGCGGACGCGGCGCCCGCGACTCGCGCACCAGGACTGCGGACGCCACGATGGCGATGATGCCGACCGGCACGTTGATGAGGAAGATTGGCCGCCAGTCCCATCCGAACAGGTTGTGCTGGATCAGCAGGCCGCCAATGAGCGGACCGCTGACCGTGCCGAGCCCGGCAGTGACGCCGAACCCGGCCAGCGCCTTGATCCGCTCGGCCGGCGGGAAGATCACCTGGATGACGGCCAGCACCTGCGGGACCATGATCGCCCCCATCGCACCTTGCACGACCCGACTGGCGATGAGCATGCCAGGGCTCTGCGCCACTCCGCAGAGAGCGGACATGATCGTGAAGCCAGCCACCCCGATGAGGAACAGCCGCTTGCGGCCGAAGATGTCCCCTAGCCGACCACCGGTGATCAGGACCAGGGCGTACGCGAGGGTATAGCCGGCCAGCGCCCACTGGACGTCGGCGTAGGAAGCGTGCAAGTTTCGCTGGATGGATGGGA
>Ga0126373_10003476_pt1 | contig 11814 bp, 10 predicted proteins | sample PanSoiMetPlot_11_FD_92545 | JGI IMG/M metagenome (GOLD analysis project Ga0126373, IMG submission 92545) | Tropical forest soil microbial communities from Panama - MetaG Plot_11 | ecosystem: Environmental > Terrestrial > Soil > Tropical forest > Bulk soil | place: Panama | collected 2016-02-17
ATAAAGTCCACCGATTGGGGATGCTCGGGTCGCGCAAAATGCCCACCTTCGGCGTACGGCCGCTGGCCGAGAGCCGTTTTCGCGTCGGTGTGGATGCCGACGGCGACGGGAATATCGGTGCGCCCTGCTTCGCCCAGCATGCGATCCACCAGCTTGGCCCGGGTCTCGGTATCTCCGAAGGTTGTCGAGATGCCAAGTATTTCGAGCTCCGGGCTGCGCAGCGCGAGAGCGATGGCGAAAGCATCGTCGATGTCGTCGCCGATATCGGTATCAATAATGACCTTTTCGGGCGAAGCTTTGCTCCGATCGGTCTGCGCATACAGCCGGCAAGGAAGCACTCCACTTAGCAATATCCATGCCAGGAGCAGGACCCCTGCGTGGCGAGCCATCGAGCTTGGTTTCTGTGCTTTGCGCTTGAAAGCTTCATCCCAAAGCTCGCCCAGGATTGGCACAATTCGCGAAGAAAACCCCACCGTGGACCGCATAGGCTTCAAATCATACTGCATGGCAAGTCCCTCGATCGAGACTTGTCCGCTTGCGCAATTCCCTTCCCGCCTTTCATACTGTTTCTTCTCGACAGAAATTTATGAAGACGACACTTTCTCTTTCTCCTGCTGCCCAGATCGAAACCGAATGCCTGGTCGCGCTGGTCCTCGATCGGGGTGAAAAAGACCAAACCGAACCCTATGTCGCCGCTCGTGACAAGCCGGTCGAGGCGGCATCCGCAGATCTGCTCAGGGGGGGCGACATTACCGGCAAGAGCTTAGAAACAGCCTGGCTGTACCAGCCCTCGGGGCTCAAAGCCAAGCGCCTTTTGCTCCTCGGTGGAGGCAAAGCGAAGAAGTTCACCGCCTCCGAGCTGCGCAAAGCGGCCGGAGCGGCGGTGCGCGCGCTCAAGCCGCGCAGCTTGCGCAGCCTGGCTTTTGTTCTGCCAGATGCCATCCCTCCGGAGGAGGCGGTGCGCGCGGTGGTCGAGGGCGCGATTGTTGGCGACTTCGATGCTGATACTTACAAGAGCGATCGTAAAGATCAGAGCGTGGAATCGCTGACCGTGGTCGCCTCAGGGGATCAAGCCGCGCTTCAGCGGGCACTGGAGGAAGCTCGTATAACCGCGGAATCGCAGAATTTCACCCGCGCCCTGGTGAACGAACCTTCGAACCGCATGACCCCGACGATCCTGGCCCAGCGGGCGCAGGATATGTGCAAGGCCACCGGGCTCGCGTGTGAGGTTTATGGCGCGGACAAAATAAAAGAGCTGAAAATGGGTGCATTCTGGGGTGTGGCCCAGGGATCGGACGAGCCACCGGCATTGATCGTGATGCGGTATGAGCCGGCGGGAGCGCCCGAAAATCGCGTGCTTGGACTCGTAGGCAAGGGGATCACTTTCGATACTGGTGGCATCTCCATCAAGCCCGCCGACGGCATGGAAAAGATGAAGTACGACATGGCCGGCGGCGCCACAATGATTGGCGTCATGCGCGCCATCGCCTTGCTAAAGCCGAAAGTCAAAGTGATCGGTATTGTGTGCGCGACCGAAAACATGCCGTCCGGGAAAGCCCAGAAACCCGGAGACATTCAGACAGCAATGTCGGGAAAGACCATCGAGATCATCAATACCGATGCCGAAGGCCGGCTGGTGCTTGCCGATGGGCTTGCCTACGCGCGCCAACTCGGCTGCACCCACCTGATCGATGCGGCGACTTTGACGGGCGCAGTCGTGGTCGCGCTGGGCTATGCCAATGCAGGAGTGTTTGCCAGCGACGACGACTTCTACGACAGGTTCAAAGCTGCGATCGACAAGGCGGGCGAGAAAATGTGGCGGCTACCGCTGGGAGACGAATATCTCGAAGCCATGCGCTCGCAGATTGCTGACCTGCAAAACACCGGCGGACGCTGGGGTGGCGCTTCGACCGCCGCCGCGTTCCTCAAGGAATTCGCCGAGGACACGCCCTGGATTCATCTCGACATTGCCGGCACGGCCTGGATGGAAGACGCGAAGCCGTGGATCGCGAAGGGACCGTCGGGGATTGCAGTCAGGAGCCTGGTGGAGTTCGCGCGGGAGTTCGGGAATTCATAGCCAGCGTGAGAAAATCGGGACACCGGGGGGTGGGTGCCTGACCCGCCCCTCGGAGCAACGCTCCACGATGGAGGGTGTGCGAACCGCTAGGGAGCCTGCCAGGAGAATTGGAGGATTTTCTTGAAACTCTTTGCGATTGGACTGGTTGTCCTAGTGCTCGGAATCCTTTCCTTTTTCGTGCCGGTACCGCACACGGAGCGCCACCGCCTCGACGCCGGCGATATCCACATCGGCGTCAACACCCATCACAGCGATCTTCTGCCGCCATACGTTGGAATTGTTCTGGTTGTAATCGGCGGCGGGTTGATGGTAGCGGGTGGAAGAAAAAGCGCTTAGGCGTGGGATGCGCCTCTGAACCTTGGCCGGCTACTTCCCCATCCGCTGCGCATGGGCGCGGAGATAATCCGCAACTCGGGTCTTGCCTCCATGCACAGCCCACCCTTCCGGTGTGCCCTGCCAAACCGTGTCTTTCAAATCCAACCGAGCACCTCGCTCCACGAGCAAACGAACCGTGGCTTCATGGCCTGCTAACGCCGCTTGATGCAGCGGTGTTGAATGGGCATGGAATCCGGAAGGATTGTACCGGTTCGGATCCTCTCCCGTATCGAGCAGCATATGGACGATCTCCGTATGCCCGAATTGTGCCGACAAAGCCAAGGCTCGATGACGATCTCCGGGACTCGCGCTGGACAGCAAGCGGCGCGCTTCTTCAACGCGCCCAAGAGCCGCAGCGACCGGCAAATCAACGCGGGCACCTCTGCGAACGAGAGCGCCAGCCGCTTCGAACTCGCCATGCGCGCCGGGCATCCCACGGTCGGGATCTGCTCCGTAATCACAGAGCAGATCAATCAACGGTATCTGGACTCCGCATTCGCGCGGTACGCGCCCAGAGCAAACCAGGCCGAGTGTCTCATCCAACATCGTCCGATCATTCTTGGCGCCCGCATCCAGAATCAGCTTGGCGACTTCCACGATATTGGCGGGCAGCTTCCCATGTCGAATCGGATTCTCCGCCACAAATTCCAGCAACGACGGATTTTGAAAGTAATTGCCGCCTTCAAATACGACGCGTTCATGGACCAAGTTCGGATGCGCACGTAAGTGAGCCCTGAGCCCTTCCACATCCCCCGCGTCCAAGAGATCCACGGCACGGCGAAAGGCAGGTTCCTGAATTCGTTCCCGGAATGGAAGGCTCAGGTCGTCTGCTGATGTCGGCTTCTCCACTCGACGTTTCAGCTTCGGCCAGCTTCGAAATCCTCGTTCGCGTGCCACCGTGAGTTGCGCGTCGGCCAGGCTAAAATTCGCATGGAAGATTGCCGCGTCTGCTGCATGCTTAAATCGCGGATGAAATTCCCGGATTCGCTGGGCCGCTTGCGGATCGTGTTCGATCCGCGCTTTGAGAAGATCCTTGGCTTGGTACTTGAGATGATTGAGGTCCGCATCGGGCGGAAGGGGCTTAACCGGCATGCACGAACTCACTCTCTTGGTCGCCTGATTGTCCGCGCGCTTGCAGGCTGAAAGTTAGTTCGCAAATAAATCGCTGTGAGGTGGACTTCTGTCCTTCCCGCGGACCGGATGCGCCCTGGCGCGCAGGTCTAATATACCATCCGCTAAACTTCAGGGATTCGAGCGCCGGGCTATCCAGAGGCCGGTCAATTCCGAATGCCCCACCCCAACTCCGATGGGCGACCAGTTCTCGGCTTCGCGCTGGTACACTTCTTTTTTCATTCCACGACCCGGAGGCTCTATGCGCATCAGATTGTCTGCGGTTCTGCTCAGTCTCGCGGTTCTCTCGATCACGGCCCATGCACAAACCAAGTCGATCGTTCTGCATTGTCCGAACTTGTTCGACAGTGTCTCCGGGAAGATGCTGGGCGAAACTTCCGTAGTTATCTCAGGCGAGCGAATCACGGAGGTGATCAGCGGCTATGAATCGTCGCCGGGAGCCAACGTAATCGAGTTGCGGAACCAGACTTGCCTGCCCGGTCTGATCGACGATCACGTTCACCTCACCGACGAGTTCACGGGTAACCATCTGGTAGACCAGGTTACCCTGAATCCGTCCGACTACGCGATTCGCTCTACGCTGTGGGCAAAGCGAACCCTGCTCGCAGGATTCACGACCGTCCGCAACGTGGGCGATTACCACTTCAATTCAGTCTCACTTCGCAACCAGATCAATGCCGGATGGATAGAAGGTCCGCGCATGTTCACCGCCGGTACTCCTATCGGATCGACTGGGGGGCACGCCGATAAGACGGACGGCCTGAACCTGGAATTGCAGGGCGATGCCGGCCCCTCCGAGTCAATTATCAATGGCCCCGACGACGCGTATAAAGCCGTGCGCCAGCATTACAAAGAGGGCGTGGACCTGATCAAGATCATGGCCTCAGGCGGCGTACTCGATCTTTCAGGCAGCGCAGATAATCCGCAGCTAACCCAAGAAGAAATCAACGCCATCGTTACTGCTGCCCATGACTATGGCTATACCGTCGCCGTGCACGCGCACGGAGCCGAAGCCATCCGGAGGTCGGTGATCGGAGGAGTTGACTCGATCGAACACGGTACCTTCATGGACCAGCGGGATATGGAGCTGATGAAGGAGCACGGCACCTGGTATGTTCCGACCATCTATACCGGACAGTTTGTCACCGAACGTGCCAAGGTACCCGGAGCCTATCCGCCGCAGGTCGTGCCGAAGGCGCTCGAAGTCGGCCCGCAGATCATCAAAACGCTCGCGGCGGCTTACAAAGCTGGAGTGAAGATCGCTTATGGAACCGACGAGGGCGTCTATGCTCACGGACAGAACTGGCGCGACTTCGAACCCATGGTTCAATCCGGCGTCTCGGCAATCTATGCGCTACAAACCGCGACGATCAACGCGGCCGAGTTGCTCAAGAAAGATAAGGAGCTCGGCAGCATCGCACCCGGCAAGCTTGCCGACGTCACGGCTGTACCGGGAAATCCGCTGAAAGACATCAGCGTGATGAGCAAAGCCACTTTTGTGATGAAGGCCGGAACGGTCTACAAGCAGGATGGCATGGAACTAGTCTGGGAATCGCCGAGGGACTAAGCGGCCGCGTTGACCTCGAGGTTATGGTTGGCACTTTTGCCAAGGCTTGGCTCGTGTAGCACCATTGATTCGCAACCGGCGCAAACGCTGCCTGGCAGGAGCGGCTAGATCTGATTCGAGATGAAGCTAAGGATCCTGATCGTTCGATTGGTGATGGAACATCAGCCTCCTAATTGCTCAAGCGAGGCTCCTCGATTCAACCCGCCGATCTCGGTGTTGTTTTTTTCAGAGGGAGCGAAATGACGTTCTTCTTCGCGGGTGTGCGGCAGTGCGCGCGAAAAAATCACCGACATTGTAGACACGTTTCGCCAGTTGAGGAAGTAGACGCTATCATTGGGCAAAATCTGCAACATTTGCGGGCATGCGATGTCTGAACCGTTCCTCACTTTAATCCCGACGAACCTGAAAACCTTGATCTTTGGTCTTATTGCGGTGTTGGCTTCAGGTGGTCTCAACGCGCAGACGTTCGTGTGGCAGCCGTCGCCGGGACACACGCAAGTAACGATATGGCCGGGCGTTGTGCCTGATCCCCAACCTGTCGCAGGGGCGGAGGTAGCGACGCCAACAGCAGGAAATTGGCAAGACACCGGAAGGCCGGCCACGGGGGTAGAAAACGTGTCACGGCCTACCATGACGGTCTATTCTCCGAACGGAAAGAACACCGGCGCTGCGGTCGTCGTCTTCCCTGGTGGGGGTTATCAGGGTTTAGCCATCGATCTTGAGGGTTCGGAGGTCTGTGATTGGCTCACGCCCGAGGGGATCACGTGTGTGCTGTTGAAATACAGGGTGACGCGGGTGGGGGCGTACCCGAAATCAGGGCCGTATCCAGAATCACCGATGGCGTTGGAAGATGCGCAGAGGACGGTGGGGCTGGTGCGCTTTCACGCCGCGGAGTGGCATATCGACCCGCACAAGATTGGCGTGCTTGGGTTTTCGGCAGGCGGTCATCTGGTGGCCGCGATGAGCACGCATTTTGCGAAGCGCTTGTATCCGGCGGTAGATGCCGCCGACAAACAGAGCTGCCGGCCCGATTTTGCCGTGGCTATCTATCCCGGCCATCTGTCTTACTCCGCGGCGCAGTGGGACGCCGAGCAAGGCACCAGAAACTATAAGATCGCTGCTCCAGGGCCGCTGGCACTCGCGGATAAGCAGCTTGGATTGAATCCTGATCTTCATGTCACCAGCCACACACCCCCAACATTCTTACTGCAAGCAGAAGACGACCACGTTGACAGTGTTAACGACGCGCTCGCTTACTATATAGCTCTAAAGGACGCAGGAGTTCCCGTCGAAATGCATTTGTATGCACAAGGCAACCATGCGTTCGGACTACGACCCACCAAGCTGCCGATAACGAGATGGCCTAAGTTGGTCGAGACGTGGTTGGCGACGATCGGGATCATTTCAGAGTAGGTGATGTTACGTATTGATCGCCCTATTACTGAGTGTTAGTTTTCTGCAGTTTGTTAGCGCACAACGAGTCCACCTATCTCATTTGGCCTGAAAGCTCCGCAAGCTCTGTTGGCCGGAGACAAAGCGAGCCGGAATGTGGCGGTTCACGCCATAGTCTTGCAGTTCGCGATCCGAATCATCGCCGTCGCACTCTTCTCCACGTCATCGTCGGTCGTTGCCCAAGAGGAGACCGAGATGCGCATGGCGGTGTGTCCTTGCCAGACCGTGCCACCGCACCAGCAGGTTCCGTCGGCCTGGAGCGCGGCAATGACGCGGTTAGTCTCTTGCGCGCTACCAAATGAAACCAGCACCTGATTCAGGACGACGTCGTTCAGAATGGAGAATCCGGCAGCGCGCAGGCGCTCGGCGAAAAGCCTTGCCTGGCGGCAATTACTCTCGATCATCTCCCGCAGGCCGCTGCGCCCCAGCGACCGGATCGCTGCCCAAAGTTCAACTCCGCGAGCACGGCGCGAGGCCTCGGGTGTGAATTGCCACGGCTCACGGCCCGCGCCTTGCGTCAGATAGGCGGCGTTTCCTGCGGAGAGCGCCCGGCGCAAATGTTCGCCATCGCGCACCACGACGATTCCCGAGTCATACGGAACGTTCAGCCACTTGTGGCAATCAATCGCCCACGAGTCGGCGCTGTCGGCGCCGTCAAGAAGCGGCGCGTAGACGGGTGAGACTGTTCCCCAAAGTCCGAACGCTCCATCAACGTGGACCCACGCGCCCGCATCCCGAGCCCGACCACAAATTTCCCGGGCGGGATCAAACGCACCTGTGTTCACGTTTCCCGCCTGAATGCAGACGATGGTATTTGCATCGAGCGGAGGCAAGGCATCGGCGCGCATGCGGCCCTGGCCGTCGACAGCCACGGTCGTCACCCGCGAGCGTCCCAGGCCCAGCATCGTCAGGCCGCGTAACAACGAGACGTGCACTTCTCCGCCGACCACAACGCGGATTGGCGGAGCCCCAAACAGGCCGTCTTCTTCGACGTTCCAGCCAGCGCGTGCAAGAAGCGCGCTCCGCGCGGCCGCCAGACCGGAAAAATTGGCCATGGTGGTGCAAGTGACGAGCCCGAATCCGCTGCTCGCGGGCAGACCGAGCAGTTCCAAAATCCAGGCACCTGCGATCTCTTCGAGCCTGCTTGCGACGGGCGACATGACCTGCATGGCTGCGTTCTGGTCCCACGCGCCCGCCAGCCAGTTCGCCGCTAAGGCCGCGGGAAGCGAACCGCCGATTACGAATCCGAAGTAGCGGCCGCCCGCGGTTGCAATGGTTGCGGGCGAACCAACATCATCGAGCAGGGCTAGCACTTCAGCGGAATCCGACGGAATTTCGGGCAGCGTGCCGCCAAGCTCCGCTAACCGCGCAGTCATTGTGTGAGAGGGTGCAACCGGGCGATGCCTAATATTGTTCAGGTACTTCGCGGCACGCGCTGCCGTGTCTGCCAACAATTCCTTCACGGTGATCTCCTGTCCGACAGCAAGAATAAACAATCTGGAGAATCGTGGCGAAACGCGTCACTATGCTAATACCTTGGGTACCAAGCCCTGTGGTTTGGCCAATTGTCGAGACCAGGCGTCTCAAAATCCCCGGCCATCGGAGGGGGTTCGGAGTTCAATCGCGATGTTTCGCTGACCGAGGATTTATTGGCCGTGTGGCGAAGGTCGCCTGTAATAGTTTTCAAGCTCCAGCGCATCCGGTCGGTTCTTTGCCAGAATCCAACGTGCCATGCTTCCAACGACCCACATGACTTCAATTGATGAATGATCCCACTCAGGGATAAGTTCGGCACGGTATTCGATTGCGTTCCCACTCGCGTCTTTTCTAGTTTCTTGTGACAGAAGCTTGAAACACTTGTTTGCGTTCCATTGCAAGAAACGACTGGCCTCATCGGTGTTCTTGAAGTCTCCGTACATGAGCGTCAAAGTTGCGCCGTTAGAGGCTTTAAAGACAGTGGAGCCGAAATGGTGAGTGTGAAAGCCCGCCTTTTTGGCACTCGAATCGTCGATCTCTGCCATGAGAGTGACTTGGAACGTGAGAGGTTTCTTGTCGCTACCTCTTGCAGAAGCCAAGAGAACGAGTGCTGAAACGAGTACAAGCGCCGATTTCGTTGGCATACTAAGGCGGACACCACGGGGCGACCAGGAGTTCCTCATTCTCTTCTATTCGGACGATACCAGGCGAGGACCTTGGGTTGGTTGGCACCACCAAAGTCTAGGAGTTTGGAGCCGAGATTGTCATAGAATCAATTACACGGATCTGCGCTTTTTCTTCGTCCGTCGTTAGCGCAACAGCGTCAACAAACCCTCCAGCAAGGAAATATGCCGCCAGCACCCTAGGCAAAACAACCACGGCTTCGTGGAGGACGTGCCGCCGCCGTCTGCGGCGCTCGACAGCCGTGCTTTTCTGTTTGAAAACTGATGAACTTCAGCCTCTGTACATGGTTTACCTGATTGATGCAGATCACGATTCGGCGTGATCTGGATGACAACGCTGGATCTGCGAGATAGATCGCTACTTGCCTGTTGCGTTTTTACCCGCCTTCCGCGTTTCCATTTCCCCTTGCTGCTCGATATGCGGGTCTCCACCGCCTGCCAAAGATAAGCGACCACATCGTCCCTATTGAGACCGTTAACTATGGAGGTTTTCACCATGGCAAAATCGGTATTGATTGCGGAGGACCACACGCTTGTGCGTCATGCGATTTGTTCTTTGTTTGACGCCCAGCAGGACTTTGAAGTATGCGGAGATGCGGAGAATGGTCAGGAGGCAGTCGAAATGGCCCAAGTGCTGCATCCCGACCTAATCGTCCTTGATCTTTCGATGCCCGTGATGAATGGCGTAGAGGCCACACACGCTTTGAGACGGTTTGTGCCGGAGACGCCAATTGTGGCTTTGGTCAGCGGAGCCAGCGACGCGCTTTCGGAGGCCGAAGCCCGCTCTGAGGGTATTTCCGCTCTTGTCTCAAAAACTGAACCTAGTTCAGTGTTACTGGATAAGGCTCGTGCTGCGCTTCATTCCACGACAGACAGTTTCCTTTGAAAGGCAGGAAGTCCGAATGAATGACGCCGCCCCTGCTTCGCACTTGATTTTTGGGGCGGCGCTTCGTTCAGTTGTGCGAGCATGCCTGAGCCGATGGGCCGCAGCCACTGTCAATTCACGCAGCATGTAAAGAAACACGCCTAGAAGCCCCGCAACAGATGGTCTAGGCAGGCTGCTGGCACTACGCCGCGAACTTCAAGGGGGAGTATGAGTGGAGTCGAGATTTATCTTCAACGACTGGGTCTCGCATTGAGACAATAAGTTTGGTGTTTTCGAGAACCCTTGAAACGAACCTTTGTGCCACGAACCAAGTACCCACGCGATCGCCGAGTTGACGAGTACATCAACTCACTACCGATTTGGCAGCAGAAAGTGTGCTTCCAGGTGCGCGATCTGGTGCATACCGCTGACACAGGTGTTAGCGAAACCATCAAGCGGACCAAGCTGCCGTATTTTACCCTCGGCGGTAATATCTGCGCGCTGCTGGGAACGAAAGACCACGTCAACATCTTCATTTACGACCCGATCGCGCCCGACCCGGAGGGCATCATCAACCAAGGGCAGGGCAATTCCACTGCGCGAGCGATCCAGGTGCACAAAGGCGAACCGATCAAGAAGCGTGCTCTGCTGAACCTCTTCAAAGCAGTAATCGCCAACAACAAGGCTGGCGGCTGGCGGCACATACAGAAGGGGCTGACTCAGTGAGTGCAATCGACATGTAACGAAAACGGTGGCCAGTTGCGCCCCTTATCTTTTTCCCAACCCTCCTGTTCACAACCTGGGTCACGGTACAGGTAAGGTCGCAGCCTCGATCATGGTTACACTACATGGCAGTGACGGCCTTACTGCTTTGGGTTGTAATTCGAGCTGTGCGCACCGTTCCGGTCAACAGCACGACTTTGGAATGGAACGCCGCGAAACCGCCAAGGGATTGGCGGTCGCGCGTTGAACGGACTGAGCGGTCACACGTGTTTGCGGCTTGGGGAGCAGTCGTGGCCTTCGTGTGTGTGCTTGTGTCAGCTTTTATTGTCAAGTAACACAAGTCGGCCGGTGCGAATCGATCTTAGGAATTCCTGGGCCACTCGGCGTATCGGTCTTGTCGATTGAGAAGAAACTGAAGGCGGCAAATTTCCGCTAGAATCCGGCGAGGAGCAATTGTGATGCCGACTTTTCGTATCTGGTCTTTGGCAGTGGCTTTGGCAGGGCTCGCAATCGGATGGACGGCGCACCTTTTCCCGGATGGCAAAGGACCTGCAAGCCCACGCTTGGTAAACACCTGTTTGATAACGAATAATGTGGAGCGGCTTGTGGAGTTTTACGAGCCCATCTTACGGCTTCATGCAAAGAAAACCGGGAAGGATTACGCGGAATTTCCAACCGGCATAGGAGTGCTGGCAATTTTCTCCGGAGACGCTCAGGAGAGGTACATTCCCGGTTCCGCCGAAGCGGCGAAAAACGAAAGCGTCGTGCTTCAATTTCGAGTGGACGATGTAGATCAAGAATTCCGGAGACTTCAGGGCCTCGTGAAAAACTGGGTTAAGCCGCCCACCACACAACCTTGGGGGACTCGGTCCATTTATTTCCGCGATCCGGATGGAAATCTCGTTGATTTCTACGCCCCGAGCAAGGGTTAGTATCGAGACGCAGGCAAGCCGTTTTGGATCAGCTTTGGAAACCCTCTATTTAGTTCCTGAAGTGCCTCTGGTCAAGCCTCTGCCCAATCATTGATCGAGTGCCAATCTTCCAGGAAGCTCGTCGACCAGCCGCAAAGCCACGCTGGGCGTCACTGTAAAGCTACTTGCCGTGGAAGATGGCGTGGTTAATGTCTGGCCAGAACTCCCGGAACACGTTGGTCACTCCATCGAGAGAGCCATTTAGTATCCATCGCTGATAGGTCTTAGTCCAGGTTCGCTCGGGACTAGGATAATAAAGATTGGACATGGCGGCGGCTGCTCCCGATCCTCCCACCTCGCTGATGTTAAAGGTATTCCCGCCTGAATCCGTGCGCGTGATACAAAGGCGGCTGACTGAGTACCCCGTCCGCTTGAGTGGTCCGTTGTGTCCGCCTGCTGATCGCCGCCCCAGCGTGTAGTATCGAGGATCCTGACGGGCCGCAACGGGAAGCAAGAATTCTACCCATAGATTCTCATTCGCCTGGTCGACAAAG
>Ga0126373_10003479_pt1 | contig 11811 bp, 13 predicted proteins | sample PanSoiMetPlot_11_FD_92545 | JGI IMG/M metagenome (GOLD analysis project Ga0126373, IMG submission 92545) | Tropical forest soil microbial communities from Panama - MetaG Plot_11 | ecosystem: Environmental > Terrestrial > Soil > Tropical forest > Bulk soil | place: Panama | collected 2016-02-17
GGTGCCCTCGGTGGCACCGTCCTGGTCATTTAAACGAAGTCTCACTGTTCGGACACAGTCCGCATGTCGCCGCAAATTAAATCGCAGGCGCTTTTCTAGGTATGAGCGCAAGGCGTTGGCTAAGTTCACCTGATGCAATCGAACATCAACGTTCATACTGACCGCTCCTTTTGCTCCTAGCTCCCGAAATATTTTTCAATGATCGAATTCATCTCGACGTTGGAAACAGGCTTCTCCAAGTAGTCGACTGCGCCGAGCGCTAGCGCGTGCTCATGGCACAGGGGGTCCTCGGAATCTGAGAGAACAACAAACGGCGTATGTAAGTTGTAGCGCACCAAGTGTTTGATTACCCGGAGTGCCTCGAACGCTTTTGAGCCTTGATCTACGACCGCGAAGTCCAAGTCTTCTCTTTCCACGCAGCGCATCGCTGTCTCAATCGATAAACATTTGCACACGTCGAACCCGCGAACCTCGAAGGGTTGGGCGTGCCGAACCAAGTCTTCGGCGTTCTTATCGAAAATGAGCACCTTTAACTGGTCGGCGTGCGGTTTAAGGTTGTCCGCGCCGCACTGTTTTCGTTGCCTTATTTTCGTAGTCATGGCTCCACTCGCGATTGATTCAAGACGCGATTGAGGGCCGGAAATCGACCACTCAATTTGTCCAACGCTCGCCGCAGCCAGGGGTGTTCGGTGTTGAGAACAAGTGCACCGAAAACCAGCAGCAACCAACCCGGCACGACCGGGACCAGCAACCCGGCTATGCCTCCAATCACCAGACTCCAACCGAGAGCAACGACAGCGATACGCCGGAGTGATTTCTGTAGAGTTTGAATTTCGCCCATAATCGAAGCTCCAAACTCGACACGCGTGAAAGCTCGCGTGTACGTTCCGCTCAACCTTTCAGTGGTCAGAATAAAAAGCAGGGTGAGTGAGGACTATCCCGCCGAGTGGGTATTCGCGGCTTCATACTTAGCTACATATTGCGCGCCACGCGGAAACGCTGTGGCGTGATGCCGAGAGGGCCCTGTCGATGGCGGCTTTTCCAGTCCAATACAACGGCAGGAAAGACGATTCAAGGCAGACCCCAACAGAGTCAACAAGCTGTGGGCCGAGTTGATGGTGGAGAACGAAAAAGCGGCGGAAGCGAAGTAACAGGTCGACCCGGCGACCTAGTGTGCGACGCCCGATGCCTTAAGCAAGGCATCAGACAATTCGTTTTATAGCCTCAGTGAGTGCTGTGACGCCATGCCCGGAGCCTTGCCGCTACTAAAGCAGAGCTGCCTTAGAAGGCGACTTTTTCGCCACTGAACGGGTTGTGGCGGCTCATGCCTGGAGCCATTCAAGCGGACGCGGGCGGAAATTGAGTTCGTGTCGGGCCTTCCCGTTGGAGGCGCCGCGCAGGCGCGTCGCATAATAGACGCTGTCGGCACCAGAAGTCGCCATAGCTTCCTGCTCGGTGATTTGAAGCGGTTCCGGCGCTCCGCAAGCGCGTGCGAACGCCGGCAGCCATACGCGCTGCTGACTCGGGTGGTCGTCAACGATGTTGTAGGCACCCGGAGCACATTCGAGCGCCGCGACCGTAGCGGATGCGGCGTCCTCAATATGGACGAAACTCGCCACGCCCTGGCCGCCACCGATGATCGGCACCTGCTGCCGGCGGACCTGCTCGCCCATATCACCGGTGTTCCTATACCAGGTGCCCGGTCCGTAAAAGAATCCGTAACGCATCGCGACGCAGTCGATTTCCGATACCCGAAAGGCGGTTGACTCGAGTTCAAGGTAGGTGCGAGCGCTGGCGGCGACGCCGGGTGAAGCGTCAACAGCCAGGGGCGACGATTCATCAGCCAACCCTGGACCGGGCGCATACCAGAATCCCGAAGTCTGCAGGACGTAGCGGCGCACACCGCTCTCGCGCATGCCCGCCAGAAGGTTGACGTTTCCTTCCCTGCGGACCCTGCTGTCGCGTTCCGCGGCAGCCTTCATCTCCGCTGGAGTGTAATGCCGGGGGAGTGAGGTCAACTCATTGATGACAGCATCAGGGCGAACGCGCGCAATTGCGGCCCGGACCGAGGCCGCATCGAGCGCATCGCCGATCAAAGCCTCGGCGTCCATCTCAGCTAGCATGCGCGTCGATTCCGCCGAACGTACCAAGCCAAACACACTGTGCCCGTGTTGATTCAGGCCGCGAATCAATGGGCGTCCAATAGCGCCAGTCGCCCCCGCCAATAGGACTCTCATCTCGAACCTCCCGCGTAATCAGGGGTCGTCAGGACCTTGTCTTCGGTGTCGACGATACAGGGTTCTCAGATGTTCCTGCCCAGCGAACATCTCTGCGGGCCTCGCTCCCACTCAATATCCGCGTCTTGTAGGCTACACTTGAAGGGAGCGCTCTCCCCCGAGCGTCGACCACCGTGCCTCGCACTGTACGGAGAAGCGTCGCCTCACGCTGGTTCAACACAATAGTATCTGGCCAGAGCCAGTATTAGTAAAAGAGCTGGGATCTTGGCAGCTCACGCTCTCAAGTGCGTTCAACCAGGGCCACACTAGCTCGATAAATTCTTTGCTGAAACCTCGCCCTTAAGGACAATCCCTTTGGCGCTGACGTTTCGGTTGTAGAGCCTTTTGTTGGCATCGTTGTCCGGTCGCAGTGTAGAGCCGTCCAGAAAAGCGCCTGCAAACAGGCCCCGTGACCTGGAGTAGCTGAGGACCTCTGCCCGCAGAGCAGCATCGGTGGCGGCGATAGCGTCTCGTCCCTTAGGTCCCGCGGCGGCTGACACTCCTGCGCCAAGTTTTACTTTGCTAGATAGAATGGAATCAGCTCCTCGCGGGTTCATTACCAGCAGAACGTAATCGGTAGCTTCCCCTCCTAACTGAAACCCAAAACTACCTCCTTCCAACGCCATCATCGTGGGGGCGCCCCAAGGACCTGTGAACGCGTTCCCGGTTCGGCAAGTCATGACTCCGCGACCGTAACTTCCGCCAAACACGAATGCGAACTTGATAACCGACGGAAGAACGATGACGCATTCAGCCTTGTCGAGCAGTTCTTGTGGGATGTCGTCCGGCACACTGAGGATTTCCTTTATAACCGTACCGGCATTCCTCAGCCTGTCTGCTTCTTTCGAGTGGGCCTCAACAGGCAAAACCAGGAGTGTGATCGTAATTACAGCTAGAAGCCGCTTCATGGTTATCTCCTTCCTTGCGTTTGCTGACGTGTTCATCTTGCCATTGTCCGCGTCACTCTTTTTCCTGCCTTGCGTTCTGCTGAGTTGGTGCGAGCGAGGAGCAAAGCTCTTCGATCCGACGGTCTGGCTTGTACTCGAGTGTCTTTGGAGATTCGCATCCTTCTTCCTTCGTCATCAGAAGGCTAGGCTTCCCGATTTCTTCCTTCTCTGCTTTGGCAGCAACGGGTCCAAGGTCCCTCTTCATTTGTTCGAATGCTGAAGTCTGCATAATCACGTTCGGCTTCCGCTCCAAGAACATGATTTCCCGTTGGGCTTGAACCATCCTTTGATAGAAGGGCGGGTGTGTCCGGAACCAGCTCACACTGTTCACATAGCCCTTCTTGGTGGCCATTTTGTCAAAGAAGCGGATGAATCCAGTGGGGTCGTAACCGGCTTTCCAGGCATACTGCACGCCCAGTTGGTCGGCTTGTAGTTCGTAATCACGGCTGACGCCCAGCAATTTCAGGTCGAGCACTAGACCCAGCCCATAGAATCCGTATTGCAAGGCGTAATATATTCCGATACCGGCCACACCTCCGGTCAGTACGACCGCAGCGATCTGCGCAGCTTGATAAAAAAGGCTTGCGATGGTCGCGCGCTTCACCATCTTGTAGCTGTGTCGAGCGGTGTCGTGCGCGATTTCGTGCGCGATTACGCCGGCAAGCTGGGATTCGTCGTCAACGGCCTCAAGCAAACCGCGCTCGATAAAGAGGTATCCACCGGGTAGCGCAAAAGCATTGATTTCGCGCGACTGAAGCACTTCGATATGCAGAGGGACCTTCAGGTCTGAGTTCCTGGCCACACGCTCGGCCACGGAGCGGACATATTCCTGAATTGCTTTGTCTTCGACAGGCGGCGGCATGAGTCCGAGTCGCTTCATCTCCCGAACTGCCTGCGCACCGCGCTTGATGTCGTCCTCTTGATTCGGCTCGATTTGACGGAACCCAATATCCTTTACGTCGCCCCACCGCCGCGTATGATACGAACCGCTGGCGATCTCGTTTTGAATCTGCTTGTAGTGAAGAGGCCACTGCTGGATCAGATCCAGCTTTGCCTTCAAGTTATCGTAGGCGGTCGGAATGGCCTGATTGGCCAATACCTCAGCTTCGCTCTTCAGAAGATCCAAATTTTGAATGTTGCAGTGGATCTCCTTGCGCTGCACCTCGGTTAGAGTTGCCGTGTTGTTTTTGAGGTCTTTGCGCACGGCATCGATCTGTTTGCCATATCTCTTCATGTGGTTCTCGAACCGGTCCACGCAGAGGTCTTTGCCTTTCTTCAAAGCCTCTCGTTGACTGTCAATCTCCGCCTGGGTGTACTCGAGCGTAGGTGCCAATTCGAAGAGACCCAGATAAGATTTCTGCAGATATTCCCGCAAAGAGAGTTTTTGCTCCACGCGAGATCCGGCGGGCCGCGCTCCTTCGCCTGCCGCACTCGCAGGCAGCATGATCGTCAGGCAAAGAAAAAGAGCGATCAATCTTCTGAGTAACGCTGTCATTTGCTTTCCTCTCTGTATCTTTTGTGAGTAATGCCCCAAAATTAGTTTCGAATGTTCTTTTGCGTTTTCTTGGCTAGTCCGTTTCCTGTAGTCGTGCGCTCGGACCGGTGTACCCCTCCCGTGCGTAGACAACGGGCTTCTGCCGCTTCCCCTTGGGAGTCGTTACCGTCAGCGGAGTTCCGTCGGGCTCAACAATCTCAACCTCGAGCTTTTGATATTTGCCGTCGCGTTTGAGATTTTCAGGAGAGAAGCCAATGTTGTATTGGCTCCGAAGGAATACGGCAACACTTTTGAAGATCTCCGGGAGTTCCCCTTCAAACCGAGGAAACCAAGCGTTCCCGCCCGACAATCTTGCAAAACTCTGAAGCTCGTTCTTGGCTTGTAGATATCCGATTGACCGCGCACCAGAGCTGCGTGCGTCCGCCCGGTGATATTCGCTTTCCGCCAGGCCAACGAAAAAAATTGTTACGTCGCTTTGTTTGATCCTCTTTAAGGTATCGTCCAAAGTGCTGGAGCTGAACGTGTTAGCCCCTGTCGAAAGGAGCAGGATGGCCTTCTTTCCTTTCACGCGGTCGAGGCGATCGAGCGTATCTGTGATGGCGTCATACATATTTGCTTCGCGAAACTGGGGAAAGGAAAGACTGCTAAGCATCTGCTCCATTTCGGCTTTGTTGCGTGTAAAGTCGAGCCTAACCGTGGGTTTGATGTCATACGTGACCAGCGCAACCCAATCTAGCGGTTCGAGGTGATTGAGAAAGTTCGAGCCCCAGAAGGCCGCTTTGTAAGCGAAATGGTTGTAGGCGGTTCCGCTGTACTCGATTAGCATGGCGATCGTAATCGGCGCACTAGCGGGTGGTTCGAAATTTCTGATGACCTGCGGTCTGCCGTTTTCCAGAACGCGGAAGTTTGCTTTCTTGAGGCCGGAAAGGACTCGCCCATCCTGGTCCGTTACGACGACGTCGACGTTCACGAGGGGAACTTCAACGGATATGGGCCCGGATTTCTGCTCGGCAGGAGCGGAAACCTCGGATGCTCGTTGCTCCGGAGATGACAATAGCCATTCCGAACTTTGCTTTGCATGCGCACGGAGCCAGCCAGCTGCCGTGAAGAGTGCTGCCAGGGCGGCCACAACGATTGTTGCCCTACGGATTGCTGTTTCGACGTTCATCGCTTCTAATCCTCGCTTCATCGTCCGGCGCGTTCCGCCTTTGTCTTGACGCGAAGTCGCTTCGCCAGAAAGGAATTGGGAGTGGGGAAGACTTGAGAGTTTCGTTCTCGTTGGGGCGCGCTTCCTTCTTCGCTGACCCCCCAGGGAACAACCCATCGGTTGCCCCACTCGCCTTGTATGGTCAGCCCGCCAGTTCCAGTTCGTCTTGCAGTTGCAGGAATCTCTGTTGAGCCTTCTCGTAATTCAGGAACTTATCGACGCGCTCCTTCATCGCTGCCGAGCTGTCGTCAATGGTTCTGAGATGGTCCCGGTATTCCGGGGAGAGCAGACTTCTCCGGTCGTCATTGAGTTGAACGATCGCGGCTTGGGCGCTGGCGGCTACCTGCGATGCGTGCGTGGTTACCTCCGTGATTGCCTGTTGTTGCCACGGAAGGACGGAGTCACGTATACGCTGAAGCTCGGCAATTCGCTTTCCCACTGCGTTGATGTGCTCCTTCACTCTGTTGAGGTAATCCGCGTGGCTTTGCCAGCTAAGCTGAGTGCTGTGCGCAAAAGTTCCCAGAGTGTCAGCGTTTTTGCGAAGCCCCGCTGCTTCCCTCTGGATTTCCGCCAGGAGCGTTGACGCTCGCGTTGACAAATATGTTGAGTTCTCAGTCGACGCGTATGTGGCGGGCACCGTCTCTTTCGGTTGCGCGGCTAGCGCTCCCGTCGCCAGCATCGCGCTCCCCACAAGGATCGCAATCATCCGTGACAAATTCCGTCGCATTTTTCGATCCTCCATTTGGTTTTTTCTGAGCTCAGGGCTGGCCGGCGTGTTCCCGCTTCGCAGACCAGCCTCAGGTCAGCGTTTTTTCCTAACTTTCGACGACGAGCGTAGCGAGCAAACGTCCGGAGGACTATCCAAGGGAATGGGTATCTGGACGCTCAATTTTTGCTACACGAGATACGCGCGATGTGGGCGTCATCCAACCTGTTTTCCGGCTCAGGTGGCGACATCGAACGGCAATCCGGCTGGTTTGCGAAATACCCTGTTGGCGGGATACCCGCACCTCCACGCCTGTTTTAATCTGCGAGCGTTAATTTCGGCGGGAGGATAAACCTCGAAGAGAGGGCCAAGATGATTTGTCCTGAGATCGAAGCACGATGGTATGCACCTGCGCAGATCGCAAATGGGAAGAACGGTAGCATCAATTTCACGTTTCCTTTGCGAGGACGGCGTCGCTTCGGAAAACCGAACTCTTTGACAGCCCTGGTAGCGAGCTCCGATGAAAACCTGGTCCAAGAGCTCGCAGAGAGCACCGTCCCGAGTGGCCTAGCCACGTTCGTTGCCTTCACAATCGATGAGAGCAAGCGAGTCTTGAACAGGCAAAGGATCTCCGTGGTGGTGTGCGATGACCGTCTGATCGACGGCAAATATGAAGATATCGTCGATGAAACCATCCGATTGCGACTGAAAACGCCCGTCATCGTGATTTCACGAACAGGCAACTGGCCAGATTATCTGAAGGCTATCGGTGCGGGAGCATTTGATTATCTAGCGTATCCGCCGGTTCCCAGAGATCTTCCGCGGATCATCCGCAATGCGTTGGCGACACCCGCGCCAAGCAATTCCCAAGACACAAGGAGTGAATTGCTTCTCGGCCAAAAAGGGAAAATGCTATGAGCGGCAGACCGACGACGGTTCTGTTGGCCGCTGGTATTGGAAAGGAATCAGCTACACTTCGGAGATGGTTCACACGGCGCGGTTGGGAGTGCCAATTCGCTGCATCCTTTGAGGGGGCTTGCAGGAAGCTCTCACAAGCAGAATTCGATCTCGTGCTCTGCCAATATGATTTGCCGGATCGGACGGCGTTTCCTTTGTTGGACTGGTTGCTGGGAACACGTTCTACCTTGGTTTTCTCCACTGATTGCGGTGGAGACAGCCGGTGGCTGCCGGTAATCGAGCGCGGCAAACGATGTCTGGATCGGTCGTTGTTGCGGATGCCTGATTTGCCCAATGCGCTAGCAAGCATTCTAAACGGTCACGGCATGAGAAGCTCGCGCCGAGCGGGTCAACACGTCCGGGAGGGTGTGGGGACGGGCTCGGGGAACCGCGAGGGAGAATCATGTATGACTGAGGCCAAACGGAAACCGTCCGGTGTCGGAATACGAACGGGCTCTCCGCTTTGGCACAACGCCCGGGGCTGAGTAAACTACCCGAAAAAGCGCTAACGGATGACCGGACGAACGAGCAATACGCCGACAGATTCGGGGGCAAAGAATCGGCAAGAATTTGCGTCCCGCTGGGCCTTGGTGGCCGGCTTCGGAGCCTTGTTACTTTTGCTGGCCTTCATTGGCATCGATTCGCTACGCAGCTTGGAAGCATTCGAGGCCAACAATGACCAAATTCGCCAAGAATTTCTGTACCGCGAAAATCGGCTCGATCAGGTGCGGGCCGGCCTGTACGAATCGGCGAATCTGGTGAGCGATTATTTCCTGACTGACTCCGACATTCACGCACGGGACGTGTTCCGCAGGGAGTTTCGATCTATCGAGACTGAGACAACTGCAGCCTTGCAATCATGCATTCAGTCCCTGCCTCCGAGCAAAAAGGCGCCGTTTCAGCGTCTCGCCTCCGAAATGGACGGCTACTGGTCGACGATTGGTTCTGCACTCTCGGCGGATGCAAGTGGCAAGGAGAGACGTGACAGTGTCACCTTGCGTAATGCCGTTATCCAGCAGCACGCCAATGTCCTGTCGATCACGAAAGATCTTAGTGCGCTCAATGAGGACGATCGGAAAGAGGCTGAACGACGCATCCGCGACGTCTTCGCGCAGTTTCGCCGCCGTCTTCTAGTGATTATCACGATTGGTCTTGGCTTTGGATTGGTTCTCGCTGCCGGCACGATTGCATACGCCGGGCGGCTCGAGAACCGTCTTGAAGAAAAGTACGAGGAAAGCCTGCAAGTCCAGCGCCAGCTGCGAGAACTCTCGAAACAGCTCGTGGATACAGAAGAAAGAGAAAGGCGCGCGATTTCCCGAGAACTTCATGACGAAGTCGGCCAGTCTCTAGGCGTCCTGCTCTTAGATGTACAGAATTTGATAGAGGTCTCCAGCGGACAACGGACTCTCCAGCCGGGCCTTCAGAACATCAAGGCGTGCGCGGAAAAGTGTCTCGAGGAGGTGCGTAACATGGCATTGCTCCTGCGCCCGTCCATGCTCGACGACTTGGGGTTGGTGCCGGCACTTGAGTGGCAGGCGCGGGAAGTGTCCAAGCGCACCGGGATGGTTGTCGATATGGTGGAAGAAGACGTTTCCGAGAATTTGCCGGAAGAGCACAAGACATGTGTGTACAGAATCGTACAAGAAGCTCTGAACAATTGCTCGAGACACGCATACGCAAAGAACGTGCGCGTAACGGTGCGTCAGGAACAGAATCATCTCCGGATTGGCATTGACGACGATGGGAAGGGATTCGATCCACACCGAATGCGAGGTTTGGGGCTGGTTGGCATGAATGAACGAGTCATTCAGTTAGGCGGTTCGCTGACAGTGAACTCAAATCCAGGACGAGGCACGCACCTCGCGGTCGACTTGCCTCTTCCAAGCGCATCGGCTCACGGGGAACTGGGTTAATGAGGAAGACCAGGATATTGTTGGCCGACGACCACGTGGTGATGCGATCTGGGCTGCGCGCCCTACTTGAGCGCCAGCAGAACCTAGAGGTTGTAGGGGAAAGTGAGAACGGACGGAGCACGGTTGAGCTAGCCGTTTCGCTCAAGCCAGACGTGGTCGTAATGGACATCGGAATGCCAATTCTGAATGGTATCGAGGCCACCAAGACGATTGTGAACGAACAGCCGGCGACGGCAGTAATTATTCTCAGTATGCACGCGGACGAGTCGTATGTGATGCGGGCTTTAAAAGCAGGGGCGCGTGGCTATTTGCTTAAGGATTCCGCTCCGGCGGATCTGCTGAGTGCCATCCAGGCGGTCTCACAAAACAAATCATTTTTCAGCCCAAAAGTGAGCCGGATTCTCGCCGAGGACTATGTCCGAGTTCTCAAGCAAAAGGGCGGCGTGGATTCGTATGATTTGCTTACGAGCCGCGAGCAGGAGATCCTGCAACTGCTTGCCGAAGGCAAGGCAAACAAGGAAGTAGCAGCAGCGCTCAACATCAGCCCCTACACGGTCGAAACTCATCGGAAGCATATTCTGGAGAAACTGAATCTTCATAACCCTGCCGAGCTGATTCTGTACGCAGTGCGCAAGGGGATCATTTCTTGAATAGACAGGAAACCGCAACCCCTCAGCGTGGCGTCTGCAACCCTATCTAAATTCTGTACCTTGAGTACTTCTTCGGAGGGCTCGCGGCGTGGCCTCTGGCGGGGCGAGGCGCCACGACGAGCGAGCTAAAGAGGGCATCGACGACGATCAGGCTGAGGTCAGCGATTTGAATGTTCTTATAGCGAAGCGAAGTGATAGAGTCTCGCGTCCCATGCGCGTCCCGGCAGTCTTTCGCCACAGGAGGCTTGGCAGTCCTGCTCCCCGCGCGCACAAGCCGCCCTGCGGCGCTTAGCCCCTCGATGGGCTTAGCGGCGACGTCTGCGATCGTAGTGGGAATCATCCTCGGAACCTCCATCTTCGTTCAGCCGTCCGAGATAAGCCGCCTTGTCCCCAACACTCCTGCGATGCGTCATGACGATCGGACCCCTCCGGCTACGCCAGCGATGCTCATACAGACCCACAGACCGTGTGGGAGGCTATCCGCTGATTCCGGCGTTTTTCGTTGTGTCGTGCGCAGCCATCGTGATTAACCAGATTGCTGCCGACGCGCGCGAAAGCGCCATGGGGCTCTTCTTCGTCATATCAGGCTTGCCGGTTTACTATCTCTGGGCCCGAAAGCGCGCGGTCGAAGCACGAGAAGAACCACAAGGAGATTGGCCCGGTGCACATCATTGATGTTCACAACCACTATTACCCGCCCGCCTACATTGATGCGCTGCGTTCCGGGCCCAGCAACGTGCCGGTGACCATCGACGACGAAGGCAACCCGCGCCTGCATTATCCCGGCGACTACAACATCGCCGTTCGCGGCCATCGCGACATCGACTATCGCGAGAGCGTCCTGAAAGAGCTCGGAATCGACACGCAAGTCATCTCGCTTACGACGCCCGGCACGCACGTCGAGTCGCCCGCAAATGCGGCGCGGCTCGCGAGCCTGGTCAACGATGCGTTCGCGCGTGCGGTGCAAGACAAACACGGGCGATTCGTGGCGTACGCTACACTGCCGCTCAACGATCCGGCCGGGTCTGTGCGTGAACTCGAGCGCGCTTGCGAACAACTTCGTATGCGCGGCGCAATGCTCTTTAGCAACGTGAACGGTGTAGCCCTTACCGATTCGCGCTTCTGGCCTTTGTTCGAGGCGGCGAATGGCCTCGACGCCGTGCTGCACATTCATCCGACCGATCCCGTGGGCGTCGAGGCGATGAGAGAATTCTGGCTGATGCCGCTGGTTGGCTTTCTGATGGATACGACGCTTGTCGCCGCGAAACTCGTGTTCGCGGGCGTGCCTGAAAAATTTCCCCGGATTCGCTGGGTGCTCAGCCACCTGGGTGGCGCGATTCCATATCTCGCCGAGCGCCTCGACCGCGGTTTTCACGCCTTTCGAGAATGCCGCGCGAATATCGACCGCCCGCCAAGTGATTACCTAAAACAGTTCTACTACGACACGGTGAATTTCGATCCGCACGCCCTCGAACTCGCCATTGCCTTCGCAGGTGTCGATCACATCCTCGCCGGGAGTGACTATCCGCACCAGATTGGCAGCATCCCGCAAATGTTGGCCTCCATCCACGCACTTCCCATCTCCGACGCGGACCGTGGCAAAGTCCTTTACGCCAACGCTTCTCGCCTTTTTCATTCCTGACGATTGCGCGGTGCCGCA
>Ga0126373_10003480_pt1 | contig 11809 bp, 11 predicted proteins | sample PanSoiMetPlot_11_FD_92545 | JGI IMG/M metagenome (GOLD analysis project Ga0126373, IMG submission 92545) | Tropical forest soil microbial communities from Panama - MetaG Plot_11 | ecosystem: Environmental > Terrestrial > Soil > Tropical forest > Bulk soil | place: Panama | collected 2016-02-17
ATATCTTCGTCGGCGAAATGCGCGAACCTTCCTTGCCTGAGCAAGTAATCGCGGACAGGCAACCTCTTGAATTTGCCCTTCGCAATCTGCTCCGTTTTGCCGTAAAGGCTCAACTTCCCTTTTTCGACTTCGTACAGCGGCCAGATGCCCGTGTTCACCGCCAGTTCGCCCAGCTCATAGGCAATCGCCGGATCGAAGTCCCAGCCCTTCGGGCACGGGTTGAGGCAGTGTATGAACGTCGGCCCGCCGATCGACAACGCTTTGCGAACGTTGTTCATCGCCTGCAGCGGATAGGAAGTGGAGATCGTCCCAACGTACTTGACCGTCGGATGGCCGGCCACGATGAGTGGTGCGACATTCTTCTTCCACCGGTGATGCATGATCCGCTTTACTTTGCCAGGCGTGCTGAACGAAGTATTCACGCCGTACGGCGATGTTCCCGAGACTTGTATGTCGGTGTTGGCGTAAGTTTCGTTGTCGTAAAGGAGTATCAGGAGGTTGTAGTCCGGGTGGGTCATCGTCGCAGAAATCGCGCTGAGACCCATGTCGGCCCCGCCGCCATCACCGCAGAAAGCGATGACATTGATGGGTTCATCCTTCATGAAGCCCTTGCGCATCTGGGCGCGCAATGCTGCCGCGACGCCCAACGCGCCGGAGCCGGCGCTGCCCAGTTGCGTGTGCATCCACGGCACGCCCCACGGAGTCGCGTAATAGGAGGTGCTGGCTACGTACATGCACCCGGTTGCTCCCAGAATAATCGTCCTGGGCCCGGCCGCTTTCGCCATCAGTCTCATCACCTGGGCGGATTCGCATGCTTCACACGTGCGGTGGCCGGATGTGTAATATTCCTCGTGAGGAACCTTCTTCACGCCCTTGAAAGGCTTAAGGTCTTGCGTTGGTTTGGTCTCCACGAATGTGCTCATTTGTTTGTTTTCCTTTCTGGCTTCAAGAATGAGAGTAAACTCACCCGCGCAGCCCGATCCACTGGGTCAAGGGCTGCGCTTTGCCGTTCGCAGCCTGGAAAATGATGTCGGTCATTTCTTTCACGTCAGGCACTGTCACTTCACGCCCGCCGAGCCCGCAAATAAAGCCCAGTACCGGCGGCCTAGTGGAGGCATTGTTGTACATGGCCGAGCGAACTTCGGTGGCCACAACACCGCTCAGGTCTGGCGAACCGAACGAGAAGTCCCGGTCAATTACGCCGACGGCGCGGAACCGCTCGAGGCAGTTGGCGATTTCCTTGCCGGCAAAAGGCCGGAACCAGCGCAAGCGCACGAAGCCGACTTTTTTGCCTTCCGCTCGCAGTTTCCGAACCGCCACTTTTGCCGAGGTGGACATCGTCCCCATGCCAAGCAGGACGACTTCCGCATCTCCCGTCATGTACTCTTCGAAGAATGGATTGCCGTACTTCCGCCCGAAGATGCGTTCGAAGTCTGCGTAGACCTCGCGGATCACCTCGCAAGCGCGCTCGGTGACCGCAAAGTTCTGCCGCCGTATCTCCATTACCCAATCTTCGTTGGCTTGCGGAGCCACGGAAATCACGTTGTCGGGATGGAGCAACAGGTCGCCACGGTCATAGCGCGGCAGGAACTTCTTGACTTGCTCCTGCGTTGGGATTTTGACCAGTGCCTGTGAGTGAGTCAGGAACGCGCCGTCGCAGCTGATGGCAATCGGCACGAAGATGCGGCGATCTTCCGCTACGCGGTAGGCGATCAGCGCCGTATCGAGTGCTTCCTGGCCGTTGTCCACCCAGTTCAGAAGCCAGCCAAGGTCGCGTACGGCCAAAGCATCGTTGTGTTCCACACCGAACGCGCCGGGATCATCCAAGGCCCGGTTGCCGACCATGCAGACCATCGGCACGCGCAAAGCAGGGCTGACTGTCAGGCATTCCATCGCGTACATCCAGCCTACGCCGCTCGAACCGCAGAACACGCGCGCGCCGCAGGCCGATGCATGCTTCACGATTTCGAACTGCGAATGTTCGCCTTCCGCGACAATGAATTCGCAGTCCATCTCGCCGTCAGCTACCAGCTGGCTGATGTACTGCATCACCGTGTCGTAAGGCCTGATGGGGTAAGCCGTGATCACATCCACGTTGGCAAGCTTGCAAGCAACCGCAATGGCCTCGGCGCCGGTAATCAGGGCTTCTTGCTCGCAAGTCTTCTTTTTCTCCTCAAGGGGCAGTGCTGTCGTTGTCATTTGAATCTCCTGATTTTCAATCTGCGCGCCCGCTCAGCCCTTCTTGGCTATTTCAAGAGCCGCGGGAATCTGTTCTTGGTACTGGCCGCGATAACGGAAGCCTTGTGACCTTTGTTCAAAAGGTTCCGCCGTCTCAATCGTCTTCTCCAGCCACTTCAGGTAAGCGTCTTGATCCTTCTTGAAGTTCACCCACTGGCTGTCGTTACCATGGAAATGAGACTCGTTGACCATGGTGATACAGTCCTCGACCGGGCACACCGCTTCGCAGATCCCACAACCGCAGCAACTCTCGAGATTGGCGTTGTATGTGCCATCCGGAGTCACATCAAAAGAGCCGTCCGGGCAGTTGAGCCAGCACAGCGTGCACTTCGTGCAGGTCTTGAAGTTAACGACTGGACGGAAGGATCGGGTCGAATACTTTTTGAAGCGCTCGTTCCGAGCCGGGCGGAATCCGCCATGCTCTTTGGTGATGGGATCTTCGAACGTTCCGCCCTGTGGCTGACCCTTGATCGAAACACCGAGTCGCATCTCATGCCACCGCGGCAGGGTGTAGTGTTCCAGCGGGTCCGCGCTGCCTTGGCCCGGCTTCACTTCAGCCGCGCTGAAGCGTTCGAACGCGCTGTGTGCGGACATAACCTTCAACGTACTTTCGAGCTTCTCACTGATAAACTGCTCAACCGCCTTTAGGCCGAGCAGTTGGGGCAAAGCCTTCGCGATCGCGCCAAGGACACGCACATCCGTGTGATCATCCTTGTAAATCCACATGCCGGAAAAACTGGTGACGCCTTTCAGGACTCCCAGCTTGTAGGACTCATTGCGCTTGTGAATGACCTTGAGGAGTGTAGGCGCGTCCAGCTGAGAAACGACGACGAGCGTACCGCCTGGCTTCAACGCTGCGTGCACTGGCCGCAGGCCATACCACGCCCACGACTCCGTCCCTTTGCACAGCGTGTCATCGAGGACCACGGTCACGTCAACGGCCTTTGGCTCGTACTGCGCCATGCCGGCCTCCAGCGCCTGCTCGTCGCCGGCGACGATAGCGAAGCCCTTCGCTGGTATTCCATTGCGCTCCGGACTGTCTCCATAACGGCCGAAGGAAATGCCCAGCTTGCCCTCATTGTGAGCAGCCAGAACAATGCCGCGCGTTATGTTTTTCGCCAGGGTCTTTTGAAAGACCCCGCGGTAGATGATTTCAACCGCAAATAACTGGCCCATGTGGCAACCTCCATTCTTCTAGATCATTTGCAAGATGATTTTCTCGATTTCCGATAAGTGCCGGCGCATGGCCGCCTCAGCAGCCGCTGTATCGCCCTGCTTTAGTGCTGCAAGGATGCGGTGGTGGCCGGCAAGAGACCTCACCTGCCGATCTCCTACCTGCAAGGAGCGCTCCCGCATTTCGCGCAAGGAATCCATCAAAACATGCGTCAGTTTCAGCATGACGCTGTTATCGGCCGCCAGCGCGATCGCATAGTGAAAGGCGGTGTCTTCTTCGGTCGCGGGTTCCTCCAGGCGGACTTTCTCCTCCTGGCGGTGCAAAATCGCCTCCATCTCCGCGATGTGCTTCGCAGTCGCATGGAGAGCGGCCCGTCGAGCTAAGGCCGGTTCGATGATCATGCGAACGTCGAGCAGTTCGTTAATAACTTTGTGCTTCTGCAAAAGAATATTCGTCACCGGCCTGACAACCGCCTCGATCGACGGATCGCGAACCACCGTGCCAACGCCTTGCCGCGGCTCGAGGAGGCCTACCGCCTCCAGACTGCGAATCGCGTCACGGATCGAACTGCGGCTGACGCCGAACTTGCGGACCAGCTCACGCTCCGGAGGAAGCATGTCGCCGGGCTTGAGTTGGGTAAGGATGTGAGTTTGCAGTTGCTCGGCGACCCTGGTGAAAACCCGGTTCCGGGGTATAGCTTTCAAGCCGAGTTTGGACCGCGCGCTGCCTGTCACGGGAGTTGGTCCGATGACTGACCTCTGACCGCCCTATTTCCACGCAGCGCCGGAAATTGCGCGGTGACGTTTATCATCCTTCTTTGTGACAGAAACACCTGATCCCTGTGACGTTCATGTTCGTCCCTGGCCCGTAGCGGCTCCAACCGATCGCCGCGCGCCGTCTAGGTCGCCCTATTTCCAGTCGAAAATCGTAACGAGCCCTTCCGACTTCAGTTTGGCGGCGCGTGCAATCTCTTCTCGGTCGCTCCGTTTTTCTGATAAACAGTAGGTTTGCATCTTCGCCACGCCATCCTTCTGTTTTTCGCTGCCGCGATCGCTGGGACGCTAAACGCTGTGGCAGGCGGGGGCAGCTTCGTGTCGTTTCCGGCCCTGCTTTTCACGCGCGTGCCCGCCGTCCCGGCCAACGCGACCAACACGGTCGCCCTGTGGCCGGGCCTGGCAGCCAGCACCGTCGCCTACCTGAAACGCTTGAGCGCCCCGATGCGCCTGATGGTTCCGCTGCTCTTGACCAGCGTGGCCGGCGGTTGGGCCGGAGCGCTACTTTTGCTGCGAACTCCTCAGCATACCTTCCTGCATCTCGTGCCTTGGCTGCTGCTCGGCGGCACGTTGCTGTTCGCCTTCGGCAACCGAATCCGCGCAACCGCAGGCCGTGCGGCCGTTGTCGACGATCTCGGGCAATTGTCGTGGCAAGCGATTACCGTCGCGTCGATCCTCGAGCTATTGCTCGCCGTGTATGGTGGATATTTCGGAGCCGGAATAGGTTTCGTAACGCTCGGAATGCTCGCGGCTCTCGGTATGCGCGACATTCTGGCTATTGGCGCTATTCGGACGCTGCTCGCTGCCGCGATTAATGCCGCCGCGGTCGTAACCTTTATCTGGGCGGGTGCCGTCTTGTGGCCACAATGTTTCGTGATGCTCGCCGGTGCCCTCTCGGGAGGGTGGTTCGGGGCGCACTACGCACAGAAGGCCGACCCACAAAAGATGCGTTACCTCGTGATCGGCGTGGGCCTGGCGATGAGCGCTTATTTCTTTGTCACCACTCGTTAGGCTAAAAGCGCAGGAGACTTGATACCATTTTGACTTGCCACTGGTTCCCTGCCAAAAAAGAGCACCTTTTTCCTTGGAACTCATGAGGGGCCAAAACCAAATGCCCCTGAAGTCGGTCGATACGCTCCTTGACGTTTTGCAAATTCGCCACTGGTCACGCAGCCGTTGGCGTTCCCGAGTTGGGCATCGTCGTGTAGCCATCGCGCTACCGAACGGGTTGCCTGCGATTGTGAGTTTCCTCGCGGCCCCGACCGCGGGCACCGCTGCCCCGCTGAATCCTACCTACCCGTACGCGAAGTTTTGTTTTTGTCGGTGAGCCGAATGGGACGCGCTTCGAAAATATCGGCGCGCACACAACCCCCATGCTGCAGGACCTCGAGGCTGGGCGGCCGATGAAGCTCGGAGCGCTCGTCGGCGCGGTTGTGGAATTGGGAGAGCGACTAAATCTCTGCAATACACGGGAACGATGTATAGTTCCGTGAAGCTGCTGGCCCAGCGCAGCGCCCCCTTCGACCGCCCCGAAGTAGCCATGCTGGATTCCACCGCCCGCCCGGAAGTGAGGGCCCGTGTTCCGGTCCCCAAAACGGTACTGTTCGGGGCTTGACAAGCAAAATGCCAGGTATATACTCACGCTGGTCCACTTACCGGACCAGTTGGGACCCGCAATGCCTTTGGCCCTCAAACCCGATTTCGAGACCGTGCGCCGCGACAAAGTCTATGAAGGTGTCGCCAAGCAGATCGAGCGCCTGATCCTCAAAAAGCTGCAGCCCGGTGACAAATTGCCGTCCGAACGCGAACTCGCGGAGAGCCTCGGAGTCAGCCGGAGCTCCATTCGAGACGCCATTCGCAGCCTGGAGTTGATGGGCATGGTGGAGCCCCGGCAAGGCGCAGGTACCATTGTTTGCGAAACCTCCCCGGACTCGTTGGTCAATCCTCTCGCCAACGCCCTGAAGAACAAAGAAGATCTGATCGGCGAGCTTTTCGACTTTCGCAAGATGCTCGAACCGCAACTGGCTGCCCGAGCCGCGACGCGTGCTTCCCCTGACGCGATTTCTGAGATGGAAGTGATCCTCGAACGGCAAGAGGAGAAACTGCACCGAGGAGAGAGCGGCGTCGTTGAAGACTCCGAGTTCCACTACGCCATTGCTTTGGCTGCCGGCAACAGCGTTGTGCTCAAAGTGCTGGATACGCTGATGGATCTGCTGCGCGATTCGCGGGAACGCAGCTTACAGGTGCAGGGACGCCCGCAAAAATCACTGGCGGGCCATCGACGAATTTTGCGTGCGATCAAGCGGCGCGACGCGCGTGCCGCAAAGGCGACTATGCGACGACATATTGAAAATGTCGAGCAGATCCTGCACAAGATCATGAAGTCATGATGGGGCTGGAATGCCGGGCGTCGGCAAATCGGAAGGATTGAAGGTATCTCTTAAAGTCCGTTGCAATTTGAGGGGAGGTCAAGGTTATGGGCCGGCTCTTCGCAATCGAAATAATCTATCGAGGTATTTTTCAGAAAACCCTGGCCAAGAATATCAGTCGTGCCATCGTTCTCGCGGCGCATGAGGAAGGCAAGCCGGGCATCTCCTTTGGGCGGTACGGAGACAGCCCGGAGCGCAATGGTATCCCCGCCAAGAATTTCGCAATCGTCGCCACAGACGACGTGACTCTTGAGGAGGGGATGGCCAAGTACGAGCCCAAGGAGGTCGATATTACGATCGCCGTGGACGACACTCTCTGCAAAGGCGTGGAGTCCTGGGCTTGGTACGGGCTGCAGCCTGTTAACCGCCTGCTGAAACCCGGCGGCACCCTGATCGTTACCTCGCGCGAAAAGCCTGAAACGATCATCACGATGTCGCACCGCAAGGAGTATCCCTATCAACTTGCGATTATGACGGGCACAGTCAGCTTTTCCGGCTTGTGGGCCTACAAGGACGACCACACGGATGTGCGCATCCTGGGCATCATTTCCCGTGTACTGCCTGACTTGTTCACTCTGAAATCGGTTCAAAAAGTAATCATGGAGGTATGGAAGGACCCGATCAAGGTCCAATCTGCAGCGAAGGCCTTCGACCGAACGAGCTCCATTACCGTGAGGCCGGATCAGGGCAATCCCGAGGTACCGTACAAATTTGACCTCCCGAAGTGGCATGAAATGGGGGAGGGGATCGCCATACCAAGCATCCCGGCCGGTGGCGCCTTTGAAGACCCCGAGACGCGTGCTGTCGGCGGATTCCGGCCGGACCGCAATCCGACTTTTAAAAAATACACGACGCGCACGATGCGTCCGGTCATTAACTTCGACACGTGTATCAAATGCACGCTTTGTTGGCTGCAATGTCCGGACTCGTGCTTCGACGTCACTCCCGACCACTTGTATGACGCCAACATGCTGGCCTGTTGCGGGTGCGGCGTTTGCGAGGCCGTCTGCCCCGTAAAGGAATGCGTCACTATGGTGAATGAGACGGAATTCGCGGATAACGCCAGCCAGTGGGAGATGTGGAAGAAAGACAAGAAGGGCTACGAGGCTTGGCTTCAGAGTAAGATTGCAGGACGGCGGGAGCGGTCGCATGGATTCCGGTACCGGGGACAATACGAAGAACAGATTCCCGAAATGCTAAACATCGCCAGTGAGGGCTAAGCGCCCGCGAAGGAGAATGGTCATGGCAGAGGCGGCTACAAGCGTCCAGGAGCACAAGAAGACTGACGAAACTGCACTGATTACGGGGAGCGAAGCGATCGCCGTTGCCTGTAAGTTGGCTGATGTGGACGTGATCACGGCCTATCCTATCCGTCCCTATGACACGGTCATGCAGTATGTGGCCAAGCTGGTGGCCAACGGCGAAATGGATTGCGAGTATATCGTCGCCGAAGGCGAGCACTCGCAGTTCGAAATCGTGAAACATGCATCCGCCTGTGGCGCGCGTGTTTTTTGCGGAAGCAGCGGCGTCGGCTGGATGTACGCAATGGAGGCGCTGACGGTCACTCCGGCATTGCGGATTCCGATGATCGCGATGGTGGGCAACCGGGCGCTGGACGATCCCGGTGCCTTCGGCGTGGAACACAACGACGCGCTGGCGGTTCGGGATCTCGGCTGGCAACTCGTGTGGGTGAACAGCCCCCAAGAAGCACTGGACACGGCGCTAATTGCCTACCGGGTATCGGAGGATCGCCGTATATTCCTGCCGTGTGCGATTAGCTGCGATGGCGCATTCCTTACACACTCGCAGGCATTAGTCCAAATCCCCGCGCAAGAAAAGGTCGACGCCTTCTTGCCACGCTACAACCGTGCGGACCTGTTGCTCCATCCAGACAACCCCATAACGGTTGCCCCGCAGGGAAATGAAGACTGGGTTATGGAGATCCGGCGTCAAAACTTCGCAGCCATGGAACGGACCGCGGGGGTTATTCGTGAAGCCTATGCTGATTTTGAACGGATCTTTGGCCGTCCGTACGGCAACCCCTTCTTTGAAGAGTACAAAACCGAAGATGCCGACATCGTGCTCATGGGCATGGGAACATTGTCAACACCGGTTAGAGTCGCCATCCGGCAAATGCGCGAGAAAGGAAAGAAAGTGGGTCTTGTGCGCATGCGCTGGTTCCGGCCGTTTGCCGCAGAAGAACTTGCAAACTGCCTGAGCCGGTTTTCGGCGGTGGGAGTGATCGACCGTGATTATTCGTTCGGCTCGCCGTATATGGGCGGTGTGCTGGCCGGCGAGGTCCGCAACGCGCTGTACCCGTCGCCGGGACGCAAGCCACCTGTGCTTGGATTCATTTGCGGCCTGGGTGGGCGCGAAGTCACCGTGCCGGATGTGGAGAAAATGGTCGAGTCTGTTTACCGGGCGGCCGAAGGCAAATCGCAACCGCTGACGCAATGGGTTGGGCTGCGGGAATAGTTTTCTTGCTGAATGGCTTTACGGGTTTGAAAGGATGAAAAAGCGATGGCTACTTATACGCAAATCGATCCGACTCAGCAACTAGATCCATTCAAGGGAGTCAAGAAACTCCCGCTGGAGGAGTTCTTTACTTCAGGTCACAGGACCTGCCAGGGTTGCGAGTCGTCCTTGGTGATGAAAATGATGGCCAAGGCCGCCGGGCCCAGGACTATCGTCCTTGGCAGTACCGGCTGCATGTACGTGGCGAACACCACCTACTACAGCACGTCGTGGGTGCTGCCCTGGATGCATACTCAGTTAGGCAGCAGCGGGTCAGCCGCCCTGGGAGCATCGGCGGCTCTGAAAGCGCTCATGCGGAAGGGCAAGATGAAGAAGGAGCCCATCAATGTGATTGCGTTCTGTGGCGACGGGGGCGGAGCGGATATGGGCGTGGGGGCAATTTCGGCGACCCTCACCCATCCGGACTATAACTGCCTCATCCTATGTACGACAACGAATCTTACGCCAATACGGACATCCAGCTTTCGGGCAGCACGCCGTGGGGGGCGCACACTACCTTCAGTCCGCCGGGAAACATGAAGCGAATCATGCACCGGCGATGGAAGAAGAACATGGCGGGCATGATGGCGGCTGGTCATCCAGAGTGTAAATACGTGGCGACCATTTGCATGTCCTACGGTCTGGCGGGAATGAATTCCATCCGCAAGGCGCTGTCGATCGGCGGACCGACGTTTATTCATTCTCTCGATCCATGCCCCAAGGGTTGGGACTACGATCCGTTCCTTTCACACGAAATGGGTGAACTGGCAGTGACTACCGGTATCTGGCCGCTTTACGAGGTGGAAAACGGAGTCCTGAGACTGACCGGCAAGACGCAGCAAATCGCTGCGCGCAAAATCCGGCGGTTGCCGGTGCGGGATTATCTCCTAAAACAGGGCCGCTTCGCGCATTTTAAAGATGACGACATCGATTACTTCCAGAGTAAGGTCGACGAGATGTGGACCAAATGGCTGGTTCCGGGCGTAATCCCCTTTAGCACGGAACTCGAAGCCAGCGGAGCGCCGGATTGACAATTTGCGGGGTGACCTGTCCACGACTTCCTCTGAGGAATTTCGAAAAAACATCGCAGCATTTCTGAGCCTGCAAGCGGCCCGTCGGGCCGTGCAACACGCCAGGAATGTTGTCTGTTGCAGCAAGAGGAGAGAGGATCATGAGCTACACGGAACTCACAGTATGGACGCGGGGCATCATCATGGATAAAGAGGGCCGCGACATCGTCAATTCCATCGCTGCTTCCGCTCGGCTCGAAGGCAAGTTTGCTCAGGCCATGGAAAACTATGTGGACAATCCCGATCGCACCAACGCCCCAACGCGCAAGTACTGCCGCGTGAGCGAAATGGTGCTGGAGAACGAGCTCACTTACGAAAACGAGAAACCCAACATCGTTGTTCTGGTCGAGCAGACAATGGTGAAAGGCTGGGATTATCTGCGCGGGATGCCACCCGGCGGGACGCTCGTGATCAACACGCACTATTCACCGGAGTACATGATTCGATTCGTGCCCGGGGCAGAACGGTTAGCCCAGCTTGTTTGCGTCGATGCCGCCAAGCTGGCCGACCATAAATGGCTTTATTACCGTTTGGGTGAACTCGGCCTCGACCGGCTGTCAACCGAAGGAGCCGCCGAACGAAGCAAAGCGATCGCTCCCGATATCGCCGCTCCGCTGATTGCGGCGATCGTACACACAACAGGCATTGTAAAACGTGAGACGATTGAGCCGATGATCGGGTACAAGAAAGCTTTTCGGTTAGCAATGCAAGAATTGCACATTTTGCCGCTCAACCCAGCGGCTGCTTAGGATGAGATGAAAGGATTATAATGTCGACCAAAGGCACACGCATTCCTGACTGGCTGGCAGTACCGTTTGGTGGTATCACACCTGCTCCGTCACAAGAAAAGGGCCAGGATCTATTCCCAACTGGCAATTGGCGGGCGATCCGGCCCGTCTACCGGGACAAAATGCCGCCGTGCAATAACGCTTGCGGAACCAATGAGAAGATCCAGGGCTATCTGGATCTGGTAAAGCGCGGCAAGTATCTAGATGCTTACGCTCTCATCAAGGAAGACATGCCTTTCCCCTCGGTGACCGGCCGCGTCTGCTATCACCCGTGCGAGCAAGCCTGCAACCGGGGGCAATACGATGAACCCATTTCGATTCGCGCCGTCGAGCGCTTTCTCGGTGACCTTGGACAGACCCTGTCACGCGACGTGGTCAAGGCGGGGCCACCGAACGGCAAGAAAGTCGCCGTCGTCGGGTCGGGCCCCGCCGGCCACAGCGCCGCGTACCAGCTTGCGCGCCTCGGCTATCAGGTGGCGATCCTCGAGAAATCGCCGAAGGCAGGCGGACTGAATCGCGGCGGCATTCCCGACTGGGTCCTCCCGCAGCACGTGCTCGACCGCGAGATTGAGAGGCTCGTCCAGCTCGGCGTGACCATCAAGACCAACGTCGAGGTGGGGAAAGACATCTCCTGGGAGGATTTGAAAAAGAATTACGATGGCGTCGTGCTTGCCGTGGGCCTGACCGAGCCAAACAGTGTGCGCGCCGAAGGCGAAAACAAGGACGGCGTGATTTACGGGCTTCCCTTCCTTCGCGACATCGGCATGGGAACGTCCAAAGTCGAGCTGGGTCCCCGGGTCGCGATTATCGGCGGCGGAAACAC
>Ga0126373_10003481_pt1 | contig 11803 bp, 11 predicted proteins | sample PanSoiMetPlot_11_FD_92545 | JGI IMG/M metagenome (GOLD analysis project Ga0126373, IMG submission 92545) | Tropical forest soil microbial communities from Panama - MetaG Plot_11 | ecosystem: Environmental > Terrestrial > Soil > Tropical forest > Bulk soil | place: Panama | collected 2016-02-17
AACGTGGGAGACGTCGACGTACATGGTGGCTACGAATCGCCGTGATTTGCGGCATTTAGTCAAGAGAAAAATAAAACTATTAGTGGCTACATTTTAGCCCACAAAAATGGCTATCCGCCTGTTTCACCTCAAGAATTCAAGATCGAAGGGGGGAACATCCGGTTTAAATTACGGTCGACACAACCAATGGATGCGCCTAGTATCCGCCGCGTCGGCGAGGAAGTCGTTCGGCGAAGTGCTGTCGGACGCGCAGGACACCTCGCGGAGATCCGCCGTGACCCACATTCTCGTCATTGATGACAGCCGTGCCGTTTCGTCAGCTCTCGGCGTCATGCTGGCACACGAGGAATTGGATGTTTCGATCGCCCACGACGGTGCGACCGGGATCGCTACGTTCGGTTCGAATGCCTTCGACTTGATTATGGTCGACATGTTCATGCCGGGCTTAGACGGCGCAGAGATCATCAAGGCCATTCGCAGCCGCAATTCGACCATTCCAATCATTGCCATGACCGGGTTTGCGGGCCGTGGATTGGCGACGGGAGAGGACAGCGTGCTCGCCCTGGCTGTTGAACTCGGCGCGACCTGTACGCTCGAGAAGCCGCTCAACCGCCCAGAAACCATGCGGGCCGTGATCTCCTGCCTGGGCCTGACAAGCTGTGCCTCGAAGCGCTACCACGGCAACGAGACCGTCGCCTCGCCTTAGGCGTGTCGCCGAATCACAAGCGGATCATCGGTCCCACGCCGCCCCGGTTGAAAGATAGCAGATAGCGTCGCCCCGCGTTGGTGCCCTTGGCGGATGCTCGCCTCACGCCGTCGTGGAGATCGCATCTCAAACCTGCGCAACCGCCTCTTGAGGCTGGGCCGACAGACCGGGGGCAGCGGGCGCATGGATGGGGTCCTCGGCACAAAAGCCGCGATGGTTCGCATGGTCACGGGTATCAGACGTTGGCCGCTGTTGCCGAAGCGCTCGGCTTGGCCATAGAGACACGGAACAAATTCGCGCAGGTCACGCGGCGCTCGCTCGTGGAATAGCGGAGAACCAAAGATTTGACGCCGCACGAGGTGCAAGGACTGTTTTCCGACGAGCTGTTCCGACTGACCGTCGAGGCTTTTCCGGGCGGGATGGTGGTCACCGATCCGGCGGGCGCAATCCTAATGGTCAATGCCGAGGCCGAACGGCTGTTCGGCTATTCACGGCAGGAGCTCATTGGCCAATCCGTTGACCTATTGGTGCCGCCGCGGTTGCGCGAAGACCATTCGCGCGACCGCATGGCCTTCATCGCTGATCCGGGCGTTCGCGCGATGGGGGCCGGACGCGAGCTCTTCGCGTTGCGTAAGGATGGCAGCGAAATCCCGGTCGAACTCGGCCTCACCCCTTTGACGACTCGCGCGGGCCTGGTGATCCTAAGCGTCATTGTCGACATTACGCCACGCAAGCGTGCGGAAACCGAACAGAAGATTGCGCAAGCGCAGTTTCGTCTAGCCGTAGAGGCTTGCCCCAGCGGGATAGTAATGGTCGATGCGGCCGGCCGAATCATGATGGTCAATGCCGAGACCGAGCGAATGTTCGGCTATTCGCGGCGGGAACTGATTGGACAAGGGGTCGATATCCTTGTCCCCACCCGGTTTCGCGACAGACATCCGGCGTTTCGCGCGGCCTTTGCGGCCAATCCCGGGGTGCGCGCCATGGGTGCCGGTCGCGAGTTGTTCGGGCGGCGTAAGGACAACAGCGAATTTCCAGTCGAAGTCGGACTTAATCCGATTGAGACCCGTGATGGGTGGGCGGTCCTCAGTGTGATCGTCGACATTAGTGAGCGCAAACGGGCCGAGCTGTTGGTGGCCAGCAAAACGCGGGATTTGGAGCGCTCAAATGCGGAGCTCGAAGAATTCGCCTATGTGGCGGCACACGAGTTGCTAGAACCGTTACGCACCATTGCGAGCTATGCTCACCTGTTGGCTGAGCGCTGCCAGGGAAAACTTGACGAAAAAGCCGACAAATATATCCAATTTGTCGTCGGCGGTTCCAAGCGCATGCAGAGCCTGATCACCGATCTCCTGGCTTTTTCGCGGGTCGGAAGTCGGGCGCAACCCTTGCAGCCAACGCCGTCGGCCGCCGTCGCCCGCCAGGTGATCGAGCGACTGCGCCCGCGAATCGAAGAAACCAAGGCCGACATCGCCTTGGGGCTCTTGCCAGTGGTGAACGCTGATGAGACGCAGCTGGAGCAACTGTTGCAGAACCTGGTCGGCAACGCCCTGAAATTCCGCTCAACAGCGCCGCCAAGGATCCGGGTAAATGCGTCACGGCGAGACGGCGAATGGCTATTCTCGGTGGAGGACAATGGGATTGGCATTGATCAACAATTTGCTGACCGCATTTTCCAAATGTTCCAACGGCTGCACGAGCGAGGAAAATATGAGGGAAGCGGCATCGGCCTCGCGATCGCCAAAAAGATCGTCGACCGTCACGGTGGGAGGATCTGGTTCGAATCGGAGCCGGGTATAGGCACGACCTTCTATTTCACGCTGCCAGATCCGGCGATTCGCGGCTCAAATTAAATTGCGGCGCCCCTCGGCGGCGACGCCTTCTTGGTGATCAACAGAGGCGGCCCGTTACATGGGGGCGCACCGCAATACGGCGCCGCTACGAGTCATGACCGCGGCTCGCATCGCTTGGCGCAACGGTCAGGAGCGAACGTCGTGGTTGGGTGACCCGCCCGCGACCCTCGGCGCATGCAAAAAAGCACCATGAAATCTTGCCAGAATCGATCTTGTTACACGGCAAGACTTCGTCAGGCGTCTACGTCGCCTCGCTCGACACGATCCTCCTCCCTGATTCGATCGAGAAGTCGGTCAATGAACGTCGTTTGTGCACGCAAGAGCCGCTCGCGTGCCTCGGCGGCCGTGAACCAAGCCGCTCGGTCAACCTCCGGGAAGGAGCGAATTTGACCGCTCCGAGGCGGCCATTCCATTTCGAATCGATTGGAGCTGAGCGTTTGGGGATCAAAATCGCCAGAAACCGCCCAAGCAGCGACACGCTTGCCGCCCGACTGGGTGATCTCACCCAAGGACTGGAACTTGCCTTCGGGTTCGTAACCGGTCTCCTCAGCAAATTCGCGTTTAGCGGCTGCGAACGCATCTTCGCTCTCGGCGTACTCGCCCTTGGGGATCGACCATGAACCAAAATCCTTCTTAGCCCAGAACGGGCCGCCGGGATGAACAAGCAGCAGGAGGATCTCCTCGCCCTCTCGCCGGTACATGAGAATGCCGGCGCTGCGCTTTTTCGCGGTCCGCTGTGTAATCCGAGCCGTCATCGCATTCCGAACCATGAAGAGCGTGTAGCGCACTGGTATGAGCCGAATTGGCACATTGGTAGCACTTTGCAAAGAGGGCCGAACAGGGATGGCGAGGGAATGTGGGTGGTACCGGCATGCTTTAGCGCCCGGCACCTTTCGCGAGGAAAAAGTCAGCGCACTGCCTATTGCTGAGCAATGGCCGCTAAAGCTGGCAATGCGCGGGCCCCCGATCCCGTCGGCGCGCCGCGCCCGCCTGAGTTGGTTCGAGCTTATTGAAGAGCGGTCCGAATTCGCACTGCCTCGAATTGTCACCAGTAGGACAGTTCGAGTTCATTTTTATCGATGGGCGGCATACGTTCGATCACACAATGATCGACTGTTTCGACGCCACTCGCCTTCTCTCCGTCGATCTCGAAGGTCATACGCTTTCTAGAGAACTACCCGTGTTATCAACGCGTCGGGAGTGTGAATATTGACCCCGGGAGTGAAAGAAGCTCACTTGTTGCGTTGCAGAAACGTACGGAAGATTTGCGACCGGGGGTGAAGTTCAATCCTTCGCCTTCGCGCCCGTGGTTGGGATCGTCATGGGCGCAGGCGAGGGGCACGCGCCATGACGCTGGTGTTCCGACTCGCGCTAAAAGCGCGGGCTGCCCCTCCAGTACAAGCGACCATTATGGATATCGGTACTTTGGCGCCCACCCGTCGGCCCCGTCCGGGAGGAGCTCGAAGAGGTGCCAAAGCGTGCAAAAGTCGTCTCCCGGTGCGCAGCTTGCGTCGGACACCCGCAGGATGCGGTCTGCGTCCCGCCGAAACGCGGTGATCCCGGGCAGCCAGCCGCCCGAGGGCGAACGGAATCCCATGTCCGCAGCGAACGTCGAGTTGACGTGGCTGACCATCGGGAATCGCCAGCCGCGGCCGCTTGCAAATTCCTTCTGCACATCCGGACGATCAGGACTGGAGACGACGAAGGCCGCTCGGCTCGAGAGGTGATGGTAAATGCCATTGTAGCCGTCGGCCCACAGCGTACAATACGGACACGCTGCGCCCATGTTGTGGATCACGATCAAGTCAGCCTTGTCGCCGAAAAATGCGGAAAGTCGAACAAGCCCCTGCGATGTTGCAAATTCGTAGTCCCGCACTTCCTCCGGTTCAGCGTCCGCTTGAACTTCCCGCATCTTCCTGCGCAGCTCGGCAATCTGGCGGCGGTAAACGGTCAGTCGCTCGGAACTCTCTCTGTAGCTCATCGCATCCTCGCGCGTTCCCTGATCAGCCATCATAGTTGTCGTGATGGCGGACCCAAGCTTGCGGGTAAGTTAGACCAACCTCATCGCGGCCTTTGGGAACCAGATCGAGATAATGATAGGCGGCATTCATCATGTCGAGGCCGCGCTCGTAGCACGAATAGGTGTGGAACACGGTCCCGCTCTTGTCCTGGTAGAACACGCTGGTGCCGGGAAGCTCAGGGACCGCCGTCTTCCGCCAAGTATAGTTGTAATAGATTGGCCCTTTGGCGAGTTCTTCGGGCGTAAACGAGACATGGTAGTCATGGTTGAAGTCGCTTCCGAACGACGACAGCCATTTGAAACTCCACCCCATGCGCGTCTTGAACGCTTCGATCCGGCTGATGGGCGCCAGCGACACTGCGACGAAGGCGACGTCGCGTTGCGTGAGATGGACGACGATCCCATTGTAGTTGTCGGCCCAGAAGGAGCAACTTTTGCACCCCGCGTCCCAATCCGGGGCAAACATGAAGTGCTGGATCACAAGCTGACTTTTTCCAGCAAACAGCTGCTTTAAGCTCTCCTTGCCATTCGGTCCTTCGAAAACGTATTCCTTGTCGACGCGCACCCAGGGCAGATTGCGGCGCTGTTCGCTCAGCTCGTCACGCAATCGGGTCAATTCCTTTTCCTTTGCCAGGTGCTGCCTGCGCGCTTCGATCCACTCCTGCTGCGAAACGACCTTGTGACTCTCCATCTGAGATCCCCTTCGAGTGATCACTTTTCAGGAACGAAGTCCCGACATCCGTTTCCGCCGAGTCCGTCCGCGATCGCGTTTGCGGGCCTGGTTTTCTTCGATCTCCTCCAAAGCGGCAGCCAGCATGTCAAATTGTTCTTGCCAGTATTTGCTATAGCGGTTGATCCAAACCGCGACCGCGAAGATTGGTCCAGCAACCAGACTGCATCGGCTGACCCGGCCGGTCCTTTCCTGTTTCACAAGTCCGGCCCGCACAAGCATTTGAATGTGTCGCGACACGGCCTGCAGTGAGATATCAAAGGGAGCCGCAAGCTCGGAGACGAGTTTTGCCTCCTCGCCAAGCTGCTCCAAGATCTTGCGTCGCACCGGGTCTGAGAGCGCAAAGAAAACTCGGTCCATGCGCGCCTCGTCGGAATCTCCGTCCTCCTCCATCGACGGCGCTATCGGCAGGTTTCTCGGCACTGCGTACAATTATCAACCGATTAGTTGATAGTCAACCGTAGAGTTGATTAATGGCGATTTCCGGGCCACGGGCTCTCCTTCGGCCCGCCTCGGTGCCTTGCCGGCGTTTTGTTATGAAGCAGGAGAGGGCGGGGGGTTCCTGGCGCAACCTTAAGGGGGCCCTGGCGCCATTGCTCCCTTGCGCAGGTTCGCGATGGGGGTCACAAAGTCGGGTGCGCGAGGGCGTTATCGCTGGCAAGGGGACCCGTGCAAGGGGCCGGGGTGCTGTCGATCCGGCGAAATCGCGCGCGCATCCCGTCCCGTCCCAGGCTGCGCCCTCGATCATCGTGGTCCGTTACCGCGCCACCGCTGCAAATGCCCGGCGCCAAACGGGTGAGCAGCCGGCTTTTGCCGGCTGCTCTTGCCTTGTCAGTCCTTATTGGCCTTGATGCTGGCGTCGCCAACTCAGAAATTCTTGGAACAACGGCGTCTCGTCTGATGACGTCTCCACGGCGGCGCCCGATGGGTGCTGGTCCGAGGTCGAACTTGCCACCTGAGCGACTTTCTGGTCCGCGACCCAATAGCGAGTCCAGCCCGGTACCTTGGCGGCCAAGTTCACGTCCCGCCACTTCGGATGGAACGATGGCTGCTTGAGCAACTCGAAACGATCGAAATAATAGTTGATGAACCGCTCGACACGCCGGAAGTGATCGCTGTCCTTTGGCCAATTGTAGCTCGCGAGCACAGCCGGAATGCCGATGCTGTCGATCTGCTCCCCGGAAGCAATCAGCTCGGGGTAGTCGTCATGGGTGAGCGTCGTGGGCACGTAGTAGTCCGCAAACTTGCTATTGTAATCGACCGGGATGAAATGAAACCCTGGCATGGGCGGAAGCCTAGTGAACAGGTCGTTCGGCTTTCCCACAGTATGCAGGATTGCTGCGATCTCTCCGCTCTTCATTTGCTCGATGGCGATCGAGCTGTTGATATAGACCGGCTCTACGTGAATTCCCAAGCGTTCGAACAAAATAGGCCCAGTCACGGTGGGACCGGCGCCCTGGGTATTAAAGCCCACTTTCTTGCCCTCAAGGTCGGCGAGCGTCTTGATCTCCGGGCGAGCGAAAACATGGAGCTCGCCTACGTACAATTCGGAAATGTAGCTGATCCGTTGATCGATATTCTTGATCTGCCCCGCTCGCTTATACTGGTACAGGACGTCCGAGTAGGTGATGGCAATATCGATGCCACGCAGATACAGCATGTCGTCCACGTTCTCGGCAGCCCCGTGACTGACAATTGGGAGGATTCGAAGATTGTCGCCGTCATCGAGCGCCTTGGCGAGTTCGGCCGCAAAACGAATGAACGTACCTTCCAGCAGCCCTCCGGCTATGCTGACGGTCCAATCATTCGCTCGCGCGACCTTGAAGGCTTCACCCGAGGACGCGGCGGTTGGCGCGCGGCCCTGGGGTGCGGGGCTGTGGGCAGCGGGTCGCTGCGCGCGGCAGCGGGCAGAACAAGCATCAGCATCGCCACCAACGGTTCGAGCAGCCTCGTGGATGCATTCCTCCGCATTGGTATCAACCTCCCGTCTTGCGAGGCCCATGTGTCCTTGAAAACGCTCGGAAAAGGTTATGTTTAGGTCACCCCTGTGCTTGCCCCAATGTCCGCATAGTATAAACGTACTAATTGGATTGGTCAATTTGTTTCAATTTAAGATTGTTCGTACCAAAATCGCTACCTTGCTTAGGGGGAGCGTTGACGCCTCGATGAAACACGCCGGAAACATTTTCCGGACCTACAGTTATGTGCCGTCAGTCGCATGCGTTCCGGCAAAGACCCAAGGGATCACGCAGCGGCGCGCGGCATCATAGAGCCGCTCATTGGCCCAGGCGTTGTTCAACCGTGGTCGCCCTAAGGTGGCCCTCACCGGTTTGCGGACCGTCAAAAAATCCGAAGGCCCGGGCGGGTCGGCCCGGGCCTTCGTGCCTATCAAGCGCCTTGCAGGGAGGCTCTTAGAAGTCCATGTCGCCCATGCCACCGCCAGGATTCGGCATGGATGGGGCCTTCTTCTTCGGCAGCTCTGCGACCATAGCCTCCGTGGTGATCAGCAATCCTGCGACCGACGCTGCATCCTGAAGCGCGGTGCGCACCACCTTGGTGGGGTCGATAATCCCCTTGGAGACAAGGTTGCCGTACTCGCCAGTCTGAGCGTCATAGCCGAAGCCGTAAGTCTCCTTCTCGAGGATCTTGCCGACTACCACTGAACCGTCATCGCCGGCATTGATGGCGATCTGGCGCGCCGGCCAGGTGACCGCCTTCTTGACGATTTCGATGCCGTGTCGCTGGTCGTCATTGTCGCTCTTGAGTTGTTCGAGCGCCTTGACGGAACGCAGCAGCGCCACGCCCCCGCCGGGGAGGATGCCCTCTTCGACGGCCGCGCGGGTTGCGTGCATCGCGTCGTCGACGCGATCCTTGCGCTCCTTGACCTCGACTTCGGTTGCACCGCCGACGCGAATGACCGCAACCCCGCCCGCGAGCTTGGCGAGCCGTTCCTGGAGCTTTTCGCGGTCGTAGTCGGATGTGGTCTCCTCGATCTGCGCCTTGATCTGAGAGATGCGCGCCTCGATGTCGGCCTTCTTGCCAGAGCCGTTGACGATCGTGGTGTTTTCCTTCTCGATCATCACCTTCTTGGCACGGCCGAGCATGTTGAGCGTGACATTCTCGAGCTTGATCCCGAGGTCTTCGGAAATCGCAGTACCGCCTGTTAGGATGGCGATATCTTGCAACATCGCTTTGCGGCGATCACCGAACCCCGGAGCCTTTACGGCCGCAACTTTCAGGCCACCGCGCAGCTTGTTGACCACGAGAGTCGCGAGCGCTTCGCCTTCGACGTCCTCGGCGATGATCAGCAAAGGCTTGCTGGTCTGCACCACGGCTTCGAGCAGAGGCAACAATTCCTGAAGGCCGGACAGCTTCTTCTCATTGATGAGGATGTACGGATCCTCCATCTCCACCCGCATCTTGTCGGCGTTGGTGACGAAATAAGGCGAGATGTAGCCACGATCGAATTGCATGCCCTCGACCACTTCGAGCTCGGTCTCGAGCGACTTTGCTTCCTCGACCGTGATCACGCCCTCGTTGCCGACCTTCTTCATTGCATCGGCCAGGAACTGCCCGATCTCGGCATCCCCGTTGGCCGAAATCGTGCCAACCTGGGCGATTTCCTCGTTCGAAGTCACCTTTTTGGAGTTCTTTTGCAGGTCCGCCACGATGGCTTCGACCGCCAAGTTGACGCCGCGCTTGAGATCCATCGGGTTCATGCCGGCGGCCACCGCCTTGGCGCCTTCCTTGACGATCGCTTGGGCGAGCACCGTGGCGGTGGTGGTGCCGTCCCCGGCGATGTCCGAGGTCTTGCTGGCGACCTCACGGACCATCTGGGCGCCCATGTTCTCGAACTTGTCATCAAGTTCGATCTCCTTGGCGACGGTCACGCCGTCCTTTGTAATCCGCGGCGCCCCGAAGGACTTGTCGAGGACGACATTGCGGCCCTTAGGGCCAAGCGTGACGCGCACCGCGTTGGCGAGAATGTCGACACCGCGCAGCATTTTGTCGCGGGCATCGACCGAGAATTTGACTTCCTTTGCGGCCATTTCGTTAGCTCCGTTGCACTTTGGTCAGCAGGTCAAAAGCCACTCACGCCGAGGCGCAAACGCGAGCGCCCAGCCTCGGTTGATCGCAGCCATTGGGTACGTGGATAGTCCGTCGATGCTGCACGGCGGGGGCACAGCATCTCTCACAGGCAGGACGCTCCTCAGGCGGCCTTGCGTCGGGTCTCAGAGTCGACCAGGACCCCCATAATGTCGCTTTCCTTCATGATCAAATATTCGACGCCGTCGATCTTGACTTCGGTGCCCGACCATTTGCCAAAGAGCACACGGTCTCCGACCTGGACATCGATCGGGATAAGCTTGCCGGCCTCGTCGCGGCCGCCTGGGCCGACGCCAATAACCTCGCCCTGCTGCGGCTTCTCCTTGGCCGTGTCAGGAATGATAATTCCACCGGCGGTCTTCTCCTCAGCGTCGATGCGCTTGACGACGACACGGTCGTGAAGCGGACGAAATTTCATTGGTATCCTCCTAAGTTATTGATCGGGATAGGGTTATTCGACTGCGGACGGGCGCGGCGCGGTGTCCCCACACCGTCTCAGCGGCCACATAAGCGCCTGCGGGAACGCGTGCAAGAGGCTGGAACGAATTTTTTGGCACTCGACCGCGTAGAGTGCCAAAACGGTCCTTACGCCCTTGCACCGTGGTTGTTAGCAAGTGCCGGAGACTGCTGCTAGTGCTTTGATATTAAACAATTTATTCATATATGAGGCTTGAAATCTATAGGCGGGGTCGCGGACACTGGTGTTCGACAGATGGAGGACATCCATGGTCTCTAACGACTTTAATCGCCAGGTCAATGGTTATGGGCTGACAACCGCCCACATCTTCTACCGGCGGCCTGATCACCTCTGGCTGCTGCAGACCTATGTGTGGCAAGACTACGATCTGTGGCCAAATTTTCCCGTGCTGCAGGGGTTCCTCCGGTTCTGGCAGCGTCAGCTCGAGGGGCCATTACACTCAGTCACGGTGGCACATTCACGGTTGGTCGCACCCGCGGAGCTTCGCGCCGTGGATGGGGTATTTCGGCTCAACTGAGAAGCCGCGGTTCAGGACCAAGCTTTAACCCGGATCGTCGGCCGCGCCTGGGGTGGCGTTGGAATTTTATCCAATTGCTCGCACAATGCTCGAACGACCTGGCGGGAAATTCTGCGATCGCACGCGGCTCCTAGACCGGCCAGACGCCGTTTCCCAAACCGCGTGCGCTCTCGTGGGCCGGGACGAGGGCGTCAGCCCCGTCCGACAAACGGCATCTTCGTTGCCATGACGGTCAGGAACAGCACGTTGGCGTCGAGTGGCAGGCTTGCCATGTAGAGCACTGCGTCAGCGACATGCTGGGGATCGATGCGCGGCTCGACCATCATCGAGCCATTGGGTTGCGGAACGCCGCTCTTCATCCGCTCCGTCATCTCGGTAGCCGCGTTGCCGATGTCAATTTGCCCGCAGGCGATGTCGTAAGCGCGGCCGTCAAGCGACGTCGACTTCGTCAGTCCGGTAATTCCATGTTTGGTTGCCGTATAGGGCGAAGAAAACGGCCGGGGGGCATGCGCGGAGATCGAGCCATTGTTGATGATGCGCCCGCCGCGCGGGTCCTGATCCTTCATGAGCTTGAACGCCTCCTGGGTACACAGGAACGTGCCAGTCAGGTTGGCATCGACGACTTTCTTCCACTGTTCGAGGGTCAAGTCCTCCAAGGGGATGGCCGGCGCACCGGTGCCGGCATTGTTAAATAGCAAGTCGAGCCGCCCGAACGCCGCTTTGGTCTGCGCAAACAACTGCTTCACCGATGCAGGGTCGCCTACATCCGTCGGGACCGCGAGACTCCTTGCTCCCGCCGCGGTCGCAGCCTTCGCGGTCGCCTCGAGCGGCTCGCGACGCCGGCCTGCCAACGCGACTGCGTAGCCTGAACGCATCAGCGTGAGCGCAACACTCTTGCCGACGCCAGTTCCCGCACCGGTCACGATCGCAACCTTTTCAACCATATCCGACTCCTCTTTGGCACCGAGCGTACGCGCAGCATCCTCCGCACCGGAACCGCTTTGGGCTCCCTGCGGACTGCCACCATGAAGGTTATTATGCCCGCCACGCCGAGCTTGGACTTGGATTCGAACAGCCGGGTCGCTGCGGGGCCCCACCCCACGCGGGCCGGGTGCCACCAACATAGCATGGCGGTCGATTGATTGGGGTCAGGAAGGGCGGGTCAAGCACCCACCCGCGCAAGGTCGGTAAGTTTATCCGGCCAGCGCCGGAAGGGGGTTGGGAGGCGCGCCGCGGCTCAACTCCTCGGCGATTCGCTTGGCGATGACTTGAGCGCTGACCGGCCGACCGAAACGGTAACCTTGGAGCATATGGACGCCAGCGGCCCGTAGGAAGAGATACTGTTCAGCCGTCTCAACCCCCTCCGCGGTCACTTTCATTCCCAGGCCGCGG
>Ga0126373_10003482_pt1 | contig 11802 bp, 14 predicted proteins | sample PanSoiMetPlot_11_FD_92545 | JGI IMG/M metagenome (GOLD analysis project Ga0126373, IMG submission 92545) | Tropical forest soil microbial communities from Panama - MetaG Plot_11 | ecosystem: Environmental > Terrestrial > Soil > Tropical forest > Bulk soil | place: Panama | collected 2016-02-17
CTTTTTGTTGACGCTAGCCTTTGTGGTAGAGCCGCCACTTGGCATGGCGGGACGCAGTTGGCGAAGTTTCGTAGGTCTCATTGCACTCTTCGTCGGCGTAATGACACATCTCGTCGCCAAGGCAGGGGCGGCAGCCTGACTGCGTTTTCAGGGAGACGATAACCGTTTCAACAAAGAGCGGAGACACGCGAGTGTGGTTACTCTCGTATTGGTGCGGGCACAAGCGCCTTCAAGGTCTCCACCAATTTCGACAGGCCGTCCTCCTTGGTGATGACCGCATCGAACCCAGTTCCCGGAGACACCTGGTTTCCTAAGTCGAACGAGAAAGTGCTCAAGCCGACGATCTTGACATGGGGCAGTTTGCTGCGAAGAAGCGACACCGTCACCAGGCTATCTTGTAGCGGCATCCTGAGATGGAGGAGGATTACATCGCAGCTGCAGTCGATCGCTCTTCGCACCGCTGGAGCGCCATCATCTATCGCATCGCACACTCTGAAGGGGGTTGTAACTTCGATAAAATTCCGAATGGCACCGCGCACGGCGGTACTGTCGTCGACAAGAAGGAGTCAGGGCCTGCGTTCGCTCATAGGAACCAAAAAGCTACTACGGTTCGCCCCCAAAAACAATACGGAAATTCGTATTTTTCCGCCTTGACGCGGCCCCCGAGATCGTCTCGGTGACAGTTGGCGAATCCTTCCGACCTGAACTGGGCTCATCTTTTCCGAGAAGCGGGAGCCTCTCTAAAGAGCGCACCATCTCGTCAATAGGTACCACAACGAGCAGGCACAAATCCCTGGTTCAAGCGTGGCTCGAAGATAATTGTTCGCCTCTCCGAATGTCAGGAAAGGCAACGGCTATCACCATGGGAGGCGACACCTTGGCATCGCGATCACTTCCATCGGGCAACTGTGGTTCTGAGTGGAGATCTACCGAATGTCGAATGCGGTATCGTTTTCCGATCTAACTGCATCTAAGGCGTGGGGCGTGGAGTGCGGCGCAAAACGGCAACGCCGCTCAACCTTCTCTGACGTTTCAAACGCTCGGCTTGATGGGGAGAATCAGTCGGCGAGAGCTGCGCTCGGAGACCGCCATGCTCGAGAATATCTCCTCTGCGAATCCCGCGCCCGGCCCCACCCCAAATAAGGAAATAACGCTTTCCTCTTCGCTGAGTACCATCTTTCGGGGCAGATTTTGCCGCATCCTTCTCGAGAACCGCAGCTCGCACACGTATGAAAAGGGAGAAACGCTATACGATATTGGGCGCAACGAGGGCTCGTTCTTTGGCGTCGTAAAGATTGGGACTATCAGCGAGAGTGGTGAAGAAGTCATTTTTGACGTTCGCAAAGCCGGCGAAGTGGTGGGCGAACTCTCGGCTTCCAGTTCGCCGCACATCGATCGGGCCGTGGCCCTGGAGCTCACCGAGGCTGTCGAAGTTTCCTACAGCGAAGTCCTGGAGACGGTCCAGAAAAAACAGCCTCTTCTCCGCGAGTTAATTCAGCTTTTTTTGCGATTCACTGTTGAACGCTCACGAGCAGGTAACCTCTCTCGCATTCCGCGACACCATGCAGCGACTCACAAAAACGCTGCTGGATCTGACCGGCCAGCTCGGCCGCCCTGCGGGCAACCGCGTGGAGATTACGGCTCGTTTCACGCAGGAAGAAATCGCGCAGATGGTTGCTGCCCGTCGGGAAAGGGTCTCTTTGGGATTAAACCATCTTCGTCGTAACGGCATGATCGACTACACCACCCAGGGGCATCTGCTCGTCGATCCCGCCGCTCTTCGCAATTTTCGCGCTGAGAGTTAGCTATCTTAGGGTATTCACCCTAGCCAAGTGTTATCTGCATAACAGTCAGCCCTCTTACCCGGCAGTAGTGTCTACCCGCTTGCTCAATCTCTTTGATGCCTTTCAGGCGGTGACCAATGTCCTACAAAAAAACTTTTCTATTCCCTCTCTCTGCTGCTGCTTTTGCTCTCGCTCTGCAGGGGGCAACGCCCCGGCCTCACCCGGCAATGCGCGCTGGATCAACCAGCGCCGAGTTGCCACCATCTCGAGATGCCGTTCAACAAAATGCCATCCAATTGATCGAAGAAGGGCGCCAGACCTTTCGTTTTGACACGTTTGGCGACGAGGATTTCTGGGGTGGCACCTTAAAGCTTCATCAAGCCATCGAAGGCGCCAAGTTAGGCGGCATCGGCTCCGGTATCAGTCCGAAAACCGCCTTGGCGGTGGGCCTTAAGGTCGACGTGGACGCCCTCCCCGCCAATCTCCTTTCAGCTCTCAGCCATGGCCAAGTGAATCTCGACGATCCTCGAACGACCCTGGTTCTGCTCAAATTGAATGCCGTCGTCGGCGTGACTGGCTTCTTCAACTCCTCCGGAACGCTCCAATCGGTTGGGGTTCAGTGTGCCCTGTGTCATTCCACGGTCGACAATATCCTGCCGGCCTCCTGCGCCGGCTTGATTCAGCCCAACCCCGGCACTGGCTGCATCGGCCACCGACTGGACGGGTGGCCAAACCGGGATCTCAACGTGGGCGCCTTTGTTTCTCTCGCTCCCGATCTCGGCTTACTCGCGAACCTTCTGAGCACCGATCAAGCCACCATCAGGAAAGTTCTGGGCACCTGGGGCCCCGGGAAATTTGACGCCGAGTTGCTTCTCGACGGCAAAGCCTTTAATCCCCTGCAGATGACCGACGGTGCCATGACGGGTACGAATGTTTCCGGCGCCAGTTTGATTCCGCCCGCTTTTGGCCTTGCGGGGGTAAACCTCCATACCTGGAGCCGCTGGGGATCGCTGCCTCACTGGAATGCGTTCGTCGCAAACTTGGAAATGCACGGGAAGGGCCGGTTTTGGGATCCGCGATTGAACAACCCCGCCCAATTCCCTATTGCCGCCGCCAATGGCTTTGGGGATCTACCGCATATTGATCCGGACAACGATCGCATTTCCTCCAAGCTTCCCGCGCTTCAGGTTTATCAGCTGGCCATTCCTGCGCCGCAGCCTCCCGCCGGCAGTTTTGACCCTCGGGCCGCGGAGCGCGGCGATGCTCTGTTTAGCGGCAAAGCGAAATGCAACAGCTGTCACATCGAACCGCTCTGGACCGACGCCGGTTGGAACATGCACTCCCCTTCGGAGATGTGCATCGACAGTTTTCAGGCCGACCGTGCCCCCGATCACCACTACCGCACTTCGCCCATCGGCGACCTCTTCACGCACTCGAAGGGCGGCTTTTACCACGACGGGCGTTTCGCCACGCTCAGTCATGTCGTGGATCACTACAACTCCTGCATGAGTCTCGGGCTGAGCTCATCCGAAAAAAGCGACTTGCTTCAGTATTTGCTGAGCCTCACGTTCGGACCGCAGGGCTCTCAGACAAAATCCGGCAATGGCAACTGAAGTCGAAATGGGGCATGTTTCTCGATTTCCCAATCCTCGGGCTGAGAGGGTCCGAAAGTGCGCGCTTCGCGAGCCATGCCGTGCGGGTCGCCATATCGCCCACGAAAAGGAGAACCCTGTGGTCAGTTCGAAAACATCTCGGGACCTAAGTCCGTCGCAGAATTTCCAGACCAATAGCAAAGGTGTCGTCTGGCAGGGGTTGGCAGTAGGCTACTCTCCCACGCGCCCAAAGCTCGCTTTTGCGGGTTAGTACGATGACCAGAGTGTTGCGGGTCCAGGGTCGCTCCGTTCGCACGCGTAGACCGCGAGAACTAACGTTTTCCGTCAAGGCTGACTCTATGGACGAAGGGTCCGCCGCGCTTGAGAGCAGCACTTGCAGTCTCTCGGGATTGCGCTTTTCTTTCCGATTCTCAGACATGGAGGGCGTACTTGGGCGACGGGGGAAGGCCAGCAGGGACCACAATTGTAGGAGTCGGCATAAGACCTCAACCCCACCGGTACCACGGTTCTGGTCCTGGAAACTTGCTGGTCCGCAAATCCGGCTTCGGCTATCCGCATCGCAGGAGCCGCCGGCGTCGACATCAAAAAGCGGGGACGTCACCCAGCTCGACCCGTGGCAACCAAGGAGTTAGGTCTGGACCAGATTTGTTGTTATCCCGCCGACACAGCAGATAAAGCGGTGAGAGTGGGGTTATTTTGATGCGGCTGCGTCTGCACCATGTCGCGGACCGGTTACGGTGTGTGGATGGGGCGTCGGGGGTCGAAATCACCGCCTTGCGCCGCTACGGTATTGGATTGTTTTGGTCGTTGGCTCCGGACTCGGTCGAGACCTCGCCGCAAAAGCCCGCTATCGCCGAATTTTGATTTGCACTTGATTGTTGACAATTTTGCAGTCGTAAGCAGGTATGGCAGCGCATGCGGGCCCTTGAACAACTCTGCCATCCTCAAGTGAAAACCTCGAGAAATGCCACGGACACTCGATGGTTCTGCCGACAACCGTGCCTTCATTGAGCGGTGCGCCGTAGTGAGAGCAGACTGCGCCCAGAGCATGAATTTTGCCGTCCAGCTTCGCGAGCAGTATCGGTTGCTCTTCGATTAACAGTCGCTTGAGTTGACCCTCAGCGAGATCGCCTGCTGCCGCAGCCAGCCTGAAGTCATCCGGGCCGCCACGATAGGCGTTACGGTTGATCATGACTCCCATATGAAAGACCATGATCCCTCCCAGATAGCCACCGCCCATTACCAACAGGTATCCTGCCAAAACAACAGCGAATGTTCCCCAGCCGGGCTGCCAGTGCTTGCCCCAGCGGATTAGGAACGAGGCCAGGAACAGGACCGATGCGCTGGTGTTTAACATGGCATGAAAGGCGCCGATGGCTTTTTCGGGAGGATCAACGTCCACCCAGTCCATCAGCCCCGCGGCAATAGCACCCGCCGCCCCTACCACACCGATCCCGAGAGCTATGCCGGAAGCCAGGCCAAGTTGAGGAAGCTGGAAGAGCAGCCCGATCAGATCTAGCACAATCGCTAAAGTCCACGCCCCTATGGGTATATCCGTCAGGACCGGATGCAATGGATGGCCGACCCATGTTCCGTTCAGAAAAATTTTGATCCGACGCAACGCAGGTGCTCGAAAACAACGATTCAAGAACTTATCAAGAGGTCCGGTGATTTTCTTGAGCAAATCGGAACTGATGATTCGCGCTGAGATTCGTTCCGTCAAATCCCGTTCCATGGGGCCATCCTTCCTATAAACTCGACTCTGTGCGTTGATTTCGAGGTTGTGATTCACACCCGATATGCGGCCAAGTAAGAGAATCGCGTGGCAGGCGACAATGATTCCGTCTGTCGCTGCCACTGAGTCGTCATTTAGACCCTTCGACCCGACGTGGCTCCTCTGAGATCAAAAGGGAGTCAAAAGACCATGCGGGGGTGAGAAACGTGACCCGCCCGCCACCGTAGGCGTTCGGCCAAACCCAGGACAGAGAAACGGTAAAACCCAGTGCCGTCCTCACCACAACACTCGGCAAGCTTAGTCCCATCCTTCCCCCGGCTTCAAGAACGATTAAGGCCAGTGGGGCTCTACGGAAGGCCCCGGTCGCTTGCGAGGTAACGGAAACGACAGAAAGCGTAGCACCGGCAAGCTGGTCGCCGGGTCAAGACCTTTAATGCCAGAACTGAAACGTCCCATTCGAGCAGGCGCTCATGGTTATCCCAGGCCAGAACAAGAGCAGGCGCTTTCATCATGAGGCTTAGAGAGTTACGGCCACATTTCAGGATCGTTCCCGGACCCGCGACGACCATACGCCGATCTGCGGTGTGGCGGCTGAGCATGCAGGCTCACCGTTCGGAAAGCCTGCTTCTCGACTCGACAAACGAAAGAGCTTTGATGCCACCAGTTCGTGTGGCACGGGATATCCTTCGAGCCCGGCTCGGAGCAGGGAGATTGCGATCGCGCTTGAACATCGCATAGAGCGCATCAACAAAATGCCCATAGGGATCGCTTCCTGCTTGTCGAGTGATCTGCCCATCGTAGACACCTCATTCCCGGTGACACCGGGAATAATCGACGAAGAGGAACAAAAACAAACTCGCGAGACCCAGGGCAGGACAAACAATGAGTGGAATTTTCAGTGATACACTGCTTCGTCGAACAGCTCGCGAAAATCGCGGCCGCTCGCTTCTTCCATGGCCCGTTGAAAATCCGTCGAATCGACGAGTCTTCGAGCGTTCCTCGATGTGTATAGCGCAATTCCCCTCCAAAACGTCACTTCAGGTAGCTCATTCCTCAGACGATCCAAAAACAACGCCCCCTTGACGTAAGGAATCTCCCCTAAGGCTTCGTGCGCATCTTTCCACTGCTCCCAATGCAAGGGACGGTCCTTTCCTTCTTCGCGCAGCTTCTGCATGCGCTCCTTCAAATCCGCCATTTGCTTCTCGTACGCCACACGACCTTGATGCTTCTCGATGTATGCGTCGGACATGAATTCGGCAAATCCTTCGTTCAGCCAAAAGTCCGACCACGAGCGAATCCCCACAAGCACGCCCCACCACTGATGTGCCAACTCGTGCGCCATCAGTTGCACGTCATCTTTGTCTGTTAGGTCTGCAAGATACTCCTCGGACATGAGCGCCATTCCTGCTGCCTCTTGTCCAAAACCGCGGCCAAGGGTGGGCAAGAACGCTTGGGTGTAGTGTGGGTCAACCAGGCTCACCGACGCCTTTTCTCGCAGGAACGAGTACGCTTCTCTCGTCTTGCCAAGAGCAGCCGCTTTCGCGTCCAAGCTCGGAGCATAGAGCGAGACTCTTTCGACGTCGGCTACGCCAAGCTTGGCCACGCCAAAACTGAACAAGTACGTCTGCACCGGTTCGGCCTGGTCAAAAACGAAGTGATTCCCATCCTTGGCGCGCCACTGTTTGCCTCGCTTCCCGGCACCGACGGCACGCAAACTCATCGCGCCGCCGTGTTGGAATGGAATGACGATCTCCAGCCGAAGCGTCGCGCGTTGCGCGGGGCTGCTGTCGCACACCATCCAAGCATCGCAGTAAAACGCAGTCAAGAATCCCGTTCCATCCGAACGCTTTGGGTTTGATGCTGCGTCCGCGAACCAGCGAAGTCCTTGCCCAGCCCCAGCTTCATACTTAAATTGCAAAACGTGCTTGCCAGGAGCGACCACGTGCACGCTCACGCCTTTCTCATTGACCGTCACTTTTCCGCGTGCCACTTTCGCGTCGGTGATTTTCAGCCCTTCCTTTTTCTGCCACTCCGTGTCTCTCGAGTTCGCTGAAAACTCGATCCGCTCTTCGCCACGCAGAACATGGCGCTCGAAATCCGGCGTCACTTGCACCGAATAGCGCGTCGCTTGCCCCGACACGGGCAAAGAGCCGAACCAGTACAGCGCGCCGCATAACAAAATCCCCTGTCGCATAAACATACGCGAAAGTATATCGCGCGAAGCGTGTCCGGGCACTCGGTAGACGTCTGGAGCGAGTTCAGAAACCTAGTGATGAGCCGCCAACAAGGGAAAAACGAGCGCCGGGGGTGGCGCGTAAGGCGCTGTCCAACGCGAAGTCAATTTCCGATATAGGGGATCCAAAGAGCATTTGGTTAGAAAAGACTCGCCGACTTCTGACCATGGATATTGCAGCGCTTCCATTTAGAATTAAGAAAGGCGAATCAGCTAGGCCAAGGGCAAGATCAAAATGTATACTCGCCAAAACAGAGGCGCAGAAAGGCCGAAAAACGAAGAAACGAGAACCTCTGGGATGTTTGTTAGAGCAGCAATCTGGAGAGACTTGTGGGCGTGGAACATTTCGACGTATTGATTATCGGCGCAGGTCTATCCGGCATCGACGCTGCCTTTCACTTGCAGAAATACTGCCGGAACAAAAGCTACGTTATCCTGGAGCAACGGCAGCGCATCGGCGGAACCTGGGATCTGTTCCGCTATCCGGGCGTGCGTTCGGACTCCGATATGTTTACCATGAGCTATTCGTTCCGCCCGTGGACGAATCCCAAAGCGATTGCCCCAGGCGATGACATCCGCAACTACGTCACTGCAACCGCGTGTGACCAAGGCATCGACCAGCACATTCGGTTCCGCCATAGGGTTGAGCGCGCGGCATGGTCCTCCCAAGATGCGACTTGGAAGGTGAGCGCAGTGCGACAGGAACCCGACGGGCGCGATGAGCCAGTGACGCTTACCTGCAACTTTCTGTTTTCTTGCGCGGGTTACTACCGCTATCGCGCGGGATACCTGCCGGATTTTCCGGACATGGAGCGCTTCACCGGCCGCACGGTTCACCCGCAGGCTTGGCCCGAGGATTTGGACTACGCGGGCAAGCGCGTCATCATCATCGGGAGCGGCGCGACCGCCGTGACTCTGCTGCCCGCGATGGCCAAGACGGCGGGACACGTAACCATGGTGCAACGCTCGCCGACCTACGTCGTTTCGATGCCCGGACGAGACGCCGTCGCAAATTTCCTGCTCCACCTAATGCCCGCGGCATGGGCCTATCGGATTTGCCGCTGGAAGAATGCCGCCTACATGATGTACGTCTATAACCTGGCGCAGAGCTTTCCCAATTTTGTGAAGGCCGGGATTGTCAGCAAGATTAGCAAGGAATTGGGACCAGAATATGACGTAGGCACGCACTTTACGCCCCGCTACAATCCGTGGCAGCAACGGCTCTGCCTGGTGCCGGACGGAGACCTGTTTGACGCGATCAAGTCTGGACGCGCGAGCCTGGTTACCGGTCAAATCGAACGGTTCACCGAAAAAGGCATTCGCTTGCAATCAGGCGATGAGTTGGAAGCCGATATAGTGGTAACTGCGACAGGCTTGGCGCTGCAGGCGTTTGGGGGAGCAGACCTTGAGGTCGACGGCCGCCGCGTGGACCTTGGCAAGACGTTGGCCTACAAAGGAGTGATGCTGTCGGGCGTGCCCAATGTGGCTTCGGTCTTCGGCTACATCAATGCTTCCTGGACGCTCAAAGCCGACTTGATCTGCGCGTATGTGTGTCGCTTATTGAACCTCATGGACCGGAAGGGTGCGCGCCAGGTCACGCCGCGGAATGGACATGAAACTGCGGTGGCGCCTTTTGTGCAAAACTTCACATCGGGATATGTGCAACGAGCGATCGGAAGTTGGCCGAAGCAGGGTTCGAAAGCTCCTTGGCGTGTTTATCAGAACTACCTCCGCGATGTTTGGAGTCTGAAGTGGAGCCCTGTAGACAACGGGGCGCTGGAGTTCTCAAACCCTACGGAAGCTCCTTCGAAGCCTGCCGCCGAAACCTCGCGTCACGAACTCCCCTAAGGCACGCTCTCGCCAGTTAGCAGCGTTGATGCCCTGAGATGCTCTTGGAGACTCTGGGCGAGTTACGGGAAACTTGGAAATAATTCGACTTCGACTGCTTTAGGTCCAAATGAGCCGAAACCTCAGGGTTCTAGGGCAAAAATCGGGTTTGGGTATCCGTGAGGGCAGTTGAATGAATGGTACAAAGCGCCTCCTACAGCCAAAACATCCGCCCTGGCTGCCCCAAAAAATCTAGCTTGGTCTTTGAGCAGGCATTTGAGAACTCTTCAGAACTCGCCGCCCACCGTGCGTTGAAAGAAAACCCTGGGACCCTTCGTATCACTGTTGAACCTGGACCATTGGTCTGCCGCTTGAAGCGCTTCCCGCCAAACGGCCTGTGGTGGTGTGAAGTCTGGGCTGGAGATGAAGATGCGCTTCGTGCTGAGGCTGGCGGGCCCTGGTATGTTCCTATGTGTCGCGTATAGCCCTGGCGTTTCATTCGCCCAAAGCCATATGCTCGCGACAAACGATCCTATCCGTGCGCAACTGCTCACAAAGGGAAAGCCCGGCTTAGCCGTCGCGCAGGCACGAAGCGGTGTGATTGAAATTCTGCAGTCCAACAATTCCTGCAGTGCTTGGTTTCAAGGGGTGGACCCGAACGCCGCGTCCACCTTTGCCTCGCTCAAATTCATCATTGAGACCAACGGACCAAAGGAGGTCCTTGGCTTGCGGTCGGGCTCAGGGGAAATGCTGTTGAAGCACCCCTATGCCGCCAAGGCACTCGAAAACAGCTCCGTGGTCGTCCTCAACGCCAACGGCGCGTTCTTCGTCCGTGCCGCACCCGTGTTTCGGCAGGACAACCAGGGCGGTTTTTATCGCCTGTCTGGTTCGCGCGAGCTTCGAGCCGGCTCGTACCGCGGAAACACACGCGCAGCGCAAATGACGATCCTCCTCCACGAATTGGGACATGTCGTTGGCCTTCTACCGAACGATTCCGACGAATTGAGCGGCCAGTCTGAACGAAACACGGCCGAAGTCCTTCGCTTTTGCCAGAAGCAAATCAAAGCTGCGTCGGAGAGTCCTCTCGATTCCGAGCCATAGTGGTGGGCAGCCGCAGTACGCCTCGGATCTGGTCAGCCGGCCTATACAATCTTGTTGCCTTTTCCGAAAACAACGCGGAAGATGACCTCCCAGTGACTGTGGTAAGATCAGACGGTCTCGAGTCAGACACCCTGCCCGTTTAACGTCCGGTTTCGTCTTACAGAAGTTCAGGTCACTCGTGTCCCCCAGCCGAATGAGTGGCCGCCGCAAGAATTCAAAAAGGAGTCCAGGGAGTAAGGAAAGCGCGAGTCTGGTGTTTGTCCGATGAGCTCGAAATTGAATCTTCACCGCCCGGAATCATTTCGGAGACTCCCTTTGAGAACGTGAGCGAAGGCAAGCATACCCAACAGGCGCTCCTCGAAGGCGAGGAGTTCCTGCGCATGCTAATTGAGAATGTTCGTGAATACGCCGTCTTCCAACTGGATCCACGAGGCCGCATCGTCAGCTGGAACGCGGGAGCGCAGCGCCTGAAAGGCTATCGCGCAGAAGAGGTCCTGGGAAAATACATCTCCCTTTTTTATGATCCCAATGAGGTCGGAAAGGCGGAATATAACCTGGCGAAGGCGGCCCGGGTGGGGGAGTGTAAGGACGAAGGCTGGCGAGTGCGCAAGGACGGGTCCCGCTTTTGGGCGAGCATTCTGATTACAGCCGTAAAAGATTCCGGCGGGAACCTGCGCGGATTCCTGAAGATCACGCGGGATACGACTGACCGTCGCGCCCGCGAGGCGATTTTGAAGGAAGCCAAAGAGACGCTGGAACTGCGCGCCGAGCAGCGAGCCGCGATCCTCGCGAACGTGAACCTCGATCTCCGGCAAGAAATTAACGTCCGACAACGCGCAGAGAGAGACCTCAGGAAGTCGCTTGAGCAATTGCGCGCCCTGGCGGCTCGGCTGCAGCTAGTCCGGGAAGAAGAACGCACGCTGGTGGCGCGAGAAATGCACGACGAGCTAGGTCAAGCATGCACGGCGATCAAGATGGACCTTGCGGCGATCGGCCGCAAAGCGACGAAGAGGCAGACTCAGATCAGGGTGAAGGTCGATTCGGCCCTGGAATTAGTGGATAAGATGATCTTTACCGTGCGGAGAATCGCGTCAGACCTCCGCCCGAAAACGCTCGATGATCTGGGCTTGACGGCCGCGTTGGAAGGGCAGGCGCAAGAGTTTGAGAAGCGCACAGGGATTCGCTGCATCGTTGTTCTTCCCCGGGAACAGCTTGCACTTGATTCCGAACACTCGACGGCAATCTTTCGCATCTTTCAGGAATCACTGACCAACGTTGCGCGCCACGCCCAAGCCACACGCGTGAACGCGCGATTGGAGACTCAGGAAAATCAGCTCATTCTTGTCGTTCAGGACAACGGCAGGGGTTTTGATGAAGCGCAGCTGAGCGGGCGCAGGTCGCTGGGCCTCGTGGGCATGCAAGAGCGCGCTCTTTTGCTGAATGGAGAATTTAAGATTGAAGGAGTACCCGGCTCAGGAACCAAGGTAACGTTGCGGATTCCGCTCCCAC
>Ga0126373_10003483_pt1 | contig 11800 bp, 16 predicted proteins | sample PanSoiMetPlot_11_FD_92545 | JGI IMG/M metagenome (GOLD analysis project Ga0126373, IMG submission 92545) | Tropical forest soil microbial communities from Panama - MetaG Plot_11 | ecosystem: Environmental > Terrestrial > Soil > Tropical forest > Bulk soil | place: Panama | collected 2016-02-17
CGAACCTTTCTACAGGATGCCTTTGCTAGGCAAGCTTGTGTTCGTTGGCTGCATTCCCAGCGATCTGGGAGGGCGATGTCTGCTCTCGCTGCAAGGCTGGTCGCTGAAGCCCTCCTCCGGGCAACTCGTCACTAAGCGCTCATTTGATGGCAATATCTCGAGCTTAGTAAGATCATAACCGGTGGTGTTCGAGCGTCTGCATGACGTTCAGAAAGAGAGCCTATGTGTCGATTCGACCAATAAAACGACTCGTAAAGTCAAAGCCAACCCTCGAAGGCGCAGGTGTGCGACTTCGTCGTGCTTTCGGATTTGGCAACACGTCGGACTTCGATCCGTTTCTCTTGCTGGACGATTTCCGCAATGACGTACCGGAGGATTATCTCGCGGGATTTCCTTGGCATCCCCACCGCGGAATCGAAACGATCACGTACGTCTTGTCTGGGACGGTCGAACACGGGGATAGCCTCGGCAACAGTGGCGTGATCTCAACCGGCGATGTGCAGTGGATGACTGCGGGCAGCGGAATTATTCATCAGGAAATGCCCAAGGGCGACTCGGCCGGCCGCATGCACGGGTTCCAGCTGTGGGGCAACCTCCCTGCCTCGCTGAAAATGACCAGGCCTCGCTATCAGGAGGTGAAGGCCGCAGAGATACCCGAGATTAAGGACGACGACGGCACGCACGTGAGGGTCGTCTGTGGTCAGTTCTGGGGGAAGAAAGGCCCCGTCGAGGAGTCGCTTCCGAGCCGATTTATCTGGACGTTTCAGTTTCTCCGGGCCGGCGAAAGACCTTGCCGATCGAAACGGTTCGCCACGCGTTCGCTTACGTTTTCGCGGGCTCCGGAAAATTCTGCAACGCCTCCGGGCCGCTGGCGGTGCCGACTGAAGGAGTCGGCTGGGCCGACGTTAACCCTCCCTCGCAAGCCGCCGATCGATCGCTCGTGCTGTTCGACAGCGGAGATGAGGTTGTCGTGCAAGCAGGTGACGAGGGGATGCGCTTCCTGCTGGTTTCCGGGAAGCCACTCGAAGAGCCGGTTGCGTGGTACGGTCCAATAGTGATGAATACGCAAGAAGAACTCCGGCAGGCTTTCCGGGAGCTTGAAACCGGAAAGTTCCTGAAGTAGCTCGCTGTAGGAGGTCTTGAGCGAGTTAGGCGATTACAAGGAAAGCGGCATCCCGGGAAAAGCAAGCGCCCCCTCCGGGGAAGTACGTATCCATCGCGGACGTGTCGTTTCCGGAAATGAGATCGCCTCGGGACATCTCTGAGCCAGGTGATTGGCTGGGGCGTTCACGAGATTTTTGGATGGCGACGGTATCACCTCCACCATAAATTGTCTGTCATAGACTGCAGCCGGTCCACTAAATTGTCCGCTGCCGTTTCAGCCGCGGTCCGCCTCCGTACAGAATCATCCTGGAGTGATTCTAGCCGCGAGTCTTGCGATCATGCATCGACCGAACAATGTAAGGCGGAGGGCTGTAGGGATACAGGGTCGTTTCCTTCGAAACTCGCCGCGCAGTCTGCGGTTTTTTGCGAGGCAAGAAGTACCTACGGTTATTCTGGAAATAGAGAAAGCTCTTCCCGCTGTCGGTGCGATTTCCCGATTTCCGGCAGGCCTTTGCTGCGCCACAAATTTCGAAACTGCTCGATTGTCGCAGGGGCGTGGCCGCCAAAGTGATTGTTGGCATATGCGTAGATCCACACGCCGCGCTTTCTGGTCTGCTCGCAATAATCGACCCAGCTTCTGAGTTCACTCGTCCGGTCCACAATTGTCTTGCCGAATGTCGCTGTCTGCGCTTCGATCGCCTTGCGATCGCCTAGCCATCGGATATATGTCCAATCTGCCGTGATCGGATCGAACCCGAGTTCCGATGGACACGGCATCCATGCGCGATCCTGAAGCACGAGCGCTATCCGGTAGTTGCCCAGCAGATTCGCCAGTTCAGCATCGAGCCAATCTCTGTTTCGAATTTCAACCGCGTACTTGTAAGGGGCTGGCAATCTCTTCAGGAACGGAAGGAGCCTGTCCAGGAATTCATGCCTGTCCTGAAAAGCGCTGCGGCCAAAGAACGGAAGCTGAAAGACAACAGGCCCCAACTTTTTTCCGAGAATATCCATCGTGTCGAGAAATTCTTTCAGTTCGGTATCACAGTCACGCAGAACCTTCTCATGGGTGATTGTCCGCGGAACTTTGACGGAAAAGATGAAGTCGTCAGGAGTGCGCGCAGCCCAATTGCTGACTGTGCTAGCCGCCGGGCACGCATAAAACGTGGAGTCCACTTCGACCGTATGGAAACGCTCGGCATAGAAAGCCAAGTAGTCGCTCGATCGCATGCCCCTTGGATAAAACGATCCTTCCCAGCCTGTCGCCGTAAACGAGGATGTCCCGAGCAGGATCGGCGCATAATTCACGCCAAAAGTATAACTGCACTCGCAACCTTGCTTGCCCGCCAAAACAGTGTAGGAACATATCTATCCCTGGTCCTCAGGGTGATAGGGCGATTAGCCGACCGATCAGGGGCTGCCTTATTTTCGCCGCGCATCAGAGAATGTCTCGGTTGACTTAGGTCCAGCGGCGCGGTACATTTCGCGCAAGTTTGAACCTCCGACGAAAGGAAAAACCTATGTGGAAAGAACGTCTCCTCGGGGTTGGTCTCGCTGTGTGTCTCTTGCTTTTAGGCGCCTCGGTCTACGCGCAAATGGTCCGCCCGACCCATCCCGGAACAGTTTGGGAGTTGTCCTTTATTCACGTAAGGCCGGGAATGGACGCGGCCTATGATAAGTACCTCGCCAGCGACTGGAGAAAAGAACAGGAAACCCTCAAGGCGGCAGGGATCATTCTGTCCTATAAGGTCATCGAAGCGGAATCCCACGCCCCCAACGACTGGGACCTGATGCTCATGGTCGAGTACAAGGATCTGGCCACTCGGGAAGCGAATGCGGACAAGGCCGATGAAATGCTGGAAAAACTGTTTGGCGGCGACGAAAAGGTCATGCAGGGATACAAGGAGCGGTCTGAGATTCGCGATGTGCTGGGCACGCGACTCGCACGGGAACTCGTTCTCGAACCCAAAAAGTAGAACACACATAGCTGGTCTGGGACCGGTGGCAGTCATATTCTGCGACAGCTTAAACCTAATCTCCGGATTGCCGACTGTGCGGGAGCAATCGGAAACGAAAGATTGCACCGCGGGCAGGTGACGAAGCGGCTTTCCAGAATCTGACTGTGAGCCTACATACAAACCGATTTACGACTTCGGGGCCAGGACGCCGTTTCGATGAACCCGCTTTCGGGTCTCAACTTTCAGATTGCGGTCATCTTAGTCAGAGCACCTGGGCCCCAGACCTGCGAGCGACGCGTCAAAGACTCGAAAGCGAACAAAGCCTTACCCCGCAAGATTTCTCGCTACAGAAATCCCTTCTGAAGTGGGGCTATGGGGACACAAAATTCAGTCTCGGGAAAACGCAATTTTCCGGTCTGCGCCTGGGCGAAGGGAAACCAGCTGACTACAACATAGGTTCTGATTGGCAATAACTCCCGCGCGCCTGCGAGCCGGCTAAAGGTGAACTGATTGCTGGCCTTGCGTACAGTTGCACCCCGCGAAACATCACGTCTCGCCAAAGGAGACTGAGGTAACCCACCTTACTAGACTAGTCTTGTCCCTTGCGAGGGCTAGGCGACGTGCAGCTTATGCCGAGAAACGCAAGACGACGGGAGCCGCATCTTGAAGAGAAATCTTGTTTTGGCGATTGTCATTGCTATGACTTGTCCCACTTTCGCAGCAGACAAAACTAGTGAGCAAAAGCGTCTGTCTTCCTGTGGCCAAGTATTCAAGGAGATCATGGACATTCCTGATGGGATCCCGAAGGACCTCTTGAACAAAGCCGAATGCGTAATCGTGTTTCCTACGGTTATCAAGTTCGCCATTGGTGTGGGAGGTGACTTCGGCCGGGGGGCAATCACCTGTCGAACTGGCGAGCACTTTACCGGCCGATGGAGTGCTCCTGCGATGTTTGCTCTCGAAGGTGCAAATATTGGATTTCAGATAGGCGGTCAGGCCACGGACTTCGTGCTGTTAGTGATGAACCCTAAGGGAGCAAACTCGATCCTGAGCAGCAAAGTTAAGCTTGGCGCTGATGCCTCTGCAGCAGCTGGACCGAAAGGGCGTACCGCGGCGGCGGACACCGACATCGTTATGAGAGCTGAGGTGCTCAGCTACTCTCGCAGCCGAGGCTTGTTCGCAGGCATTTCGCTCGAGGGATCGACGCTTCGCTCTGACGGCAGCGCGAACAGAAAGCTCTATGGGCGAACTCTCAGCGCTAAGGAGATTGTCCGAGAAGGAAAGGTTGGAGTCCCAGGGGCAGGTAGCGAGTTGATCTCCCTCTTGGACAAGGACTCGCCAAGGAATGAGTCTGATCCCGTATCGCTAAGGGAATAGCAAGCATCTCCTGCTTAATCCTTTAGCTGTCTCCAGGCTTAGCCGATCTTTGCGTTCGAAGTGAACTTTTCCGGCTTCCTCGTCAATCGGTTTAGGTGATTGCATACTGAATCGAGACAGGCAATTGGCACCGAACGAAAAAATCGCTCGCAAAAAAGCGCGGACAGAAGAGTGGCGACAGAGGCTGTGTGACGGAACAGCAAAAAAGAGTGGAAAGGAATCCTGCGAGCGCTGTTGGGTTCGTCAAGGGGACGCGTTCCTGGCAGTTAGTTCTTTGCTGATTTCTTGGGCGCCTGAGCTTGTTTCAATTGCGTTCTCGCCGCTTCTCGTTCCGTCATCAGCTTCCAGCCCAGGTAACACTTATAGATATTGCTGACGTAGCCGACCGTTTCTGCCCCGACCTTTTTGGCGACGGCGTACTCGACATTTTTGAACCACACGTTCGGATTCAGTCCCATGTCTGCCGCTAACTGCCGGCATTGTTTGATGCGTCCCGGCCCGGCGTTGTATGCAGCAAGTGTCATCAGTGTCTTGTTGAGTGGATCCATTGGGTCGTTCTTGAAGTAATCATCACGGATAAATTTGAGTAGTTTCACTCCGGCATGAATGTTGGGATCGACGGTGGTTACGTCCGGTATATTAACCGGCGAACTTGCTGCAGTCGCGGGCATGACCTGCATCACGCCGATTGCTCCTACTCGCACTTTTGGCTTCCTGATTTAGTCCAGATTCCTGATACGCCTCGGCGGCTATGAGCATCCACGGAAATTGATACTCGCTTGCATATTTCTGAAACAATCCTTTCATCTGATTGAACCGCTTCACGCTCTCGGCGTTCTCGTTGTTCTTAATGAAGCGGCCGCTCTTCAGATAGGTGTTCGCTAGCTGTGCGAAATAAGCCGTCCCTTCGCGATGGGTACTGGCAAACTCCTCGAGCATAGCCCGGAGCTTGGGAGAGTCCTTGCGCACTGCCCAGCCCGACTCCGTCTTGTCGGTCACCGGAAAGGCCTCATAGACTTTCAAGTCGGTAAAGACGTTCTTCCAAAGCTGCGCCGTAAAAGACGGAGTGACGGTGTACGGCACCAGTCCGGCATGAACCATTTCCACAAGGTCGTCGCGTTCGAGGTTCCCGTCTGCTGCGATCAGGTCAATCTTGGCTCCGTTGGCCGCCGAAGGAGCTGCTGGAGCAAGAGGTTGACTGCCCCTCTCCGCGGCGTAGCATCTGACTTGCAGGACCGGCCAGGGGTAAGGCGGGCCACATAAGTTCATGACTCGCGATCGCGACTGGTGAACCCATCACAGGAGAGATCATGGGATTGTTTTGACCACCACATCCGTCTCACCGGAACCTGGATCTGCCGATAGCACTAGGGTCCCCACTCTTCGGAGCCCGCCTGGGCGCTGTCCGGTGCCCTCTTTCGGAACAATTTTTCGTCAAGATACCCAGCGTGCATTCAGAGTTGAGTTAGCGGAGGGAGGGAAACATGCAACCTGAACGATCTTATGACGCGATTGTCATCGGCGCAGGCCAGGGAGGAAAACCTCTCTCAATGGTTCTAGCTAGAGCGGGGCTTAAAACCGCTATCGTCAAGGAGAGGTACGTGGGAGGAAGCTGCGTCAATTACGGTTGAACGCCCACTAAGACCATGGCGGCAAGCGCGCGTGTGGCCTACCTTGCCCGGCGGGCAAGCGATTATGGCGTGCAGACTGGACCCGTCAAAGTGGATCTAGCGCAGGTGAGGCAGCGCAAACAAAAGGTCGTCGAGCGCTTTCGAAATGGCGCAGAGCAGGTTCTAGAGGCTGCCGCGAATTTGGATGTCATCCGCGGCGGGGCGAGTTTCATCGATGCAAGGACCGTTAAAGTTGAACGCCCCGGTAGCGAGGCCCTGGGCCTTAGCGCTGAAAAGATCTTCATCAACACGGGTGCCAAAGCCGGCCATCCCAAAGATTGATGGACTAAGTCGAGTGCCGTCTTTGGATTCGACCTCGATCATGGAGCTGGACACGGTGCCGAAACATCTCCTGATCGTAGGCGGGGGTTACATTGCCATTGAGTTTGGTCAAATGTTTCACCACTACGGTAGCCAGGTCACTATCATTGAGCTGGGCGAGCAGCTCTTAGCGGGCGAGGACATCGATGTGGCCGAAGAGGTGTGTAAAATTCTAAGAGAAGACGGAATCGATGTGAGACTTAAAGCCAGGGCCGAACGGGTAAAGGCGGGCGCACAGGGGGAGATTCAACTTACTGTCAACAGTGATGGTGGCGAAGTGATGACCGTGTTGCAGGTCGCCATGATGGGAAAGTTGCCTGATACCGTTATTTGGGACGGCATCTTTGCACATCCTACGTTGGCTGAGTCTTTGAATAACCTTTTCATGGCGATGGATGGCCAGCGATTGCATGAAGAGAAGTAAAACAAGTGGGCGATTCGAACGGATGGAAAGTATGGGGCTCGCTTGTTTAACGTTTTCGGCGGGTCTTTGGAGAAATGGCCTCAAGCTGGACAGAGATAAGTTGTGGATGGGAGAGGTTTAGACACCGATGAGCGCAGGCCCGTTCGTAACAGAGGTGGAAGAGTGAGCTTAGAACGATCGATGGCCGGCGGGAGGGAGCACTGATGGCCCGGCTTCTGTCTGTTAACGTCGGCCTTCCACGCGACATCGCCTGGCGGGGAAGGACGGTTCATACGGCGGTCTGGAAGGATCCGGTTCAAGGCCGGCGCATGGTCCGGCGGCTCAACGTTGACGGCGACGGACAAGGAGATCTCGGGGGTCACGGAGGTGAGCAGCGCGCGGTCTTCGTCTACCAGATTGAATCGTATCGCTACTGGCAGGAGCAGTTGAAGAGGACCGACTTCGTCCACGGACAATTCGGCGAGAACTTCACCATCGAGGGATTGCCCGACGATGCTGTGTGCATCGGCGACCGTTACCAGATCGGCAGCGCGCTGTTCGAAGTCACGCAACCTCGCGTTACCTGTTATCGCGTCGGCATTCGGATGAACGAGCCGCGCATGCCGGCGTTGCTAACGTCCAGCGGTCGGCCGGGATTTTACTTCCGCGTCCTGCAGGAAGGCGGGGTGAGCGCCGGCGACGAAATCGTGAAGGCGGGAGAGGCGAAGGAGCGGATAACCGTCGCAGAGATCAACGCGCTTCTCTATTCGCCCCATCATGCTCGCGACCGACTGGAGCGCGCATTGCGGATCGAAGCGCTTTCGCCCGGATGGCGCTCGTCGTTTGAAGCGTTGCTGCAGAGCCAAACGGCTGCTGCAGGGGGTGGGAACGCGGGGCTTGCGCCGGCAACAGCCGCGCATCCGGTTGCACCGGGATTTCGGCCGCTCGCCGTGACGGCGATCGATCGGGACTCCGCGGATGTGCTCTCGCTGACGATGCAGAGCCCGGACACTCAGCCGCTGCGAATGGCTCTGCCCGGCCAGTATGTCGTCTTGCGTCTTCAACCGAACGCCAGTGGCCCGCCACTGTTTCGCAGCTACTCGCTCTCGGGTCCCGTCTCGGCCGAGCGCTATCGAATCAGCGTGAAGATCGAGCCGAATGGGGCGGCGGGAACCTACCTGCGGAAACATGTCCGGGTGGGCGATGTTCTCGACGTTAGCTCGCCGCGTGGAAGCTTCATTTTGCAGTCGGGAGAGCAGCCAGTGGTGTTGCTCAGCGCGGGAATCGGGGCGACGCCCGTTCTGGCGATGCTGCACGCGCTGGCGGCGGCCCGCTCCACACGCGCGGTCTTTTGGCTGCACGGGGCTCACGATCGGCAGCATCATCCATTCGCCGCCGAAGTCCGCCGCCTTTTGCTCGCCCTCCCGCACGGCCGCAGCCATGTTTGTTACAGCAGGCCGAGCCCGCTGGACAAGTTAGGTGAGGACTTCGATGCCCCCGGCCACCTGTCGCGATCAGTCTTCAACGAGGTCGGGGTTCCACGCGAGGCGGATGTGTACCTCTGTGGGCCGACTCGCTTCATGGGGGAGATGAAACACGCGCTGGCAACCTTAGGCATGCCGCCGCAGCGGATTCACGTCGAAATCTTCAACGGCAGCGAGCCGATGACTCCGGGTGTTGTCGGCGCAGCGACGCGAGCCCCGCATCCGCCCGAGGGCGACGCCAACACCGGCCCGCTGGTGTCTTTCGCGCGCAGCGGGGTCATCGCACACTGGAACGCCTCGGCCTACCAGAGCATCTTGGAGCTGGCCGAGGCCTGTGACGTCCCGGCCCGTTGGTCGTGCCGGACCGGTGTCTGTCATAACTGTGAGAGCGGCTTAGTTTCCGGGGCGGTCGTCTACGGACCTGAGCCACTCGATAAGCCCGCCGACGGCAATCTTCTCACCTGCTGTTCGCAGCCAATTCGTGACGTTGTCATCGATTTGTGAAGCCTGACCGGGATCGATTCATGGAGAACTGCAAGCAACGATCTGACCTCCCCCCTGGGCCATCCATCCCATGCGCCTTCTTGTCGGCTATGGCTTCATCGCACATGGCTTCGCTAAGTTATCGAAAAGACCGGCTGCATTTGCGGCAAGTGGGCGTGCCGCTGACACCTAGTTCGTCGGGGATCGCTGAATTCACCGCGAAGCTGAACCTATAGTAAGGAGAAGAACCATGTCGGAAAAAATTCGCGAACTGCTCCTCCGTAACCTACAGGAGGTTTTCGGAGAGGGTGATCCCACGAAGCGATACTCCGCCATCAAAGAGCTCTATACGGATGATTGTGTGGTCTATGTCCCCCCCGGTATTCTTCATGGACACGATGAACTCGATAAATTCGCAGGCGACTTGCGAGCAACGCATCCTCATTTTGCCTACGCGCCCCACGATTCTCCGCAGGCCCTTCATAATGCTGGGCGGCTGGCATGGGGCTCCGGTCCTCGCGGCGGAGTGCCGGCCTACACGGGAATGGACGTGATTGTTGTCCGCGATCAAAAGATCGCCGTGCTCTACGTTTTTCTTAATTCTCGTCCCGTGTAAACCGATGGTCGGCCCGGCGGCCCTGCGTCCCGCGTAACGGGAATGGCCGTTGCACATCCAGCCCAAAATGCTTGGCATCCTTCCATGAGGGCGCTCCTTGCAGTAGGTGTTGCTGCGAGAGATCAAAAGCCCTCTTCAATGCGCTAATCGGGAGTCGGCCATTTACGAAATGATATGGAAAATTCGCGAGCTACTGAGACGGCTGTCTCTGCCACTCGCAGGTGCGATAATCTCGTCCATGCGAATCCAACTACTGCCGTTGTTGCTGTGTTCTTGTGTGCCATTGATAGCGCAGGCGCAGGTGCGTGAGTTTGTTTCGCTCAACACTCGACAGATCGAAGCGCTTGACCGCTCCAAGACCGTCGTAATCGTGCCCGGCGGAATCCTGGAAGAACATGGCCCCTATCTTCCGGCGGGTTCTGATGGCATTTTCAACCAGCGACTGGCTAATGACTTGGCGGCTTTCATCGCCAGCCGGCCCGGCTGGACGGCTTTGATGCTTCCTTCCGTGCCTTTGGGTGCGGGCGGTGCCAACGAAATGGGCGCGAAGTACTCGTTCCCCGGCAGCTGTACGGTCCTTCCAGCCACGCTTAGATCAATCTTCATGGATTTGGCCGACCAGCTTGGCAGGCAAGGATTCCGCTGGATTCTCGTCGTGCACGGGCACGGCGATCCCATACACAACCAAATGCTTGACCAGGCCTCCGATTACTTCCACGACACCTACGGCGGCGAGATGGTTCACCTGTTTGGTTACGTTTGGGCAGCCAGCAAGGATTTTCGCACTCCCGAAGAACGGAAGAAGGACGGGCAAGCGGAACATGCAACAATGACTGAGACCAGCGTCATTCTTGCGCTAAAGCCGGAATGGGTTGCCTCCGACTACAAAAGCGCAAAACCCTACGCTGGGCCGAACCTCGATGAGCTGGAGAGGATTGCTAAGGAGAAGCAGTGGCCGGGATATTTCGGAGATCCCGCTCTTGCGAACGAGTCGCTTGGCATGAAGATTTATGGGCAGTGGCTTGCACAGAGCGAGGGATTGGTAACCCAGATTCTCGCAGGCAAAGACTATCGGAAGATGCCAAGGTACGGTGATCTTACTTCCGGTGACCCGGCCGACATCGCTGCTGCGAAAGAAAATGCGCGGCTTGAGGCACAGCACGCGGCTTGGCTTCAGAATCATCCCCTGATACCTTCGCATTGAAATGCGAAGCTACAAACCAGTTCACTGGCCGCGTCAATCTCTTTGTTCCCTTTGCTCTATGGTGGGTCCGGTAATGGCTCGGCAAGTATTCCGCCCATCTGGGGAGACCTAACCATCGCCGGGCCCTATCCTACTCCGAGCGTGTCACGAACAACCCGGAAAATAGTCTTAAGACAACCGTGAACTTTGCCTGTTTCGCTATTTACCAGCGCCTAGCGGGAACGATTCGGCGAGAAAACGCTGATCGCCCGGTGTCGAAAAGGTCCGGTTCGAAGAACGCATCTTGCGTTGAGAGTGGCGGTTAGAGCTAGCTCGAAGCGGATACCGCAGTTGTCATCAGCGTGTCATTTTTTCAAGAGAAAGAGTTTACTATCCGCAAGGGGCGATTCCTCATAAAGTGCTTCGGGAAGATGGGCGTGGTTAGGGAAGTAGTGTGGTACTGGCCACCTACTCTTTTGAGTCGCACGAAAAGTGTTAAGCGTCCTTAGTCCCAACTCAGGTGATAAATTGGGCTGAGATTTCTAAGGTGCAGGCATGAAGACCACTTTACGACGACCAATAGCTGTGATGGTCTGGGCGGGCCTGATTTTATCGACGAAGGCAAGCCCTGGCGTACGACGGATTGATGGCGGCCATTCTTCTATTCACGTTCATGTGCATAAGTCTGGTTTGTTCTCAGCCTTGGGCCACGATCATGACATCGAAGCTACGATTGAATCTGGTGAAATGACTGAGGCAGGCGCCGCCTCCGTAGAGATCCGAGTTGACGCGCGCAAACTTCACGTTCTCGATCAAGACGACTCCGCAGACACGCGTGCGGAAATCCAAAAAACCATGCTGGGACCACGAGTCCTAGATGCCGAACGCTATCCTGAGATTCACTTCCGTTCGACGGCGGTTAAGTCAGCCGGAACCGATCATTGGCTCGTGACCGGTGACTTGGATCTGCATGGGCAAACACACCCAGTCACAGTTGATGTGACGTTGAAAAATGGGCTCTATAACGGGACCGCAATTCTGAAACAAACAATGTTTGGCATCACTCCAGTGACCATTGCGGGCGGAGCCGTCCGGGTGAAAGACGACCTTAAAATCGACTTTCAGATTGCGCTAGACAAATAACCAAAGGCACGGACGCCTGAATGCATTGCCTTTGTTCGGGAAACCCTTCTTCGTGGAAGTC
>Ga0126373_10003485_pt1 | contig 11797 bp, 9 predicted proteins | sample PanSoiMetPlot_11_FD_92545 | JGI IMG/M metagenome (GOLD analysis project Ga0126373, IMG submission 92545) | Tropical forest soil microbial communities from Panama - MetaG Plot_11 | ecosystem: Environmental > Terrestrial > Soil > Tropical forest > Bulk soil | place: Panama | collected 2016-02-17
CTCAAGCTCGGCAAGATTCAGCGCCGCATCCGCGAGAATCACAAGATCGAGCTCACCTACGCTCCAGAGGTTGTCGCCGAAGTCGCCAAGCGCTGCACCGAAGTCGAATCCGGCGCACGCAACGTCGACAACATCCTCACTAACACCATGCTGCCCGACATTTCGCGTTATCTCCTGTCGCGCATGGCCGACCGCCAAAAACCATCCGCCATCCATGTCTCTGTGGGGAGCGACGGCCAAATTGCCTACTCCTGACGACCCCGTTTGGTGAATTTCAGCGTAGGAGGTATCTATGGGGAGAATTCCAGGACCGGAATGCGGGCACTCAAAACCATGTTTTATTGATCCAGGAACTATGTGCAGAACGCAAACCGCTCTGCCCTCCCCGGCAGGGTGTCAAGTTCTAGCGCAACATAGGCCGTCGGCGGCGCCGGCAGCAAATGATCCGTTTTCCGGAGCGACTCCCTACGACCAAGCCCGCTCGCTGCTCCGTCCAGTGCGGCGGGGTGGCATTTATGGCCCCCCGCTGAGCGAACTACCACAGCCTCTGGAAGATCTCGTCGGCAAGCCGGTGAGTCTCTCCGTTGATCTTTTTCGCCGGTATTTGACCACGGAAGGAATCAAGGAGGATGACATTGGTGGCTCACTCAACGTGGCAATTCCCAATGCGCGTTATTTTGTAATTCATGATACGAGCTCTAAGATCGACCGAGCAAGGGCGTTCCCGAACAATATCAACGATTCTTCCTGGCGCCCAAATCGAATGCGCTCATCCATTCGGCCCGCAAATGTATTTGTAACTCGTGTCGGAACTTCCTTTACCCATTCGGACTTCAGTCACACCGAGCTGTCCACAAAGTACGTTATCAGGTACAGGCAGAGGAGCAATCAATTCTTGAATACCGAGCTGATCCAGCCCCGGATATCCGGCAATAGCCGCGGCACTGGTGATGCTGTCGCCCCTCAACCCGGATTTCCGGTAAGTCAGTTGGAGCGTCTGGCTGTGATATACGTGGCTGCTAGCCTGCGGCACGGATCGTGGCTGGTACCCGCATATCACGCAGTCGTTGACTATGAGTTCCGAAACAACCCCCGAATGCATGACGATCCCCAAAACTTCAGCCTTGATACCTGGGCCGAATTACTTGGCGCTGTCTTGAAGGCGATTCTCGGGGCGCGGCCCGCCGGTGAGGAAGTATTGCGCCCAATGGCTTCTCGCGCATGACCGGAGCTTGCACTCTTTTCCTGGTTGGCTTGATCTTTGTAGAAAGGTGGGGCCTCAACAAACAATGCCGTATACGCAGGAACATCGACTAATTTCTGTCACCTCGCCGCTCGGAAAGGATTCACTGCTTCTTCGGGGTTTCAGCGGTCATGAAGCTGTTTCGCAACTGTTTCATTTTTCAGCCGATCTGCTCTCGGAGAATCACTCCATATCGTTTAAGGATATTGTCGGCAAGCGAGTTACCGTCCAGGCGGAGCACATTAGCGGACACAAGCGGTACTGGAATGGGTTTGTTAGCCGATTCGCGTGCGTTGGTGGCGACAACCGCTTCTCTTGTTACCACGCTGAAATTGTTCCCTGGCTCTGGTTCCTCACGCGCACCGCCGACTGCCAGATTTTCCAGCAAAAGACCATCCCCGAGATTATCAAGAAAGTCTTCCAGGATCACTCCTTTCAGGACTTTCAAGACCGCACTCAGGGAACTTATCCCCAGCGCGAATACGTCGTCCAATACCGCGAAACCGCCTTCAACTTTGTTTCGCGTTTGATGGAAGAGTACGGCATCTTCTATTTCTTCGAGCACGACCAGAACACTCATAAGCTAGTTTTTGCGGACAAGCCTCAGGTGCACAAGAACTGCCCCATTCAGCACAAAGTGCGCTTTAACTACACGCCGGGCGCCACCTCCTTGAAGGAAGACATTGTGGAGAGCTGGGGCGCGGAGCAAGAGCTACGTCCCGGCAAGTACGCGCTCACTGACTACAATTTTGAGACTCCCAACACTTCTCTCATGGCCAACGTCCAGACCGTTGCGGAGATCGGCGGCAACACCAAGTACGAGATTTACGACTATCCGGGAATTCACATTAACAAATCCGAGGGCGACACCGTCACCAAAGTCCGCATGGAAGAAGAGGAGGCAGTCCATCACTTGGTCACTGGCTCAGGCAATTGCCGCTCCTTCGCCAGCGGATACAAATTTCATCTAGATGAGCACTCGCGCAAGGACCAGAACGGCGACTATCTGCTTACGGAAGTGACCCATTCAGCGTCTGTGGGCGACAGCTATTCCGGCTCCGGTAACGGCTCCAGCGAAACCTACGCCAACCATTTCGCTTGCATCCCAGCGGCTATTCCTTTCCGTCCGCAGCGCCTCACTCCCAAGCCCATCGTGCAGGGCCCTCAGACTGCGGTCGTCGTCGGCCCAGCCGGCGAAGAAATCTATCCCGACAAGTACGGCCGCGTAAAAGTTCAGTTCCACTGGGACCGCCTCGGCAAAAAGAACGAAAACAGTTCCTGCTGGGTGCGTGTTTCGCAGCCGTGGGCGGGCAAAAATTGGGGCGCCATCAACATCCCGCGGATCGGCCAGGAAGTCATCGTCGAATTCCTCGAAGGTGATCCCGACCGCCCCATCATCACCGGCCGCGTCTACAACGACGACCAGATGCCTCCGTATCTGCTACCCGACCACAAAACGCGCACCACTTTCATGTCCCGCAGCACCAAAAGCGGCGCCTCCGCCAATTACAACGAGCTCCGCTTCGAGGACAAGAAAGGAAGCGAGCAAATCTTCCTCAACGCCGAAAAAGACATGGACCATCGCGTCGAAAACGATTCCCGCGAATTTGTTGGCAACGACAGTAGCCTCATCGTGAAACACGATCAGAAAGAGAAGGTCGAAGGTGACCTCCATTCCGAAGTCGCGGGCAATCGTAACGAAAAGGCTGGCCAGAACATGTCCCTGCAGGTTGGCCAGAACTTGCAGGAAAAGTCCGGGCAGAACTATGCGCACGAAGCTGGCATGGAGATTCACCTCAAAGCCGGCATGAACGTCGTCATCGAAGCCGGAATGCAGCTAACCATCAAGGCCTCCGGCGGCTTCATCAATATCGGTCCGGCTGGTGTCGCCATTTCCGGCACCTTGGTGCTCATTAATAGTGGTGGCGCAGCGGGTGTCGGCAGCGGCTCCAGCCCACAGGATCCGCAGAAACCCGACGAGGCCGACGACGGCTCCAAGGGCGGAAAAATGTAGCACTGGTTTTCCAGGCCAATTGATTTTGAGTAGAAAACGACATGCCCCCAGCAGCCCGCATAACCGACATGCACGTTTGCCCTATGGTGACCGGCGTTGTCCCTCACGTGGGCGGGCCTATTCTTCCGCCTGGCGAGCCAACTGTGCTCATCGGCGGCCTACCTGCCGCGCGCATCACGGACATGGCTACCTGCGTCGGCCCTCCCGATGTGATTATCATGGGCTCGCCAACCGTTTTAATTGGCAACCTAATGGCCGCCCGAATTGGCGATCCCACCGCCCACGGCGGTGTTATCGTCCTGGGCTGCCCCACCGTAATCATCGGCGAAGCTGGCGCTCCTTCGCCGAGTGTCTCAAGTTTGTCGCCGGCTGTTTTGCAATTGGCCGCTGCCCCAGGCAATTCAGACGACCAACAGGGCGCCCGTCAGCTTGTTGCTCGAACGTTCTACACTGAGAGCTGTCCTTCGATGACGCCTGCACAAGTTGAAAGCCACGTGCGCTGTATCGACTTCAGCCAACCCGTGCAGATTGTGCAGATTCCTCCACCTGATGCTCTCCTTCGTTGGGGCTCTCCAGGTTCCAAAGGTCAGTACTACACTGACGATCCAACAGCCAAGCCTACCGATCTTGGCGTGCCTGACACGGCTGGAGCGCTGAAACGGGAAACCCACGCTGTGGGCGGACCCATGACATGCCTGAAAAGCACTGCGGCTGGAGTCAAGGCCGACTGGGTCGAACGTCCTGTGCAAACGGCAGGCGGCAAGACCCAATACTTCATTCCCATAGACAAACAGGTCTGGAAGCCTTTAGGCCCAGGAGCATAACCGCGTGAAGCCACCACTTTTGTCCTCTAGATCGCAGTTCGCGGAGGGCCTTGCACAGGCACTGCCTAAAGCGAAGGCCTCTGTCGCAAAGAATCCCGACGATGCTTTTCAAAAAAGCATCTTGGCTCAATTGGAGTTCATGGCACTCAGCATTGCCGAGAATCGTGCGCCTTCCGCCGACGAGCTCAATCGCCTTAATCTAAGCGTCATCGCTGTTCGCACCGTTGAGGACACTGACCCCGAATATGCTGCCCTCCTTTCCGAACTCGAATACGCCTTTCGTCGCCTGAAAACTCTTCCTCCCTAATCGACAGCCGGTGATTAGTCAGGATTCAAGGTTAAGGAGCAGCTTCTTCAGAGAAGGAAAACACCCATGCAAACCAATCTTACCTACTACATCTTTGAAGGTCTTCTGACCGGCTTCGCCGATGGAAACCTCGTGCACATCTCCGCCCTTTCGGGCGGTGGCGGTGGTAGCACCAGGCACCGCCCGAGCGATACCGTCAATAATCCCTATATGGAAGGACTGAAGACCGTGAGCACGCCGGCTGGCCACGTGCACGGCGGCCCGCTCCCTCCCGGCACTTACACGATCAAACACCCGACCGTGAATCGGCACCTGGGTCTCTCTGCCGAACTAGTTCCCAAACGCACAGACGCGATGGGGCGCAGCGGCTTCTACATCCACGGCCGTGGTCCGCACGGCAGCGATGGCTGCATCGTCCCGCTCGACCTCGGTCAATTCCAGCAACTGATGCACGCTTTGAAGATGTCCAACGGCGGTAATCTCGTGGTCGCTGAGAGGATGGGCGGCGAAAGATTCGCCTAATAGTTGGCCGCCTGTACAGTTAGATTTCTGACGTGTGAGCTAATGGCTCGATCGCGTGTGCTTTGCAAACTTTCCGGAATGAGCTATCGTTCCGCTGGAGGGCGGCTTTGGCCATTGTGTTGGAAATCAAGAGTGGGCCTTTGGCAGGCAAGAAGGTGCCCCTGCTCAGCGGACAAAGCGTCCTCGTTGGCCGCGCTTCGGATCGTGCGCAGTTCGCCATTTCCCATGACAGCCATATGTCCGGAGTGCATTTTGCTGTGAAATGTGGCCCAGGCGGTTGCCACGTCATCGACCAGAAGAGCACCAACGGCACTTTCCTGAACGGAGCCAGGATTCAGGAAGCCATGCTCGCTTCGGGCGACGAAATCAAGTCCGGCCAAACTGTCTTCGTTGTCCGCATCGTGCCCGACGATCAGTTACCGGCAGCTTACCCTATCTCGCAAACTGCCTCTCCCGCCCAAGCAGTCCGCCCAAAAGAACCTCCCTCGCCTATGTTCTCGCCGGTCGCTAGGGGACCGGAGTCCACGGCGCCGCGCTCGCCGGTCGTCCCTCCCGCTTCATCGCCCGCTGAGGAACGAAGTTACAGACGGTCCGAACCATCCGCGCCCTCTACCGCCGGTCAAGGCTCCTATGCGCCTGTCCCACCTCCGTCGGCCCACGCTCCGAAGCCACCAGAACCCGGGGTCAGCCCGCAGAGTCGGGCCGGCCAGCCGCCTGCGCTCACCATCGGCACCTGGGCATTTACCAGAATCCCCGAAGGGTGGCAGATTCAAGAAGGGTTGGGCATCCAACTGGATGTAAAGGACGAAAAGGTCTTTTCCAGCAACATTGGCGCGATGGAAGAGCCCCTTGGACCGGGCATTACCCTGTCTGAATACGTCGAGGCCCAAACCAAGATGTTCCGCGAATATCTCCGTGAGCCTCACATCGACGCCGCTCTCCCTCCGAAGATTCCTGGCGCTATGGAAACCATCGCCTTGGAAGTCCGCTTCTGCACCAAGGATGGCCCATCCATTTACTACCGCCGCGTCTACGCGCGCAGCCGCTCCTCCATCGGCGTCCTCACCCTCACCACCCTCGAGAAGGATCTGTCCTCGGTCCGTCCCGCCTACGACTCATTCCTCGCAGGCGCTTCCTTCTCCGCGCAGAGATGAGAAGCGGTCCCCCCATTGGGGCTTCTGTTTTCCGACGATATTTCTTGCTGGCTACTAAACTAACGCTTGAATGCTCGTGAGCCGGTCGCGGCTGCGAGAATCATAGAAAAGAACCACCAAGTTGTTGACCTACTGAAAAGTGATCGAATACGGGAAGGTGACGCTGACCGGCTTGCCTCCCGATTTCGGAATGGAGGTTTTCCAGTGCTTGGCGGCATCCTTCGCTTTCTTAAAGAAATCGTTGTCGACGTCCCCATTCTTATCAACCTTGACTTTGCCAGTGGCATCGACAGTTACAGTGAGATGCAGCGTATAAGGCAGCTTTCTCGGCTGCTTGGCGGAGGCTGGAACCTCAACGGTCGCGGGCTGCGCCCACTGTAACGGCGCATCTGCATCCAGTTGGTCGCACTTCACGCTTTGGAGCTTGGGAGCTTCAGTTGGGCCCTGCCCGGTGCACTTGATCGGCGGGACGATGATCTTTCCCGGGCCCACGTTCTTGCTGATCAATTCCTGCGCCGTTGTGGGAATCGTTTTTTCCACATACTCTTGCGCTTCAGCGCGGAAGGCGCCTGTACCCTTCGCGATTTTCTGGAACCTCTGCATCACCTCGTGCTGCAGGTGGTCTAAATCCCCCTTGTCCTTTGTCGCGGTGAAGTCCTTTACTGCAGCCTCGAACTCCGCTTTGTCACCTTGATGCTCTCTCAGTCTGTGTTCGGCATTGGTCAGCCAGTTATCGAACTCGCCGTTGGCCAAGGCCCACTTAGTGAGAGTGGGGTCCTCAGCACGCCCCGCAAAGTTGTGCAATTCCACTTGCAAACGCTCGAGGCCATCTAGGTCGCCCTTCTCGTTCAGCTCATTAGCACGGATTCGGATGTCGGTCGCCTCTTGAAGCTCCGCCGATTGCAATTCCTTCGACAACTTTTCTTTTGTTTTCGGCCAGGTCATGGCGTCCAGCTGGGTCTTCGCCTTGCTATACGTTCTTGCCTTCATCGATTGACGGAACGATTCCTGTGCCGTCTGCTCTGCCGTAACTTCGGTCAATCGCTGCTTGGCTTCTGCGCTCCTACCCGCTTTGCGCTTAATGAGCTCCTCCAGCTCGCTTTTTGCGCTTTCCCATTTCTCGTCCTTAATATCCTTCAGCGCAGAGTCATACAGCTTTTGTGCGTCCGCGTTTAGTGTCATCTTTTTCAGGTAACGCTCAACCTCCGGCCGCAGCGTGGAATTCGGCACATTTAGATCAAGCGCGGCTTGAAATTCCTTGCGTGCCTCGTCATAAGCTTTCTTGTCGAAAGCCGCTTTTCCCAGATCGAAATGCTGCTGCTCCAGCTTGCTCATTCCCTCCGCGCTTCCACCTGCCCTCGCCCGTTCGAGTTCCAAGCCAGCCCTTTCGGCTAGCCACAGACTCATTCCCTGCACCTTTTCGAAGGCTTGCGCTGCGCGTGTGTAGTCCTTCTGATCATTCAGGAGCCTTTCGCCTTCCTGAAAGAGCTGGCTTTCTTGTTGCTTCTTGTTCTCGATACCTGTGATTTGTTGGGCTGCCTCCTTTTGTAATCGGCCGTGCAGCCCCTCTAGTTGCCGCCAGACTCGTTCCGATTCGTCCAGTTCGTGGGCCGACCAAAGTTGCCGCGCGTGATCGCGCAGCTCTGTCTCCTTTTTTGACGGGCCAAGATTTACCACAACAAGGGGTACAGCAAGCAGGATCACAACGAACCCGCCCACCGCCGCAAGGAGGGCGCGTTTCCGTACCACAGACACGACCCACGCCGAAACCAACTTCCATGCGTTCTGCCCCCACGCGAAGGCCTTGGTGGCAAGGGCCTCAGCCGCAGCCTCTTCACCAGTTTTGGCGGCCACAGAGGCGTTCACCGGTGCTCTCACATCAGGGGCCGCGACGCCCGGCTGCCCTCCCTCAGTTACAGGTCCCAGGAGGACACTTGCGGAAAACAGCGCATCGGGAGCGGGCGAGCTTGGCGCCCGTGCCGGCGTGGCTGCGGATTTTTTCGTTTCCACGGCCGATGCTTCTGCCTTTGTGGGTCCAGGAGACTTGCTTTCTGCAGGTGGTTTCGTGCCGGGCGCAAGGGAGAATTTCTCAATTTCTCGCAGCCGCTGCTGCACCCTCGGATCAGAGCGCTCAAGAATTTCCATGGCCATCGCCCGATTCAGCAATTGCGTGGCCCCGGAAAAATCTCCGGCGTTTGCCATGGTTCTCGCCTCAGCGAGATGCCACTCCTGTTGCTCCTTTTTCTCCTGCTGCTTCGCGGTTGCCTGGTTCAGCAACTGCGTAACATTATGATCGGGCCCAAACGTCAGCAGCGTCTGCTGCGCCATGTCGATGGCGTCCCCGATCTTTTCCTGCTGCAGCTTTCCGTGAATTTCGGCGATGCGCCTCTTCAATTCCTGCCGCGCCGACTCGTTCTGATCCTGAAGGACCCTTTTTTGCCCTGCCTCCTCGGCCAGCTTGTGGAAAAGCTCCACCTTCGGCAGTTCTTTCGCGGCCCGCTTGGCCAATGCTTCCGCTTCCTTGTAATTCTCCCGCTCCATCAAGCCGAAGATTTGTTTTTCCCAGACCTTCTCCTGTTGCCGTTGCTCCTGTTGCGCAGCTTCCCCCCGGGCGTAGTCCACGATTTCCTTTAGCTCGAACTCCGCCGGGTACTCTCGGAGCAACGCCTCTCCCTTGGCCACGGCCTCGGCGAATTTCCCACCGCTCAAAAAACTTCGCAGCCCGGCCATCTCCTCGACCAGGCGACTAGCTTTTTGTTGTTCGCGCTCTCCGTCGAGCACGAGGTTCTGTAAATTTCTTACCGCGGAATCCTGCGCATATTTCGCGGCGATCGGGTCAATAATCCTTCTGGCCTCCGCGAAATCCTGCTGCGCGACCAGTCTTCGCACTTCCCCCAGCTGCCGCTGCCTCTGCAAATCCTCGAGGTCGTTGCGAGCCATCTGCTGCAGCTTGATGAATTCCGGCTCGCGCGGAAATGCGCGGAGCCCTTCGTCAAGAACCTGCAGACATTCCTCGTAGTTGAGAGCCGTCCAGAGGGTCCTGGCGCGGTGGAGAATTTCACTGAGGTTCTTGCGTTTTTCACGCCGGGTCTTCTCTTCTTCGATTTGCCGTCTTAGTTCTTGCGCCCGCGGATTTGCCGCATCCAATTCGAGAGCGCTCCCGAGCGCCGCCGCCGCTTCCGTTAGCGCACCTTCGGCTAGCCGCTGCTTGGTGAGCCGCAGCTTCTGCTCCACTTCCTGCGCCCGCGCTGCTGCCGCTTCCAGCTCCTCGCGCAGCTTCTGTGCGGGCTCATGCCGTGAGTCTAGCCCCAGCGCCGCCTCGACTTCCGAGCGGGCTTCCCGCAATTTTCCCGTCAGTAGAAAAGCGTGGCCGCGCTCCAAATGTTCGTTGAGTCTCGGCAGGATCTGGCTGCGCCGGAGTTCCGTACTGACCTTCTCCAGTAAGCTCTTAACCTGAGTGTTCGATGTGTCAATTTGCAATGCTTTGCGCAAAAGCCCTTGCGCTCTCTGGAGATCTTGTGCAGCAACCAGCTGCTGACAATCTGCAACCAGCCCCGCCACCGTAGCCTCCTGCGCTGATTTCCAAAGAGGCTCGAGGTCGCCTAGGACATCCTCCATCGCTTGGTAGCGATCCTGCGCTTTCTTCTCGAGCATCTTTCCAACAATGTTGGCAAGCTCATCTGGGCAGTCTGGGGCGACTGAGCGCAAAGCCGGGGGCTGGTCCGATAAGATGTGAAACATCAACTCTGCTTCGCTGTCCCCGCCAAATGGCCTTCGATAAGCAATGAATTCGTACAGCGTAACTCCGGCCGCCCAGATATCCGCTCGCGCATCCGCGCGTTCCCCTTTATATAGTTGCGGCGACATGTACGCGCGGGATCCGATCATCATGTGCGGCTGCGTTAGAGACATGTCCGTCAAACGCGCGATGCCAAAGTCCACGACCTTGACCACGCCTTCCTTGGTCACCATGATGTTCGCGGGCTTGACGTCCCGGTGGATCACATTGTGGCGATGCGCATACGAGAGAGCTTCACATACCCGTACGATGTAGCCGAGCTTGACGGACAGGGGAAGAACCTGCCGCTGTTCGATCACTTGGTCGAGGCTTCCTCCTTCGATGTACTCCATGGCGATGAAGGGGGTGCTGTCCTGGTGGCCCAACTCGTAGATGGTCACGATGTTGGGGTGCTGCAGAGCGCCGGCGGACCGCGCTTCCTGATAGAAGCGCTCCAGGGAGTTTGCTTGCGTGCTTAAACCGCTGGTAATGGTTTTCAGCGCAACAAGACGGCCGATTAGCGGGTCGCGGGCCTTATAGACCGCCCCCATGGCCCCGCGGCCAATTTCGGAAATGATTTCGTATTTGCCTACTTGGTGCACTGACCGGGCCCCATGTGCGGGACATTCTAGCAAAACCGGGGCCGAACAGTCGCTGCCAAGGCCCAATTCCGATAGTGCAGGGGCAGGCCTGAACGTTTCACTTGGCACCAAGTGAGTCAACCCGTGGCACTTTCGGATTCGTGAACAATCGCCGAGTGGGGGTTGTAGAGCCTGCAAGCCTACAATCTCTGACCACGCTCCCCAAAAAAGACATGTCCCGGACCAGCAGTGGCTCGCAGGCGGCCAGGGCGCGTCGGGTCATACTGATGAGGAATGCCGCCTGGGTGGAAGTGGGGATAAAACGCTTGGTCATGTGGATTGTGTTCCAACGGTCTCAGGGCGTGGACTCTCGCAGCCAGCTTGTACGCGTCCTCCTTATTCAGCGTATATACGTCCATACCCTCTCGAACCTGCCTGAACGCCACTTCCGGTGGTATTTCGGGCCCAATCTCTGCGCCAACGATTGCTGTAATTGGCTGCCCGGGTCGCGACGTCACTCGCTCGACATGGAATTCATAGAAATGCCCTCGCAGGAAAATTGGCATGGCCTTGCTCCTTTGCTGCATGCGCCACGAACATTTTGCACGTGTGAACGACTAATGTGACGGAAAGATCAGCAGAGATGATGTCTGGGTTATGACGCAGTCAGCGGTTTCGCAATCGATGCCTAAGGTATCCCAGTGGCCCTGACAGTTTGCCGAATCTGCGGACAGGTCAGAATGACTTCTGACGGTATTTGTCGCGGACGCAAATCGTAGAAATACAGTGGAGTGGGTCTCAAGGTGCCCTTGGCAATTCTTCACGCTCTTACGATTTGCGTTTAGCTGAAGTTACTGTTGCACAGGGCGGGTGACTGTCGGGAAGTTCATCCGCTTTACTAGATCTTGGAAGGTCGGCTCGGAGTGCAAAGGGCCAAGCAACGGATCGGCTTGGAGCCCCACCAAGTAAGCATCGTGAGTTCTGTAGGCTTTTTCCAGAGCATCAATAGCTTCTTTCTGTTTGCCCATCCCCACGAAAGCTATCGCAAAGAAGTCTGGAGCCACGGTAGTCATTTTGTTGTCAGCGCGCATTTCCTCCACGAGCTTGGCGGCTTGCTCCTTCTGGCCCAGCCGGCCGTGAGCATCGGCGGCGAGCGCAAGAAAGAAAGGGTCGCGGTGAGAAAGGACGAGGCCTTTTTCTGCTTCCTGCAAAGCCTCCCGGTACATCCCTCTCTCGAGGTGTCCGACGAACAGGTCCTTCCATGAGAAGGCCAATCTCTGTCAAGAGTTTTTTTGCTCTCTCCGTAATTTTTTTATTTTCCCGTTCAGCCAAGCCCGCCTCTGTCGCCACCCTTCCATCCGCACTCGTAGTTGA
>Ga0126373_10003487_pt1 | contig 11796 bp, 8 predicted proteins | sample PanSoiMetPlot_11_FD_92545 | JGI IMG/M metagenome (GOLD analysis project Ga0126373, IMG submission 92545) | Tropical forest soil microbial communities from Panama - MetaG Plot_11 | ecosystem: Environmental > Terrestrial > Soil > Tropical forest > Bulk soil | place: Panama | collected 2016-02-17
GGCCGGAGCGCGATTTCTTTCAAAAGCGTGATCAGAGGCGTCGATGCCAGCGGATAATTGGTTTTGATTGGGCCCGCCGCTTTTAACGATTGGTAGTTTCCTTCGGAATAGAATGCCGCGAGCAAAAGATCGTCGTCGGAGGCAAACGGGCCGCGGTTGCGACGCACGCGCGGGATGCCCGGCTCGATCAGGTCGCCTGGCCGCGCCTTGGTCGGTTCCGTGCCGCGTGTGATGCGGTCATAGAGATTAGGGTCGATCGGCCCGGCGATTTCTCCGTAATAGCCAAGAACATATTTGCGCACTTCGTCGGGCACTGTGGCATAGCGCTCCTTACCCATGACGTTGAGCACCGCCTGAGTCATCACGAACTGCGCGAACGGGCTGACGATGATCGGATAGCCGAGATCGTGCCGCACCTGCGCGGCTTCAGCCAATACGTCCGGTAACCGATGGCCGATACCGAGCGGCGTGAGTTGCGACTTCAGGTTCGAAACCATGCCACCCGGCATCTGATGTTCGTAGTGGAAGGCATCGTATTCGGCAATCCGGCCGACCGGCTTGCCCTCGCGCGCCGCAATATAGCGCAGCCGCTCTGCGACCTCTTGCACGACAAGCAGATCGATCCGAGCGATGAATCCTGAACGACCAATATTCTCTACGAAATGTTCAGTTGCCGGATGCGAGGCTCCGTTGGCGAGTGTTGAAGTCGCCGTATGCACAACGTCGACGCCGAGCTCGACGGCAAGGCAGGCGGTGTGCGGCGCAAGCCCGGTGAGACAGTGAGAATGCAGCTGCAGCGGCAGCCCGCCGCATGCGGCCTTCATCGCCGGGACCAATGTCTGCGCCCGCTCCGGAGTGAGTAGCCCGCTCGGATCTTTGATGAAGACCGCGTCTACACCGAGCTTGATCAGGTCCTTGGTCTTGCGCGCATAATAGGCGTCGGTGTGGACGGGGCTCAGCGTATAGACCACGCCGCCCGCAGTATAGAGCCCCACCTTTTTCGCCGCGCGGACCGGCACTTCCATATTGCGCATATCATTGAGCGCATCATAGGGCGTGTGATAGCGGACGCCATTGGCGAAAATGCGTTGCGCTGTGAGTTCAACAATGTCATCGGGGAAGAACTCGAAAGTAAAAAGGCTCTGCCCGCGGGTCATCACGATCAGCGGAGTATTCTTGACCCAACCGCTGACAACCCGCATCCGCTCCCACGGATCCTCGCGCAGATAGCGCACGCAGACGTCGAACACCGCACCGCCGACGAGATCGATGGCCTCAAAGCCGGCGCGATCCAGTCGCGGCGCGAGGTCGGCCATCATCGCCGTCGTCATGCGGGTCGCCCACAAGCATTGATGCGCGTCGCGCAGCGTGACGTCGACGAGCTTGATGGTCCTGCCGCCCTTCGTGTTGTCACCGCTGTCCATCAGTGTACCTGCAGCAATTGCTGGTCCTCGATCCAGCGGGTGTGGATCGCGGCTTGCGCGAATTCCGGCCGCGCAGCGAGATCGGCATGAAAGTCGATCGTTGTGGCGATGCCGGCAACTTCGAATCGCTTGAGCGCCGTTCTTGCGGTCTCGATCGCCGCGGCGCGGTCGCGCCCGGTCACGATCAGCTTGCCAAGCATGGAATCGTAGAACGGCGGCACTACGTAGTTCTCGTAGACGTGGCTGTCGAGACGAATGTCTTTGCCGCTCGGCGGTCTCCAGCGTTTGAGCATACCTGGCGACGGGCGGAAATTCTGCGTGGCGTCCTCTGCATTGATGCGAAACTCGATCGCCGCTGGAGCGCCGTGTTCTGCCGATTTGAGTGCGAGTCGCTCACCGGCAGCAACGCGGAACTGTTCGGCCACCAGGTCGTTGCCGGTTATCATCTCGGTCACCGGATGTTCGACTTGGATGCGCGTATTCATCTCGATGAAGAAGAACTTGCCACTCTGTACCTCGTAGATGAATTCGATGGTTCCGGCATTGGTGTATTTGATGGCGCGAATGAGCGACATCGCCGCGTCTTCCATGGCGCGCCGCGTCGGCGGGTCGAGCACCGGTGACGGCGCCTCCTCGACGAGCTTCTGGTGCCGCCGCTGCACGCTGCAATCGCGTTCGCCAAGCGTTGCGTAATTGCCGTGGGTATCCCCGAATACCTGGATCTCGATATGGCGGACCTGCGGGAAAAAACGCTCCAGATAGACATCGGCGCGGCCGAACGCAGCTTCGGCCTCTGCGGTCGCCTGCTCAAACAGTGAGTTAAATGCAGCGGCGTCGGGCACGACGCGCATGCCACGGCCACCGCCGCCGGCGCTTGCCTTCAAGAGCAGCGGATAGCCGACCTCGTCGGCGAGTTTTCGTGCCAATGCTGCATCGATGAAGCCGTCGTTCGAACCCGGCACCACCGGAATGCCGAGCGCCACCGCAGCCTGCCGCGCCGCGACCTTGTCACCCATCTGCTTAATGACCTCGGGGCTCGGCCCGATAAAGATCAGTCCCGCCTCCGAGCAGCGCGTCGCAAACGCGCTGTTCTCCGCCAGAAACCCGTAGCCAGGATAGATCGCATCGCACTTTAAAGCGGATGCGACCTCGATCAGCGCTGCGGAGTTCAAATAGCTGGCTTTCGGCGGCGGCGGCCCGATGCAGATGGCGTTGTCGGCGGCCCAGCGATGAGGAGAGTTGGCATCGGCGGACGAATAGACGGCGACGCTCTCGAGCCCGAGCAGCCGGCAGGTGCGAACCGCGCGCAGTGCAATTTCCCCGCGATTGGCGATCAACACGCGACGCAACTTGGCGCTCCTATGCCGGTTCGATGACAAAGAGGGTGCGGCCAAACTCGACCAGCTCGGCGTTCTCGGCGCCGATTTGCACGACGCGACCGTCGTGCTCGGACGCGATGGTGGTGAAAAGCTTCATCACCTCGATCAGGCAGAGCGGGTCGCCCTTTCGGACGTGTTGACCAACTTCCACAAACGGCGGCGCGTCGGGCGAAGCTGCCCGGTAGAAGGTGCCGACCATCGGCGCGATCACCTCGATCTGATGCGGCGCTTTTGGCGCCAATTGGTGCAACGCCGGGTTCGCCGCCGGAGCGACGTCTCCGGTTTTTGTGGGCGAAGGTATCCTCGCGGTGGATGAAACGACGTTGTGCGACGGCGAATAGGCATCGCCGGCGCCGTTGCGCCGGATCACCAGTTTCAAGTCGCCGGTCTCGACGATCAGTTCGTCACAAGAACTGGCGTCGATTATTTTCAAGATCTCGGCGATGTCATCATAACTTAAGCTCACGCTCGCTCCGGGAGTTGCACTGCACGTCAATTCGTCGATTGCATTTTAGCGAGTGCCTTGAGGTCGGTGCCGGTCTGCTCGACACTCACTCCCGAGGTACGAAAACCGACTATCCAGATCGGCAGAATGCAAAGCACCGTCAGCACCGCGAGAATTAAGCACAGCGTCGAAAAGTCCATCACCGAGCTCATGATCGGGAACAGATAGACCAGCACGACGCCGCCGAGAAAGCGCGTGATGCTCTCACCGAGCATCGACCCGGTCGCGCGCAATCGGGTCGGGAACTGCTCAGCCATGTAGAGCTTTGCTAGCGGGAAGCCCGCATAGTCGAAGCTCCAGACTACGATCGCAGCAGCGATGGTTGCGCCTTGCGACAGCGGCGCGCCGAGCGCCACCGTGCCGAGCGCTGTGACAATCATGATGACGACGATGCCCCAGCGGCGGCTGATCTTGTCACCTATGCTGCCGGCGATGGCAGTCGAAATCACCGTGAGGAATAGCAGTCCCGACGTGTAGTACAGCGCGTTTTCCTTGCTGGCACCCATGCGCTGGACGATTGACGGCCCGTAGATGGTGATGATGTAAAAAACGATAAACGGCGACAGCAGTGCAAGGAAGGACACCACGCATCGCTGCAAATACGGAAAGCGGAACAAATCAAAGATCGAAACTTTTCGTGCCGCGGTTGCTTCGAGGACTTTTAAGGAGCCTTCGTCGGTCAAGGTTCTGTCATGCGGAACTTGGCTAATGTCTTCAAGCTCCTCGACGAAAGTGCGCACGGTATCGATCCTGCCGGCTTTGAGAAGAAACCGCGGCGACTCCGGCAGATATTTCATGATCACCGGAACGATGAGGATCGGCAGGCCGCCCAGCATCAGGAGTACCCACCAGGCCTCGCTGTCCGGCAGACGGCCGATGATGAGAGCGCCGGCCAGTGTGTTGAGGCCGTACGAAAAGCCGAGCAGCGAATTCGCGAACCCGACCGCGGTGCCACGCCATTGCTTGTTGACAAACTCGGACAACAACAAATACGGGACGGGGAACACCGCGCCCTGACCCAAGCCGGCGACGAAACGGTAGATCGCTAGCTGGTTAGCGTCCTGGGCGAAGCTGGCAAGAAAAGTCACGATGCTGAAGACGACGATGCCACCGACCAGCGTCGTTTTCCGGCCAAAGCGATCAGCCAGCCGTCCGGCGGGCAACAGTCCGAGAACGATTCCAAGCGTGCCGGCACTGCCGACCAGGCCGGTTGCGCTTGGCGAGAGTCGCCACTCTCCCTTCAAGATGAACAGAACCGGGGCGATGATGCCGATGTCGAAAGCTTCCAGTATCCACACCACGCCGAGCAGGCCAACAAGAAATAAAATTCTGCGATTGACCGGTAGCCGATCAAGCCGTGCCAGGAGGTTCTCCTGCGCCGCCAGGTCGTCCGGGCCCGGCATGGTCGATTGAACCGACATAGTTCCCGCTCCCTGATAAATTTTATCGGCTGATTTTTTTATTGCGGGCGCGGCCTAGACTGCGGCCACCGCCCGCGTTGTCGAATTATACGCGTCGTAGTATTATTTTTAAAACAATAAGTCTCATCCAATGAGAATTTGTAGCAACACCATGCCGACGTGTGGACGATCGTGACGCCGGCGGGCTGCGACCGTCGCCATTGCAGGTGAGCAACGATGAAGGCGTTGCTATGAAGACCAATGTGATCATCGCCGGCGCCGGCGCCTCGCTCCAGCCCGAGGCCCTGTCGGAAAACACGCACGAAGTGATCTCGACGGTAGCGGCGCGCACGTTTGCGATTATTGATTTCGTCGCGCGTTCGCCCGCAGCGGTCGAGGTGACGAGCGTCATCGAGGAACTCGCGCTGCCGAAAGCGACTGCGTACCGGCTGGTCGACGGCCTGATCAGTGCCGGCTTCCTGGCGCGCAAGCGCCTGACCGTCGGCGTCAAGCTCACTGAACTTGCCTTCGGCACGCTGCGCGCCTCGATGCGCGACGCCAGCCGCCACGCACTGTTGCGACGGCTCGTCCATCAAGTCAATGAGACCTGCAACATCGGCATCATGCTGCACGGTGAAATCGTCTATCTCGATCGCGTCGAGAGCGAACACTGGCCGCTGCGGCTGCAATATCACGCGGGTTCCAGAGTACCGCTGCACTGCACCGCGATCGGTAAACTATTCCTGGCGCTGATGCCGTCGCCCCGTCGCCGCCACCTGCTGCAGAGCCTGGAACTGCGCCGCTTTACCAAGGGCACCATTACCGAACGATCGCGGCTTGAAACCGAGTTCAAGCAGATCCGCAAGGAGCGGGTCTCCTTCGACCGTGAGGAATATCTGGTCGGCGTGGTCTGCATGGCGGTGCCGGTGATCGGACGCAATGGCGAGACGCTGGCCGCGATTGCGATCCAAGCGCCCAAAGCGCGGATGAACGTCCGCGCCGCGCTCGACCATCTTCCCGCCCTGCGCCGGGCCGCCGAGGAACTGGCCGAGACCTTCCAGGGCATCTCCTGAACCCGCTTCATTTGGATTTACAATTACGAAAGGATCACAGGGAGGAACACGATGAAAATGACCACGGAAGAAGCCTTCGTGAAAGTCTTACAGATGCACGGGATTGAACATGCTTTCGGTATTATCGGCTCGGCTTTTATGCCGATCTCGGATTTGTTTCCGGCAGCGGGCATCACCTTCTGGGACGTCGCTCATGAGGCCAACGGCGGGATCATCTGCGACGGCTATACACGCTCAACTGGCAAGATCGCGATGGTAATCGCGCAAAACGGGCCGGGGATTACCAATTTCGTCACGGCGATCAAAACGGCGTATTGGAATCACACTCCGATGCTCCTCGTCACCCCACAGGCGGCTAACCGCACGATCGGGCAGGGTGGGTTCCAGGAAGTGGAGCAAATGGCGCTCTTCCGCGACATGGTCTGCTATCAGGAGGAAGTCCGTGATCCGGCGCGCACGGCCGAAGTGCTCAACCGAGTGATCACCAAAGCCAAGCGGCTATCGGCGCCCGCGCAGATCAATATTCCACGTGATTATTGGACTCAGGTCGTCGACATCAACCTACCGGCGATCGTCGATTTCGAACCTCCGGCGGGCGGCGCTCATGCAGTGGCGGAGGCTGCAAAACTTCTCTCCGCAGCAAAATTTCCAGTGATCCTGTCCGGCGCCGGCGTCGTGCTTGCCGATGCGATCGGTGAATGCGTTGCGCTAGCCGAAAAACTTGATGCGCCGGTTTGCAACAATTACCAACACAATGACAGCTTTCCGGGAGACCATCGACTGGCGGTCGGCCCGCTCGGCTATAACGGGTCGAAGGCAGCGATGGAGCTGGTCGCGAAGGCCGACGTCGTCTTTGCACTGGGGACCCGGCTCAATCCGTTTTCGACGCTTCCCGGCTATGGCATCGATTATTGGCCAAAGAGTGCCAAGGTCATCCAGGTCGACATCAACGCGGACCGCATCGGTCTCACCAAACCGGTGGCGGTCGGCGTTTGCGGTGACGCGAAGCTTGTCGCCAAGGCGATTCTGGCGCAGCTCTCGCCGAATGCCGGTGATGCCGGCCGCGAGGAGCGCAAGGCGCTGATCCACACCACCAAGTCGCGCTGGCTGCAGACGCTCTCCAGCATGGATCATGAGGAGGACGATCCAGGCACTACCTGGAACGAGGACGCGCGCAAACGCCAGCCCGACCGCATGTCGGCGCGCCAAGCCTGGCGCGCGATCCAGGCGGGTTTGCCGAAGGACGCGATTATCTCGAGCGACATCGGCAACAATTGCGCGATCGGCAATGCGTACCCAACTTTCGAGAAGGGTCGGAAATATCTGGCGCCGGGCCTGTTCGGGCCGTGCGGCTACGGTTTTCCGGTAATCATCGGCGCCAAAATTGGCAATCCCGATACGCCTTGCGTCGGCTTTGCCGGCGATGGCGCGTTCGGAATCTCAATGAACGAGATGAGCTCGATCGGGCGCGAAGAATGGCCCGGCATCACAATGGTGATCTTTCGGAACTATCAGTGGGGTGCGGAAAAACGCAATTCCATCCTTTGGTTCGACAATAACTTTGTCGGCACCGAACTTCACCCGAAACTCAGCTATGCCAAAGTAGCCGAGGGCTGTGGTTTAAAGGGCGTGACGGTGAGAACGCAGCAGGAGCTGACCGATGCGTTGCGTCAAGCCTGTGAGGCCCAGAAACAGCGCGTGACGACCTTTATCGAGGTTATCCTCAATCAGGAACTCGGCGAGCCGTTCCGCCGCGACGCCATGAAAAAGCCGGTACGGGTCGCCGGCATTCGCCGCGAGGACATGCGCGTACAGCAGTCGGCGTACTGAGTAAGAGGAGCAAATGACGATAAATGCAGCGGCAAAGTCGCCAGTAACGGCCGGCTTTGCTCCAGCCATCGACGAAATCATGCGGCGGGCGCGCGACGCGTTCGCTACATTTCGCGATGTCAGCCAAGAGCGCGCCGATGAGGCGGTGCGCTCGCTCGCTTGGTCGATCTACAAGCCCGATCACGCCCGCGAGCTTGCCGAGCTCGCCGTAGCCGATACGCATCTCGGCAATGTGGCCGATAAGATCGTCAAGAATCAGCGCAAAACATTCGGCACGCTCCGCGATCTGTTACGCGCCAAGTCCGTTGGCATTATCGAGGAAGATAAGGCGAAGGGTATCGTTAAATATGCCAAACCGATGGGCGTCGTCGCTGCGTTGACGCCTTCGACCAATCCAGCGGCGACCCCTGTCAACAAAACCATGATGGCCATCAAGGGGCGCAACGCAGTCGTGATCGCGCCTTCGCCGCTCGGTTACGAAACTACAAAGCGTACGGTCGAGTTCATGCGCGCCGCACTGGAGGCGATTCGACTTCCGGCCGATCTGGTTCAGATCCTGCCGCCGCCGGTCACCAAGGAATCGACCGAGGAGTTGATGAAGGCCGCCGATCTCGTTGTGGTCACCGGCTCGCAGGACAATGTACGCCGCGCCGCGATAAGCGGCACACCATCAATTGGCGTCGGCACCGGCAACGTGCCAGTGATAATCGACGAAAGTGCTGATCTTGCTCAGGCGGCAGCCAAGATCCGGGCCTCGAAGATTTTCGACAATTCGACCTCATGCTCGTCCGAGAATTCGGTAATCATTCTCGATTCGATCTACGACAAGGCCGTTGCCGCCTTGCAGAAAGTCGGTGGATATTTGTGCAGCGCCGTCGAAAGATCCAGCGTGCAGCAGGCGCTCTGGCAGAACGGTAAGCTCAATCGCAATCTCATCGCGCGCGACGCCAAAATCTTGGCGCGCGCTTTCGGGTTACCACCAGCCGCGGAGCACGCCGATTTCTTTATGGTCGAGGACAGCGGCGCCGGCAAAGCGCATCCGTTCTCTGGCGAGAAATTGTCGCTTGTCCTCGCAGTGTATCGAGCCAAGGATTTCAAGGCAGCGAAACAGCAGGTTCGCGCCGTTCTCGATTATCAGGGGAAAGGGCATTCCTGCGGCATTCACACAAAGAATATGGCGCATGCTCGCGAACTCGCGGAGGAGTTAGATGTCGTGCGCGTTCTGGTGAACTTTGCACACACGTTCGGCAATGGAGGCGGTTTCGACAGCGGCCTTGGCTTCACGCTGAGCATGGGCTGCGGCTCTTGGCAGAAGAACAGCATTTCGGAAAATCTTAGCTACAAGCATTTCCTTAACGTCACTCACCTCGTGACTGTGATCCCCGAAGACAAGCCGAGCGAAGAGGAATTGTTCGGTCCGCATTGGCAGAAATACGGGCGCTGATTGCGGAGCTGCCAATGAATTTCGAAGAACATGCCGCCAAAACCAAGGTGCTGGCGCCGGCATCAATTGCGGTGCCGCGAGGAGTGCTTTGCCGCTCGCCGGAGGAAGCTCGAGCGGCATTCGAGGCCATCGGGCCCTGTGTGGTGAAAGCGCAAGTGCCGACCGGCAAGCGCGGCAAGGCCGGCGGCATCCGCAAAGCCGACGGCGCCGCCGAAGCGGCAGCAGTTGCCGAGGCCATCCTCGGCTTGGAGATCGACGGCTACGCGGTGGAGAAAGTGCTCATCGAGGAGCGCGCCGATATCGCCCGCGAATTCTACGCTGCGGTGCTAACGGATTTTGCCGCCCGCTGCCCGCTGATCTTGTTCTCCACCGAAGGCGGTATGGAGATCGAAGAAGTCGCGACGGCCCGCCCCGACGCGATACGCCGGCACTCGCTTGACATCGATCAGGATTTCGACGCTGCCGCGGCGCAAGACATGCTTGCCGGGCTTGCACTCGGCAGCGCCGAGCCGAAGATCGCTGCGGTGCTGTCCACGCTCTACAATATATATCGCGATTGCGACGCCGAGCTTGTCGAGATCAACCCGCTGGCGTTGTTGAAAGATGGGCGCGTCGTTGCGCTCGATTGCAAGTTTACGCTCGACGATTCTGCAGTTTTCCGCCAGAGCGAGCTCGCAGCCTCAGGCGCACAGGACCGGCTCAGTGCGTTGGAACGGCGCGGGGCGGAAGCCGGCCTGAAATTCATCGAGCTTGGCGGCAATGTCGGGGTGCTTGCCAACGGCGCCGGCCTGACCATGACAACCATGGACGTGATCGCCCATCTAGGTGGCAAGCCGGTGAATTTTCTCGAGATAGGCGGCGAAGCTTATACCAAGGCAGAAACGGGGCTCGGCCTCGTGCTCGCCGCCGACAACGTCAAAAGTCTGGTGATCAACTTTTGCGGCGCCTTCGCCCGCACTGACGTTATGGCTGACGGCGTTGTCAAAGCGTGGGAAAAGCTTAGACCAACGATTCCAGTGTTCTTCTCCATCCACGGCACCGGCGAGGACGAAGCGGTGAAGCTCGTTCGCGACCGGCTCGGCATCGCACCGTACGATTTTATGGAAGACGCGGTGGAGGCCGCCGTCGCGGCGGCGCGATGATCATCTATCGCAAGGCGCATCGCGTGCTGGTCCAGGGCATTACGGGCAAGCAGGGGACATTTTGGACCGAAAAGATGATGGCGTGCGGCACCTCGGTTATCGGTGGTGTCAATCCGAAGCGCGCCGGCGAAAGCCATGCCGGCGTGCCGGTTTTTGCCTCCGCGGCGGCGGCCATGCGACAGGCCCCGTTCGAAGTCGCGGTGATGTTCATTCCGCCGGCGATGGTCAAGGCCGCTGCGTTTGATGCGATCGATGCCGGCGCCAAACTTTTGGTCGTGCTGACCGAACACATTCCGGCCCAGGACGTGATGGCAATCCTGCTTGCCGCACGGCGCAAGAGCACGCGGATCGTGGGACCGAATACTGCCGGCCTGGTCACGCCGGGTGAAGGCTTTGTCGGAATTATGCCGGGCCACAATCCCAACGTGTTCCGCCCCGGTGCGGTCGGCGTGATTTCGCGCAGCGGCAGCCTCGGGACGCTGGTGGCGCTTAATTTGACGCGCGCCGGCATTGGCCAATCGGCGTTTATTGGCGTTGGCGGCGATCCGATGCTCGGCACGACAACACGCGACGCGCTACAGGCGCTCGACGAGGATGACCGAACTGAAGCCGTAGTTCTTGTCGGCGAGATCGGGGGCGGAATGGAGGAAGACGCCGCTGCATACGCCGCCTTCATGCGAAAGCCGGTGATTGCATTTGTGGCCGGCCGTGCTGCTCCGCAAGGAAAAAAAATGGGCCACGCGGGCGCAATCGTAACTGGCAGTTCTGGCAGCTACGTTTCGAAGCGCGCAGCCCTGGAGCGGGCGGGCGTTTTGGTGGTTGATACGCCCCGCGAAATTCCCGGTGCACTGTTATCTCGGAGATCTACTGTGGGCAAAACCCGCGAACCCCTGCCGGGATAAGTCTCGTCCTGGCCATCCTTTGCTATATCGGCACAGCAATCGACCGGCCGGTCGTGGACATCGACGCGCAAGCGTACGCTGCCGAACACGAGACCGCACAGTGTGACAAGCGGCATAGCGCGGTTCTTTCGAAGAAGCTCATTCTGCATCGTGGGCGATTTTCCGACGCCGCAGGTGGCGCGCGCCGCCTTACGTAATCGCGCCTTTTATAGGCGTAGCAACGACCGACGATCGACTGAGAGAGCTTTGCCCATGCCTGCGAATCCAACTCCTCCGACACCCTGGAAACCGACGGACCTACCGACTCTGCGCGCTGCCTATTCCGATCGCACCGCTGCTTTGATGGCATATCTGGCTGCGTTCGCTTACGACAAGCAAATCGAGGCCAAAGGGGCATTGGACGTTCCGCAGGAGCTAGCAAACATTGGCTTCAGCAAATTGACTTTGTTTTCACAACGGCATGACCGACGGTTGGGCCTATATCGCGGAAGGATCGGACCTCATCGTGCTCGCGTTTCGGGGGACGTCCTTCGATTTATTGGTCTCGATCGTCAGGGCATCGACTGTGCGTTCCAGCGCATCGACCTTTTTGTCAAGCGTGTCGATCACTTTTAGAAGGCATTCGGAGTTGCAGGACTTGGCCGCGTCCTGCGCGCGCGCTTCGAAGTGGATTGCAGAGACAGCGAGCATATAGCAA
>Ga0126373_10003488_pt1 | contig 11795 bp, 14 predicted proteins | sample PanSoiMetPlot_11_FD_92545 | JGI IMG/M metagenome (GOLD analysis project Ga0126373, IMG submission 92545) | Tropical forest soil microbial communities from Panama - MetaG Plot_11 | ecosystem: Environmental > Terrestrial > Soil > Tropical forest > Bulk soil | place: Panama | collected 2016-02-17
GTGCGCGCGGCCTTGTCGAAGGCTTCTCCGGCGGCATCGTCGCGCGTGCGGCCAATGACCTGAAACTCGCCGTGCGCCGGCATCCGCACAAGGTCGGAGTGGGCACCGCTGACGACCAGCGCTAAAAGAGGAGGCTCCAGGTCAGCCCGGGCCAGCAGGGCGGCATAAACGTGGCCCCAGAGGTGGTTCACGCCTGCGATCGGCGTCCCCCAGGCTGCCGCGAGGCCCTGCGCCAGACCGACGCCGACCAGCAGGCAGCCGACCAGGCCCGGCCCGCGAGTTACTCCGATCAAGTCGACGTCCTGGCGGCGTACCTCCTGACCCAGTGCCGTGCGGATGAGCGTTGGCAGCTTCTCGAGGTGAGCGCGGGCCGCAAGCTCCGGGACCACCCCACCGTAGGACGCGTGGATCTCTTCCTGCGAGTAGACCAGGTTGGCCAGCACGCGGCGGCCGTCCTCTACGAGCGCCACTGAGCTCTCGTCGCAGCTTGACTCGATGCCGAGCGTGAGAATCTAACTGTCCAGTGCCGGCCCGAAGTCCCGGCGGAGGCCGCGGACCTGATGCTCGATGCGCTCGAGGTTCGCCTCGCACGCCTGCTTGAAGCGCGGTGAGTAGATGGAGTCAGACCACATCACGATGGCGTCCTCGCCGTTGTCGGTGTAGTAGCCCTTGCGGCGGCCGATAACCTTGAAGCCGAACGACTCATACATCCGCATGGCATTGTCGTTGGAGGCCCTGACCTCGAGCGTGATCCACTTGGCGCCCAGGTCGTAGGCAGCCTGGACCAGTCCCGCAAAAATGATGCGCCCGTAGCCGGAATGTTGAAGGTCTCGGCGCACGCCAATGGTGGTCACGTGCGCCTCGTCGTACATGCGCCACATGCCGCCGTAGCCCACGATTTCCGTGCCGTCGTAGGTTTCCCGCCGCAGCACGATGTAGTAGGCGCTGTTGCGCGACGAGAGCTCTCGGTAATAGGCGTTGCGCGGCCACGGCGTGCTAAAGATGTGCCGCTCGATCTCCTGCACCGTCGGCACATCCGCCTCGCGCATCGGCTCGATGGCAAGCCGCTGCCGGACCTGGACCATCTTTGGCGCTGCCTGCTCCTATTCCCGCATCGTCCAGAAGGACTGCATGTACTTCAGCTTGACCGTATCATAGCCAAGCTCCTCAGCCGTCCCGAGCAGCCTGGCCGCGGCCTGCCCAAACCCACGCAGCTCATCATCCGCCAGCAGCCTTACGCCCACCGCCCGCACGGCGGCCAGCGAGGCAGGCCGCAGCCAGCCGACCGCAGGCAGCCCCCGCGGCAGCTGCGCCGGGTCGCTTGCGTGCGGCTCGCCACCCGGCTCCTGCCAGTACAGCCGGCCCCGTCCCGCTTCGACGAGCGCCGTCACCGGCTCGTCCGCCCGGGCAGCCTGCAGGTCCAGGGAGCCGACGCCGAGCAGACGTACCCCGAGGCCCATCGCCAGACCGACGCCGTAGCTCACCCCGATTCGCAGGCCCGTGAACGAGCCAGGACCGAGGCCAACCGCCACCGCCTTCAGACGGCGCAGGTCGGCCAGGCCCAGCACCTGGCCAGGCAGGTCGTGCGCGCGGCCGCCGGCGACGAGGAGAGATGCCACGGGGCCCTCGTCCCCGACGACCGCCAGCCCCGAACATGAAGAGGAGGTATCGATCACCAGGACCACGAGCTCGGCGCCTCCTCGATGATCAGCCGGCGCCGATCCCGATCGAGAACTACCAGCGCCACCCGTACGGCATCTGCAGCCGGCAGGCGGTCCCCCCACTCGACCACCACCGCCCCCTGGTCGAGGAGCTCGTCAAGTCCCAGGTCGGCAAGGTCGCGCGAGTCGGCCACCCGGTAGAGGTCGACGTGGGCCAGCACGATGGGGCCCGGGTATATGCGCACCAGCTGAAAGGTTGGGCTCATGACGTCGCCAGATGCCCCCATCCCCCGGGCGAGGCCTCTCACGAAGGTGGTCTTGCCGGCTCCCATCTGGCCGATGAGCAGGACCAGGTCGCCGAGGCGGACGTGGCGCGCGAGCCGGGCTGCGGCTGCCTCTGTCTCATCGGGCGATCTGGTGATGAGTCCGCGAGAGCCGGCGTTGCCGCGGCGACGGCGAGCTCCCGCCCCATCCGCAAGGCCACTATGCGAAGTGGTCGTAGCCACGCTTCTCCACTTCCACCTCACGGCCTTCAGCGTCCAGCAGCACCACCCGGGCGTCGGCCGTGAGCTCCCCCACCCAGTGCAACCCCGGCGGAAGCTCTGGCCCGCAGCACACCAGCTCAACCTCCTCGCCGCTGGCCACCGCCTGCTCGGGTGACGCCCCCTCGGCCAGTGGCACCGCATCCCGGATCAGCCTGGCGCCGGCGCCGGAGGCGGCTGCGAACTTGTCCATCTCCATCAGGAGCCCGTCCGAGATGTCACCGCAGCAAAGGCCGGCCGCCGTCAGCTCGGCACCCAACCGAAGCCGCGGGCGGGGGGTCTCCCAGGCCAGGGACGCACCGCCCAGTCGCCCGGTCACGCCCACACGCCATCCTGGCTGAGCTGCGGACCGGGCCAGTGGCGCCACGCGCGTCGCACCCAGGAGCATCAGCGTCAGCGACCCGTCATTGGGCGCCAACGTCGTGTCGCCTCCGACAAGGCGCAGCCCAACCTCGTCAGAAAGACTTGACAGCCCTCGGTAGATGCCGACGGCCGCCTCGACCGGCCAGCGGCGGGGCCTCGATAGCGAGACCAGTCCGAACGTCGGCGTCGCCCCCTTGGCAGCCAGGTCACCCAACGCGAAGCAGAGGGCACGCCAGCCGACCGCCTCGGGGCGCTGCCGGCCGAGGTCGAAGTGCACGCCTTCGACCGACGTGTCGCACGTTGCCACCATCAGCGTTCCGTCAGGCTGGCGCCAGACGGCTGCGTCATCTTCTCCGGGGCCGATGAGCAGGTCGCCTCCCGCCGCAGCCATATAGGGCAGCAGACGCCGGATCACCTCCAGCTCGCTCATGGGAGACGCCTGGCCACCAGATCTTCTGGCGGGGCCTAGCCAAGCTCCTGGAGCCACGTTCGCACCTCCCCTTCCGGATCCAGCGCCTCACCCAGTGCGCTGATGGCACAGACCCGCTGGACGCCGGCTGTGCGAAGTTCTGAAAGGCGCGAGCGGTCGATGCCCCCGATGGCGAAGACAGGGATGGCCACCGCCGCCGTGACGGCAGCCACGCCCGCAGGACCGATCACCTGCTTTTCCGTCTTGAGCGGAGTTTGGTAGGCAGGACCAGTGCCCAGGTAGTCGGCGCCGTCGCGCTCAGCCTGGCGTGCCGCTCCAGGAGTAGACGCCGAAGCACCTACGATCACGTCTGCGCCCGCCACCCGCCTGGCCGCGACCACGCTGAGATCGTCGGGACCGAGGTGAACGCCGCTCGCACCGCTGAGAAGGGCGACATCGAGGTGATCGTTGACGATGAAGAGCGCGCTCGCTCTGGCGCAGGCGGGCGCGAGTGCACACGCAAGCTCCAGCAGCCGGCCGCGCGGCAGCTGCTTTTGCCGAAGCTGGATGATCGAGGCTCCGCCCCTGAGCCAGGCGTGGACCAGGCGTTCCACGTGGCCTGGCTCAGCCTCTGGTGTGATCGCGTACAGGCGCGCCGCCCGCACGCGATCCAGGAGCCGCTGCCTCACAGGGGCCACGTCCCTATACTCCTCTGCCGGTGCATTTCAGTCTGGTCGACCCGGTGCTGGTCGCTGGTGCTCTGATCATGGTGATCCACGCAGCGCGCCGGAGCTTTGTACCGTACCTCACAGAGCTCATCGCATTCGGACTGGGCCTGGTCGTCGCCTTCGCCAGCTTCGCACCCATGGGGCATTTCATCAACGCACAGCTCGGTATCAGCCAGGGCGTGGCCAGCTTCGGCAGCTTCCTTCTTGTGCTCGTTCTGACCCACGCAATCGTGCAGAGTCCCGTCCATGGGGCGGCAACCTGGATCGGCGAGGGGCTCAGATGGGCCTCGCCCAGCGTGCGCGCCGTGGCGGGCGCGATACCGGCTCTAGGCGTAGCTGCGATGCTCGCGACCCTCGTGCTCTCTGTCATGGTCGTGCTCCCGATCGCCGGGCTGAAACCTGCGGTGGGGGACTCTGTGCTCGGATCGCGGATCATCGACTCCTCGGAAGTCGTGCGCTCATCGGTACAGCGGCTGCTGGTGCCGGACACCGGCGGCAACAGGCGGATCCTCGAGAGCGACCCCGTGTCCAACCCTGGCGAGGACGCCTTCTACAAGCTGCAGTTCCCAGTAGACCTGACAACCCAGCCCGATCCGGCGGCCGAGGACCGAATGCTGCAGAAGCTCAACCAGGCTCGGGCCCAGGTGGGGCTTTCGCCACTTCGCTCTGACACCCTCCTGCAGCAGGCGGCTCGCGCACACAGCGCCGATATGTATCAGCGCCGCTACTTTTCGCACAAGACGCCTGATGGCAAGACACCGTACGACCGCCTCCACGACCTGCGCTTTCACTACGTGACGGCGGGTGAGAACATCGCCTTCGCACCTGACGTCGACCAGGCCTGGGACTCGCTCATGAAGAGTCCTGACCACCGCGCCAACATTCTCAACCCTGATTTTCGTTGCGTCGGCATCGGAGCTTACAAGGGACTGAACGGGTATGAAGAGATGTTCACGCAGGACTTCGCCGACTGCTCCTGAGGCATCTATGCACGACCGCGGGACCGCACGCTGAGCCTGACCGCGCACACGGACCGCGCGTGCGCATGCAAGACGGGCTCATCGCCGCGTGCCTGACCTTCTACGTCCGCCTTACAGCCGTTACTCGGCGGCCGCGACCAGCGCCTCCTGGGGGATGATCTCTGCTGCCATCTGGCCGTCTGACGACGTCGGTGCCTCGTTCATGGCAGCCTGATTGGCCGCCTCCTCCTCGTCCTCAGCCTCGTATAGCGCACGGCGCGGATCGCGCAGGCGGAAAAGGACTTCCTGCGCTCGAAACAGGACGTCCATCATCGGCACCACCCTGTAGCGCACCCGCAAGTTCTCGTGTTCTTCCCGACCTGGCACGGCGTCCAGGATCTGGCCTGCCCGCTCGCGCAGGACAGCCGGAACTCGGTCGCTTCCCCGGAGGTTCAGGTCCTCCAGCTGGAACAGGAGGTCGTCGATCGCATGCACGACCCGGTCGAGCTTGCGCAGGCGCCACCGGCGCCGCAGGTCTTCCTGGCATAGCCGCTGTATGTCTCGGTTTGTGTCCTGGAGCATTGTCTTCTCTTCACGGAAGTAGCTCCCCTTTCCCCTGCACCCACTGCCTTGCTACGAACTGAAGAGCAGTGTAGCCAATCAATTTCCGAATTAAGGTAGCGATGCGCTGCCGCGCATTCGACAAAACCCTGAACGGCGATTAGTAAGCAAGCGCCGCCAGGTTTTGGGCGGCTCGAATCCTAGAAGAGGATCTGCCGCAGCCGAGACCGCAACTGCTCGGGCGCCACGCCCTGGTCGCAGCAGACCTTCACGACGCGGCGCAGGTTCACCTGCAGCCGGTAGAGGTCTTCGCAGGGCGGACACTCCGCGAGGTGACGCCTGACCTCGTTGAGCTCTGCATCTGTCAGCTCGCGGTCCACGTACCGGTCGAGCTTCTCCAGGCAGTCTGTGCAGTTCACGCTTCGTCTCCCTTCGAGTGGACGATCCCAGACTCCCGCGCATAGTCGTACAGCAGCTTCTGAAGCTGCCGGCGAGCGCGGTGCAGACGCGACATCACGGTGCCGATGGGCACGCCAAGCACCTCAGCCGCCTCCTTGTACGCGAAGCCTTCGACATCCACCAGCAGCACGACCTCACGGTGAAGCTCTGGCAGCTGCTCGACCGCCTTCACCACCTCTTCTGCGGCGATCCTGTCCAGGACGTCCGCCTCAGGCATGGCCGAAGGGTCTCTGAGGGTGTCGTACAGAGCGAACTGGCCGTCGCCATCGAGGCTCACATCTTCGGGACGCCCGCCCTTGAAGCGATCCCAGAAGAGATTTCGCATGATGGCGAACAACCACGCCTTCATGTTCGTACCGACCTGATAGCTGTTCTGGTAGCGGAGGGCCCGAACATACGTGTCCTGGACGAGGTCCTCGGCGCGAGCCGGGTCCCTGGTCAGGCGCAGCGCCCCCCGATACAGCGTGTCGAGGTGCCCGATCGCTTCCTCGGCGAAGCGGTCCTGTTGCTCGGTTTCAGCAGCGTGTTCGGCCACTAGGACCATGGTAGCCACGTTGCCAAGCTGAACCCGGTGCGGCCGTTCAGCTATTCCCGGTACGTGCGGGCTACCCGGTTACCCAGCGAGGTCAGCACCTCGTGCGCGATGGTGCCGCTCCAGCCGGCCACGTCGTCCGCTGTGATGCCATCACCGATCAGCGTCACCACCTCCCCCGGCTCGGTGTCAGGCAGCTCGCTGACGTCGACCGTGATCGCATCCATGCTCACGCGCCCGACCAGCGGCGCCCGCCGGCCTCCGATGGCCACCTCGCCACAGTTGGACCTGCTGCGCATCACCCCATCCTCATAGCCGATGGCGACAGTAGCAAGTCGAGCTGGACGCTCGGCGACCCATGTCCGGCCATAGCCCACGGCCTGGCCCGGCATGACGTCCTGAACTCTGGTCACCACAGCGCGCAGCGCCAGCGCAGGGCGGAGGCCCTCCCCGACGAATCCGTACACGGCCAGGCCAGGCCTGACGGCGTCCAGGGCCATCTCAGGGTGTCTCAGCATTGCTGCCGAGTTGGAGGCATGCCGGATTCCCGGGTCTACCGAAAAGCCGTTCAGGGCCCCCAGGAAGCGCTCGAACTGGTGACACGTGAACTCGGGGTCCGTTTCCGAGGAAGCAAAGTGGGTCATAGTGCCGGCAAGCCGGAGCCGGGACGAGCGCGAGATCCGGCACGCGAGCGCCGGCGCCTCCTCTGGCGTGCAGCCCAGCCGGCCCATACCTGTATCCAGCTTGAGGTGGACGGGGAGCTTGAGCCCTCGCGGTGCCGCGTCCTCCAGCGCCTCGACCATCTCCAGGCTGTAGCACATCACCGCACAGCCGGTCGCCGCGGCTGCCGCGCACCGCGACGGCGCCAGGCCGCCCAGCACGAGAAGCCGCTCACGGTCGCACAGGTCGCGAAGCTCGAGCACCTCTTCGGGTGTGGACACCGCCAGGCCCCAGGCTCCCGCCTCGAGCGCCGCACGGGCCACCTGTCGGGCCCCGTGACCGTAACCATCCGCTTTGACCACCGCCATCAGGCTGCAGCCCGCCGGCAGCCGCGCCCGCAGCTCACGCACGTTGTGGCGGATCGCGCCGAGGTCGATCTCAGCCCATCGCTGAGGGGCCTCGACAGCCGCCGGCCTGTCGTGCCGGGCGCCGATCAGCCCTTCACCTCGCGAATGGACTTCATGACGATCGGGATGACGGGCAGCAGCTCTGAGGCCAGCAGGCCCGCAGGTCCCTGGCGCGCCTGCAGGCGCCGCCCGGCCTCCGCGTGCACGTACACCCCGGTCACCGCTGCCGTGTAGGCGTCGGAGCCCTGCGCCATGAGACCGGCGATCAGCCCGGCCAGCACGTCGCCGGTTCCGCCGCTGGCGAGGGCCGGCACCTCATGTGGGTCCTCCGACACCCGGCCGTCCGGCGCAGCCACCACCGTCCGTGCGCCTTTCAGCACAACCACCGCACCCCACTCACGTGCGGCCAATCCCGCGACCTGACGGCGATCGGCCTGCACTTCTGAGGTCAGACGCCCTGTCAGCCTTGCCATCTCACCGGGGTGGGGCGTGAGCACCCGGCTTGCCCCGAGCACGGGGAGCAGGTGGCGGGCCTCGGCCAGCGCGTTGAGCGCGTCCGCATCCAGCACGAGCGGGCAGGTTGCGCGGGTGACGGTCTCCTGGACCAGCCGCCATGTGGCCGGCTCACGTCCCAGTCCAGGGCCGATCACCCCTGCGCTGGCCGCCCTGAGGTGCTCGAGCACCGCATTCAGCGCCAGCGAGCCGATGGCACCTGGCGCGTCTTCTGCCACCGGAGTGGCCATGACCTCTGTGCACTTGACCGCCAGGATCAGGTAGATGCCTTCGGCCACCAGCAGCCGTACCAGGCCGGCGCCAGCGCGAGCCGCCGCCGTCGCTGTCAGGTACGCGGCGCCCGTGAAACCACGACTGCCGGCGACTGCGACCACCGTCCCGAAGGTACCTTTGTGGCCGTCGGCGGGGCGCTCCGGCAGGCGCACGCCCTCCAGGACCGGCAGCGGCAACGGCAACTCATTGACGTCTGGCATCTCCAGCCAGGCACCGGCGATTGCGATCCCGCCTTGATGTGTGATGCTGACTTGAACCTCGGCACCCTTCGCGTCATCCCCCAGAAGGCGGACCTCCGGCGCGCCCGTGTCGCTGGGGAGCACCTCGATCCTGCTGCGAGGGAAGCAAATCGGCGTCCGGTCGAAGCACTTGATGACCGCCTCTTTGGCCGTCCAGCGACCTGCCAGGCGATCTGGTCTGCCCTGGCAGTAGGCGAGTTCGGCAGGGGTGAAGGATCGGGCCAGGAAGCGCTGGCCCGAACGGCGAATGGCACGATCCATCCGCTCGACGGCCAGTACGTCGATCCCCTGCCTTCGAATCATCTTTGTTTAGAACAGTAAGAGATCGGGCGGTTTGACCCGCTATTCCACCGTGACCGACTTGGCCAGGTTCCTCGGCTGGTCAACGTCGCGACCGAGCTCCACGGCGATGTGGTAGGCGAACAGCTGAAGCGCGACGGTGGTCAGGACCGCATTCGCGAACTCGGCGGCGCGGGGTATCTCGAGCACGTCTGTGGCGAGCTCGTCCATGCAGCGGTCGCCTTCGGAGACTATCGCCAGCACCGGCGCCCCCCGGGCCACGACCTGCTGGACGTTGTTGATGACCTTGTCCTTGATCGGGCTCTACGTGCACACGGCGACCACGGGGAAGCCCTCGTCCAGGAGCGCGATCGGCCCGTGCTTGAGAAAACCTCCGCTGGTGCTTTCGGCGTGCAGGTAGCTGATCTCCTTCAGCTTGAGCGCCCCTTCCAGCGCAACGGGGTAGCCGATGCCCCGTCCGATGAAGAGGAAGTCGCGGTATGTGGCATAGCGGCGCGCCAGGCGCACGATCTGGCAGTCTGAAGCCACAACCTTGCCGACAGCCTCGGGCAGGTCTCGCAGCTGCCCGGCTATCTGCCTTCGTCGCTCTGGGGGCATCTGCCCTCGCGCCGTCGCCAGCCTCAGTCCCAGAAGATAGTGGCTGACCAGGTGGGCGACGAACGTCTTGGTGGAGGCCACCGAGATCTCAGGCCCCGCGTTCAGGTAGATCGCCCCATGCGCCTCCAGTGCGGCGGTGCTGCCCACCACATTGGTCACCGCGACGGTCTTGGAGCCGCGCTCGATGGACTGGCGCAGAGCGACGATGGTATCCGCCGTCTCGCCCGACTGGGTCAACAGTACGGTCAACGTCTCCGGACCGATCGTGGGCCGCCTGTAGCGGAACTCGGCGGCGTCCTGCGCCCGCGCCGGCATGCCTGCCCAGTCCTCTATCACGTGCTCGCCCACCATGGCGGCGTGGAGCGACGTGCCCATCCCCAACAGCCGCACCTCGGAGAACTGGCGAAGCTCGTCGTCTGACAGCTGTAGTTCGATGAACGAGACGTTGCCGTGATCATCCAGCCGCCCGCGCATCGCGTTTGTCACCGCTTCCGGCGTCTCGTGGATCTCCTTGAGCATGAAGTGCGCCAGCCCGTCCTTCTCCGCCTGGCTGACGTCCCAGTCCACGTGCAGGATCCGGGTCTCGACCGGCTCCCCGTCGAGCGTCGTGACGCTGGCGCCAAGCGGCGTGACTGCCGCCACCTGACCCTCTCCGAGCACCACGACCTCCTTCGTGTACGGGATCAGAGCCGCGATGTCCGATGCGATGAAGTGTTCGCCATCGCCCAGACCGATCACGAGCGGGGCGTTCAGCCTTGCGCCCACCAGCAAGTCCGGATCGTCCAGCGAGAACATGACCAGTGCGTAGGCCCCACGGATCCGCTGCAGCGCTCGCCGGGCAGCGGTCAGAAAGTCACCACGGTAGTAGTGCTCGACCAGGTGCGGCACCACCTCCGTGTCGGTGTCCGACAGAAACTCGTGGCCGGCGGCTTCCAGCTCGGCCTTCAACTCCTGGAAGTTCTCCACGATGCCGTTGTGCACGACCGAGATCCGGCCGTTGCAGTCGGTGTGGGGGTGGGCGTTGGTGAGCGTGGGCCGGCCGTGGGTCGCCCAACGGGTGTGGCCGATGCCGAGGTTGCCCTGCGGCATGTCGACCTCCAGCTTGGCGATCAATTCGTCGACTTTCGACTCACACTTGGTGACGCTGCTCGTCACGGCGCCGGGCTCCAGCACCGCCACGCCCGCCGAGTCGTAACCGCGATACTCCAGGCGCTTCAACCCGTCCATGAGGATGGGGGTGGCCTGCCTGCTTCCTAGATAGCCGATGATGCCGCACATGCTGGGTCTGGTGGTACTCGTGGGTTAGAACGCTGTCCCGAAGGCGGGGGTTACTGGGCGACCAGGGTTCAGCGGGGTGGCGAAGGCGCTGGGCCAGGCGAGGCGAGGCCGGCAGCCGTCGGCGCCGCACAGTTGAATGCCTGACTGATGACGACCGTCACCCGTACCACCGCGGGGTCGGAGACGACCTGTGGCGAACCGGTCTGCAGTCTCCGGTTTACGATCGCGGGGCCAGTCAGCCCGCCGATTTCGATCGGGTCTATGGTCAGGGTGGTCAGCTTGGTCACCAGGTCAACCGGTCCGGTGACGTTGGCGAACGGTGAAGGCTGTACGTCGGTACCGGTTATCGCGTAGCCACAGGCCTGGGTACCCGTTACCCGGACGCCCACCCCAACGGTTCGAGTAGCCGTGCCACCGTTGGTCGCAACCTTCACTGTCACGTTGGAGGGCGTTGAGGTAGCGACCGGCTGACTCTTGACGTCCTTCTGAAGATCGACCGTCCGGCCATTCATCTCGAATTTGATCGGCTCGTTGGGCGTGATCGAGGTGTAGGCCGTCGTCAGCGAAACGTCGAAGTCCACGTAAGCCTTGAGGGCGTTGACGATGCTGCTGGCGGCCGTCACTGCTACCTGACAGCGGTCACTTGAGTTGCCACACGTCGCGTAGGTCTTCTCCGGGATCACCGCAACGCCGGGCGAGGCCTTCGGCGTCCGGACGTCGATGTCCAGCAGGCGAGTCTCCTGGCGCTCGAGCGTCAGCCGGATCGGGCCTACACGCGAGCGCACAGTGACGCCCGGGACGTCGATCTTGGGGGTGACTGCGAACACCTGGTTGGGTCCCGGCTTGGCGTTGGCCAGGTTGATGGTGACCCCCGCAGCGGTGTTCTTGTACTTCGTGACGGCGTCACGGAGCCCGGCCACCGGCACATCGATCGGGGTCGGTGGATCCAGCACTACCAGATCCGGAGGCAGGTTGGCGAACTCGACGCGAACGGCTACCGTGTCGAAGACAGGCGGGTTCTGGGAGAACGCAACCGCACCTACAAGGGCGACCGCGAGTACCAGGGACAGTAGCTTCAGCCGCCAGTTGGTGATGATCCAGCTCACCGGAGGCTCGCTCATGGCTTGGGCCCGCTGACGCGCCAGCCCAGCAGGTGGAGCCGCCCGTTGCCGGAGGTGCCGGCGGCCTCCAGACCGCCCGACAGGCGCCGGCGCAGACCGTCGGGATCGAGGTTGCGCGTAATGCGGCCGTTCTCGACGACCGAGATCCCACCGGTCTCCTCGGAGACGACAAGGATCATCGCGTCAGAGGCCA
>Ga0126373_10003489_pt1 | contig 11794 bp, 12 predicted proteins | sample PanSoiMetPlot_11_FD_92545 | JGI IMG/M metagenome (GOLD analysis project Ga0126373, IMG submission 92545) | Tropical forest soil microbial communities from Panama - MetaG Plot_11 | ecosystem: Environmental > Terrestrial > Soil > Tropical forest > Bulk soil | place: Panama | collected 2016-02-17
AGACCTCGAAAAGAATTGATGAGGCTGAAACGAACAGAGGACACCCACCTGTACTTAAGTACAGTTCGTGCAGGATTCGGTCGTGATAGGCTTCCTCCGCCTAGCTTCATCCTCCCAGGAGAAGTCTATGGCTTCCGTGTTCGATATGCGGAGAATGCACTACGCGCTAGAGAAATTCACCGATTTCATTCGCGGTTCCGGTTCTGGAGCTCAGTCAGCTTATGCCGCTATATATGCTACGGGCGTCATCGACAGTCTTTGCGCCTTTGAGGAAAAGCTACAAGCGCACGGTACTCCAGCCGATGACATCGAGTTTTATGTAGGGGCAGCTCTCTACGCAGCTTGCCAGTTCCAGGCGTATGTTACGGGCAACAAGAGCGACATCGCCAATCAGAATGTCGCTCTTGTGTACCGGGATTTTCTTGAAACAAAAATCGAAAAGCTGCACCTACTGGAGCTAGATATGGATTCCTCGGCTGCCGACAACGCCATTGGAGGCACGTTGAGCAGCGGTTTCATCTCTCAAGGGCTGTTTAAGCAGCAAGGCCAGCCTCATCCTCGAAAAGATGGATGAGCGACGGCCGGCGAATGTACGGGAAAAGCAAACTTAGGCGCGGAAAGACCCGGCAAAAGCTTTTGCCCTGCTTCTAACGCCTTCTTTTCCGATGAAACGCTTGAGGCGAGGCTCCCCAGCGGTACACCATTCCCACTTCGATCCGGGCATTATTCTGCCTAGTGCCGGCGAAGTGCGTGTACAAATACTCGCCCTGGCCCCGGAACGAGATGTGCTCGTTGAATAGGTAATCAGCACCCCCTCCCAGGGTCATCGCGAAGCTGTCAGATGCCACACCACTCCCCGCCAGATGTTGTCCTCCAAACAGCACCTGCGCGAACGGCGTTAACCTCCCATACGATCGGTAGCTGACGCGAGGTCCGAACAAGTAGTTGACGTCGTGGAACGTGGAGCCTCCGGTTTCCTTGCAAACGCCAAAGTCGCCGACGGCTCCAAACCAGTTGTTCAAGTTATAGGCCAGATTGGTCCCGAAGCCGTGGCAGCCTATTCCACCGGGATTCAGGTGCAAATATTCGTAACCCCCAAACACTTCCGCTCTGGGCCCTTCTTGAGCCAAGGCCGGAGCTGCGACGAACGCGAGCAGCAACACGAACTTGAAGAAATAGCGCATTTCTCCTCCTGCGTTGTGATTTGGCTGGGGGGCTTGCAGTGATTTAGAGGAATGCGGGTGGGCGCAACCTCAGCATAACACAACTTTCGCGCACCCTGCCGCCCTGCCGACGTTTAAACGTGCAAACATTCCAATATTCTTTCTCCCCTCTCGCCACGGACGCGTGCTGGGAAGTAAAATAGGAACTCGCCAAAATACGGCGGAATACGGCACTCGCTCGCGCCGAAACGGAGTAGAGTCATACCATGCAGCTGCGGCTGCGCACCAAATTCACCCTCGTAATGACCAGCCTCGTGCTGTTCGTCGTCGCGGTGTTGTCCGTCGTGTTTGCCGCTCAGCTCCTTGACCAGTTAATTCAGGAAACTGACAAACGCGCCAGCGACCTTGCAAAGCAGGTCTTTAACCAAGTCGAAAACGCGTTGACAGAGGCCAAGGGACTCGGCTTGCGGCCCGATTCGGACTCTCCCAAGGATATCCATGACTATGTCCGCCATGCTTTCGAAATCAGCGAAGGTTTGCAAACGCAATTCAAAGCCGCCAAGGATAATTTGCTGATTTATGAAGTCTCCATCACGGACACCGACGGCATGGTGCTCGCTTCCAGCGACCCAAACCTGCCCGGAGCTTTTCTGGCCCACAGAACGCCGATCTCTCAACTCGAGGCTCGAAGTTTTCTGCACCAGGTGGGAGTTCTACTTCGCGCCCTAAGAGGAGCCAACAAGGGCCCTCAATTGTTCGAAGTCGAATATGCTTTTCTGCTGAAGAACGCAGATAAACCCTTAAACGGAGGCAGACCTTTCGGGGAAGTGCGTGTGGTCGTGGACTCGGCCCTCCTCCTGAGGGAGATCCAGTCGAGCGTTCAAACCGACGAGGTGATTGTGCTCGCGGCCCTGGCGCTCTCTGCGTTGCTCGCCGCTCTCGTCAGCCGCATCACGCTGGCTCCTTTGCGCGACATTACCGCGCAGCTCGACCGCCTCTCGTCAGGCCAATTCGACGTGCCTTCGCTTGTGGGAAAGACTGTCGAAACTAGCAGTGACGAACTCGGCCTGATGAGCCGCAAGATCTCCCAGGTGGGCCAGCAGCTCCGCGGTGTACATGAAATCTTCAGCACCATGCGCGAAAACATGAACTCCGTCATGGCCGGCCTCGAAGACGGCTTGCTTCTCTTTACCCGCGATGCGCGCGCCGTCATGGTCAGCCCCGCCGCCGAAAAATTTCTCGGCGCGCCCGCCGGCGAATTTCTCGGACGCCGCGTCACCGACATTTTTCCGCTGGGCCATCCGCTCGGCGACGCGCTGCACATCGAAGGCGACGAACTTAGCGAAATCACAGCCGACGTCAACCTCGAAACCAGCGAAGGTCCCAAGCGCGTCAACGTCAGCGTCCAAGCCATTCAGGAAGACGGCGAAAGCATGGGCGCGCTCGTCACGCTGCGCGACCTCGATTCTCTCGAAAGCATTGACACGCAGCTCAAAGTCAGCGAACGCCTTGCCGCGCTCGGCCGCATCACCGCCGGCGTCGCGCACGAAGTGAAAAACCCGCTCAACTCCATGCGCCTGTGGCTCGAAAACCTGAAAGAATCCCTGTCTTTCGACGGCGGAAGCAGCTATGCCAGGCGCGGCATGCTGGACCTCGACAGCGAGATCGACCGCCACGCGGCCAAACAAGCCGTGCAAGTCCTCGATAAAGAAATTGATAGACTTGATCAAGTAGTTAAACGTTTCCTCGATTTTACCCGCCCCATGGACGTCCGCCTGGAAGCCACCCAGCTCGCCGACCTGCTGAAAGAAGTCCTCGAAATTGCCAAACCTCAGTTGCAGCAGGGGAACATCCTGCTTGCTACGCTCTTGCCGATTGATGTCCCGGAAGTTTATGTTGATCGAGCCCTCCTGAAACAGGCGGTTTTAAATCTGGTGCTAAACGCGGCGGAAGCGATGCCCAACGGAGGACAATTGCGGCTGGTGCTGAGCCGGCGCGGGGAAATGGCGGAGATTACGGTGGGGGACACCGGCAAAGGCATTGCGCCGGAAAATCAGCAAAAAATTTTTCAGTTGTTTTTCACGACGAGGCCGGGAGGAAGCGGAATCGGGCTGGCCAGCACGTTTCGAATTGTGCAGCTGCATAACGGTTCGATAGACTTTACATCGGAGGTTGGCCGGGGAACGACGTTTCGGATCGAGTTGCCGCTCGCGGCCTAAAATCATCTAAATAATGGTGTTGAACCCAGCTCAGTTCAGTGCTCGTTCCCGGCACTCGCTGCTCCACGGTAGCGGCCCGTTCATCGTGTGCATGACTTGTTTTTCGCTGGCATTTTTGTCGGGTGGATGCCTTCCCTTTTTCCACCGGCGGCCGAAAATCGCCTGGGCCACCGCGGTGCAGGTGCGGCCTGTGCCTCAGCCGCATACGTCCCCTCCGGACGACATGGAGTTCGACGCGCCGGTGATTCATCTTGACCTGGCGCCGCTTATGGCCATGATGGTTCCCATTCGAACGGCGCCGCCGCGGCCGCACGTGAACCCGGCGCCTGCTCCGGCCCCGAACGCTCCTCCAGCTGATGCAGAGAAGCCCGAAGCTCCAACTATTGCCGCGCCACTTTCGAAAGAAGAATCTGCTGCGGCGCAGCAGGAAACCAATCAAAGCCTGGACATCGCGGCGAAGAATCTTGCCTCCGCGCGGAGCAAGCGGTTAAATGCCGCGCAATCGGACCTGGTCTCCAAAATCGAAGGCTTCCGCAAGGATGCGCGCGAAGCAGCGCAGGCCGGCGACTGGGCGCGGGCGCGCAACCTCGCAAAAAAAGCGCAAGTCCTTTCCGAAGAACTAGTCCGATCGATATAGCGGCGCACGTTTAGACCTCCATCCTTACAAGGACCGCGTTCGATTGAAGTCTTACGCGGCGAAGGGCACCTCACCTTCACTTGCGCTAAGATGACGGCATGTCTGCGTTACGCACGAACGGCAAAACCGGTGAAGAGAAAGAACTAAAAGCATGAAGAAGTGCGATGCGGCGATTGCGGGCGGGGGCGTGATTGGCGGCGCGATTGCGCTGGAGTTGGCGCGCGCGGGATTGCGGGTGTGCGTGTTCGACCGGCAGAAGCCGGGGCAGGAGGCGTCGTGGGCGAGCGCGGGGATTATTTCGCCCGCGCCGGAAAATCCGGGGATGATCGCGACGGTGGAACTGGCGAAGCGGAGCGCGGCGCTGTATCTGGAATTTGTCACACTAGTGGAGGAGGTTTCTGGGCAAAGCACCGGCTTCCGGCGCGCCGGAACGATCGAGGCGCTTTTTTCGCGGGACGCGAAGGCAGAGCTGAGCACGATTATTGCGCTGCATCATGGCCTGGGGCTGAAGGCGGAGCCGCTGAGCGGGGAAGACGCGCGCGAATTTGAGCCGGCGCTGAGCGACGAAGTAGAGGCTGCGGTTCTCCGGCCGCATGAAGCGTCGATTGATAACCGGTTGTTAACGGCGGCGATTTTCGAGGCGGCGCAGCGCAGCGGCGCGGAGATTTTTCCTGCGAGCCGTGTGACAGGCATTTGGCGCGAAGGCGCGCGCTGCGGCGGGCTGCTCCTCGAAAACGAAAAAGTGGAAGCGAAGTGGACGGTTATCGCCGCCGGCTGCTTTTCGGGAACCATTGAAGGAATTTCCGCGTACGCGCCGGTGAAGCCCGCGAAAGGGCAAATGATTGCGTTGCGCACCGACGATTTGGAAATCGAGCGCGTGCTTTGGTCGGAGAAAATTTATCTCGTGCCGCGGAATGATGGACGGATTCTTGCTGGCGCCACCGTCGAGTACGTCGGTTTTAACAAGAGCGTGACTGCGGGGGGCATCGAAAAAGTTCTGGCTGGAGCCATCGAGCTGGCTCCAGGGCTGAGGGATGCGCGCATCGAAGAAACCTGGGCAGGTCTGCGGCCGGATTCTGCTGACCATCTGCCGATTCTCGGGCCGACGGATCTCGAAGGATTGGTGATGGCCACGGGACATTTTCGCAGTGGGATTTTGCTGACGCCGGTGACCGCGCGGCTCATCCGCGAATGGATCACGGAACAAAAAGTCAGCGTGGATTGGGAGCGATTCAGCCCGATGCGGTTTCAAAGGTCAGTGGCGTGTGGCTAGTGGCGAGCGGCGAGATGGAGTCAAAAAAAAGCTAACGGTCGACCCTTCGACTACGCTCAGGGCAAGCAGTTTACAGTTTGATGGTCAGAAGCAAAGAGAAGTCCCGGGCTTTAGACTCTATAGGGTTGCCCGCTCGACTAGATCCTGAAGACGGACGGCGGGGAGTTCAAGCTGGATCCGGAAACGGCGTTTAAGCGCTGGGTGGGCAAGATGGATTTCCGCACCGGGGCACAGAGTGGCCATGCTGTACTCGACTGGCGATGGACTTTCAAGATCGGGAATTCTCTGGAGGGGATTGAAAATCACTCCGTACTCAACGATGGGATTAAGACCGGGGTCGGGGAAGGTCTCGTCAGTCACCGGCGCCCAAGCATATGCGACATCGAGATTGACGGGTGAGCTATTCGATGATCTGCGGACAGATCCACACGGGAAGCTAGGTGCGTCGAAGCGGCCGATGTAGCCCGGGTATTGAAAGGGCCTCTGGCATTCGAGAACCTGATGGCCAGTGGTGATGAGGCGGCAGATACCGAGATCACCGTCGCGAAAAGTGGTGGCGGGAAGAACAACGGTCCGGCTGCCGACTTCTTCGAATTCGGAAAGCGCAAGCTGGATGTGGAGGTTCAGGGCCTTCGTCTTAACCCTTTCGTATTCCTTGCGTTTGATTTCATAGCTCAGATTGTGGCGCTGGATTCCAGGCCAGAGTTGCTGGTATTCGCTGACCCAGCCGCGAGTCCAGTGAGAATCGTTGACAAAATCCACGGTTATCTTCATTCCATGGATAAGAACGACCGAACCCGTCGCGACACCAGACACGTTCACGGGAAGGGAAAGGCGGGTGTCCGAACTCAAATCCGGCAAACCGGATGAATGCTCCTGGGATTCCGGAACTGCGGGGATCCTGAACTGGGCCGGAGAATCCTTTGCGGCGAGGAGTGGGTAAGTTTGTTCGACATGACTGCCGAAAGGAATGAGGGAAAGAACGGTGGCCGCAACGAGGGCCGCCGCGATAGTAATCCGAGATGCCCACGTTCTCCGGCGTGCGAATTGCCAGACGGGCACAAGAGCGATGGAAGCGAACACGAGGAGCGGCTCAAGCTCGTCCATGAAGGGGGAGGAATCACCAGTCATGTGGCCGGAACCAGAGTCGAGCCAGAGGGCAGCGATGATAACGACAACAACGATACCCACGCCCAGCAGAGCTTGTGCGAGATTTTTCGTCAGAGAGGCAAGAGCGAAGGAGAAGACAAAGAGAGCGAGCGGGAGAGTGAACTGCATCAGGAAAAGACGGCCAAGATTTCCAAGTACGGGAAAACCGGCGTGATGTAGGAGGAGAAGTTGGACATGAAATAGGGGCACCCAAATGATGACAAAGATGAAAAGGAGCTTGGAAAGGAGAAGCTCCCACCAAACATAGGGCTTGGTGATCCACCACTGGCGATCGCCAACGAGAGTTTCGCTCTGGACCACACGAAGAATAAGGAAGATCCAAGAAAGTACAAGGAAAAAAGGGATGTAACGGCCAGAAAGGGCAAAGAGGAAGGGCGAGATGGAGATGGAGCCGTATTCAAAAGGATTCTGCCAGGGGCGGAGTTCATAGTGCGTATAAAGAGCTAGAAGAGCGAGGGAAATGAGAATCTCGGGCCAGTGGTGGCGAACGTCTTTCTTAAAGATGCGGAGGAACTGGATCATGGCTCAAGCCTCCTCGGATTTGCGCGCCATGGCCAGGAAGATGGCGCGAAGAGAAAGGGCGCGGAATTGAATGTCCTTCGCGTTTGGAAAGAGGCGTTCGATGTTGGTCCGGGTGTCTTGTTCCTCAAAGCGCGAATCGATAAAACGAACAAGCGCACCGGAGGATTTCGGGCGGAGCCAGGATGATGGTAGCGGCGAAGGAAGATGGGGCAAGGCGTGGTCGGTGATGATCTCGACTTCGCGGAAGCGTGTGGCGAGAGAGGACATTTCTTCGGAGAAAAGGAGTTTGCCGGATTCGAGATAGCCGACGTGACTTGAGAAGCTTTCGATTTCTGCAAGATCATGGGAAGAGATGAAAACAGTGGACTCGGCGGCGCGCTCAAGAAGACTCTCGATGAGTTGATCGCGAACAAGAGGATCGAGCCCGCCGAACGGCTCATCGAGAACAATGAGACGGGGATGAAACGTCAGGGCGCTTGCGAGAGCAAGTTTCATTTTCATGCCGCGCGAAAGGGCCTTGATTTTGCGACCGAGCGGAAGATCGAATTGTTTGACGAGAGATTGTTCGAGGGCGGAGTCCCAAGTGGGGTAGAAATCGCGCAGGTATTCGAGGAGGGACCCGACTCTCATCCATTCGGGAATTTCCTGATTTTCAGAGACGTAGCCGATCTGTGTGTAAGACTTGCCTCGAATGTTACGGGAGTCGGTTCCGAGGACCATGGCGGAACCTTGCGTGGCAGCAATGAGATTCATGAGCACTTTGATCGTGGTGGTTTTGCCGGCGCCGTTCTGGCCGACAAAGGCGTAAAGGGCGCCTTCCGGCACGTCGAGACTGACGCAGTCGACAGCGGTGATTCGGCCAAAGCGCTTGGTGAGTTGCTCTGTATGAATGGCTTGGGGCATGAGTGGTTAGCGGCCTCCTTTGGTGTCGGGGATTTCTTTCCGCTTCGAGCTAAGACGCGCCCAATGTCTGGCGATGGCATCTTGGACGTCGCCGTGGTCAATACCGAGACGTTTAGCTTCGACAACGAGTTGCTCGACCTCGTTCTGGAGGAGATTGGTTTTTTCGGCTCTGGTGGAAGCCGGGAGGGTGGCGACAACGGGAGCCGAACCTGCACGGATTTCGAGAAGACCGGCATCGACGAGGCAAGTGACGACCTTGTGAGCCGTGTTGGGATTGATTTTCAGTTCGCGGCTGAGGGCGCGGACGGAAGGGAAATCGTCACCGGGACGCAGTTGACCAGAGATGATGGCCTTTGTGGCTGCGTAGACGACTTGCTCGTAAAGAGGGGCGCCGGGAGCGAAGTCAACGTGGAAAGGGATCATGGCGTGTGCCATGACAGATAGTACAGCATGGAGTCAAGAGCGGAGTCGGAGGTCGGAACCGCCCGCACGGCACTGACAGCTCCGTGCCGGTCAAGGTCGGACCCAGGTGGGGAGAATCGCAAAGAGCAGAAAAAATCGAAGGCCGAGTTTCGCTCACGGAGAGTACGAGTAGTACCTCCATTTTGACACGAAAAATAAATTTTCAGGCTGACGCCGTCACCGGATTCTCTTATGTTGTTGTTTCCGTTGGCCTTCGGCCGGCAATAATCTCTCCCGCAAACCGCACCCGCGATTTCGTGCTGAGGATCTCGGTGCCTTCTCCTGCCCCGGCAAACACCTCTAAACTTCATTCTTCTGGCGTCCAATCGAATGACCAGGGTGGATCACTGGACGGAGTTGGCCGAAGACTTGCTAGCTGACTCTTCTTAGAAGATGATTTCGGCAGTCGAATGCATAACGCGGAGGGTAAAGATGTCAGTGGCAAACAAACTCATCGCTTTCTCCCTTCTGGCGCTGGTTGTAAATGCCACCCGAGCGCAAGACTCACCAACCGCGACGGAAGGCACGCCGCGACCGAAACCGCTTCGGGGGCGCCTTTCGCTGGCGGCAAAGGACTGGGGCGTGCTGTTAGATCTTCCGGGATTCACGCTCAGGATTGTGGAAACCAAGCCCGACGGAAGACGGTATATGGTTGCTGAGGATGAGAAAACCAACGTGGTGGTTTCTCTTACGCTGGAGGCCGTCAAGTCCGAAGCCCACGCGAGTTCGTGTCGCGAATCTCTGGAGGAAAAGGCAAAGAACACGAAAGTGAAGACCCGGGATGTGCGTTTTTCGCGCGCGGGTGAGTTTGATGTCATGCGGTACCTGGTGCCGGAATTCCGGGGCCAACCTGTCAAGCAGGAAAGCCTGTTTGCGTGCCAGTTTTACGACAATGCTTACATTGATTTGCATGTGTCGAAGGTCAACTACGTTGAGGCAGACGAGCCCTTGTTTGCCGCGGTGCTTGCGTCCATGCGCATTGACAAAGTGCAGAGATCGAGTTTGGAGTTAGCCGCGGAAGGCAGTCGATTGTACCTTCAGCACGACTTCAAGGGCGCCATCGGTCCATACTCGCAGGCATTGGAACTCGAGAAAGCCAGTCCCAAGCTGGAGAAATCTTTGTGGTACGTGCTGATAGATAATCTCGGGATGTCTTACGGAATCACCGGGGATTTGCAAAAAGCCAAAGAGACTTTTGATTATGGCGTCAGCAAGGACCCAAGGTACCCCATTTTCTACTACAACCTGGCGTGCACTTTTGCCGAGATGGGCAACGCGGCGGAAGCGGGAAGCTATCTGAAGAAGGCTTTTGAATACAAAGCCAATGTTTTGCCTGGCGAAAACGTGCCGGACCCGCGCAAGGACGATTCCTTCAAGAAACTGATGGAGAACAAAGAATTTCGGGAACTGGCAGAGAAACTGGCCGTGCAGAATTAGCTCGTGCCCTGAGCGGACATTTACGGGCGCTCGTCAGGGCGGCGCACGGGAGGCTGGTAGACGGGCTGGAACTGGCCGAGATTGTTGAACTGAATCTGGCTGCCGTCGAGCGTAAGCTGGCGCTCGAAGACGACGTCCATCGTGGAGCCCCGGGGGAGTTCGGCTTCGGGGCCGCGCGTTAACAGCACGGCAGCGAGCCCAGCCACTCCACCGATTCCGGCGCCGATGCCCGCACCCTTGGCGCCGTGTGCGATGGCTCCAATGCCCGCGCCAGTGGCGGTGGTGGTTGCCACGGTTTCCGCCTTCTGGCCTTTGTTGCCCCCTCCGGTCACTTTGCCTTCTTCATCCATGGTTTCTTTGCCGCCGGAGTCGGCGCTGCGTGGCGCGGCGTTCAGATCTACGGTGTAGCCGGTGGGAAGGATCAGCGTGTTCAAGCGCATGCGAAATTCGCCGCGGCCCTTGATGCGGCCTGGGCGCTTGGACTCGATGAGTTCGCCGCGAAGATAGGAGCCAACAGGAATGACGATGCGGTTGTTGATGGTGATGGGAAACGAAGTTTGCAGGTAGACGGAGTCGCCGGCCTTGGCGCTGCGCGTGGAGATACCGTTTTGCAGGACGACGCCGACGCGCGTGCCGGCGGGGACAATTACCTCTTCACCGGAGCCCGTTTGCGGAGCGGGCGCAGGCTTCGGCGCGACGGGAGGCGGGGCTTCGGTTTGCGGGCCTTGCTGTTCCTGGGCGGAAAGCGACATGGCGCCGAGCAGAGTCGTTGCGGCGAGAACGAACGTGCGGGCACACAATTCGCGCGTGTACTTCATAACAGCCTCCGTACCTGGCTACTCCGATGCGCAGAATAACCGGAACGGATGCCTGAGTACAGCGCGAAGAATGGACTAAATTCGTCAGCGGTTTGACGCCTGAGACGAGGGGAGCTAGGCTCTGTTTGGATTGGCGAGATCGAGGAGAACGAAGATGGCGAAACTGGCCTTGATTTACGGCATGAGACTGCTGCCGGAAGAAGATTTGGGCGAAGTTAAAGACGCGACGGTGGTGCTAAAGAACGGCCGAACCGCGCGCGTCACCATGCACTTGATCGAAGGCAGCAAGGAAGAAATTGAGAGGACATTTCACCAATCGATCGAAGCATTCTTCGAAATGTATCCGGAGATTTAGGAAAAGGGATTACGGACTAGGGATTGGGAACGGGAGTTTAGCGGTTGCCAAAGTTTTCGGGGTCGGCGGTGGGATCGCCGAGATTGTCGTTGATGAGGACAGTGGACTGCCCGGTGAGTTCGAAACGCTTGCGGCATTTGTAGCAAGCGACGAGGTCGTCCAAACGAACCATGTAGGAAGTGGCGCGGTCGAATTTCTTGCGGTCTTCCGGGCCCATGCCGCGCGGGACCTCTTTTTTCTTGCGGCAAACCTTCCAGCGCACGGGAAACTCGAAATCTTTATGGCAGCTCGGGCAGACGAGCTTGGTCTTCCTGACTTCTTCTTTCTCGCTGTAGAACGCGCGCTCATCCATGACTAGGCAGCGGCCCTTTCAAACAATCAGCTCACCGCTTCATCCATTGTAACAAACTGGAGGCCGAGGTCGCGCCAGCGCGGGAGCCAGTGTTCAAGGGCGGCGAGTGTACGGGTGCGGTCGTAGTTCAGCTCCTTGTGATAGCCGTCGTGGAGACAAAGCATGTCGCCGGTCCCGGTCGTGCCGATCGTGGCGGTTTCCCTTGTTGCGGCCGCCTTCTGCGGCGGGCCGCTTTTGCCGTTAGAGGTTCGCTCTGCGTGCGTCGCGATAGGTTGCATGCGGCGAATCAGCCATTCGGATGGCTTCTTGAGCCAATCGCCGGGGATCAGCGTCCACATCGCGGTTTTGCAGCCGAGCTCGGTCGCGGCTGGAATGACCCAGGGATTGCGGAAACCGTACGGCGGACGGAACCACTTGGCTGGAGCGCCGATCGCATTCGCAATGGCATGGTGGCAGAGGCGGAGCTCCACGGTGATCTGCGAC
>Ga0126373_10003490_pt1 | contig 11794 bp, 10 predicted proteins | sample PanSoiMetPlot_11_FD_92545 | JGI IMG/M metagenome (GOLD analysis project Ga0126373, IMG submission 92545) | Tropical forest soil microbial communities from Panama - MetaG Plot_11 | ecosystem: Environmental > Terrestrial > Soil > Tropical forest > Bulk soil | place: Panama | collected 2016-02-17
GACCGCCAGCCGGTAGGCGTCCGCGCGCCAGTTCCGCCGGGCGGCCAGCCGGTCGGTGAAGAACAGGCCGACCTCCGCGGCGTACTCGCCGGACATGCCCGCGCAGAAATCCAGGCCGGCGAGCCGTAGGGCGCGAAGGAGGCGAAGACCGCCGCGCCGGTGATCAGGTCAGGCAGCAGCGCCGCGCACGCGAGCGCGTAGCAGCCGCCCCCGGAGAATCCCCAGATCCCCAGTCGCTCGATGTCCAGGGCGGCGGCGATGCTGCGCACGTCCGTGACGGCGTCGGCGACCCTGCGGCCTTCGCGCCGCGGCCGCCCGCCGTAGCCCGGGCGGTCATAGCTGAGCAGCCGCAGGCCGAACTGCGTGGCCGCGAGCTCGGCGTCCGGGCGGAATAGCCGACGCGAACCCGGGCTGCCATGGTCGGCAGACGACGGGCCGATGCTTGTCATCGAGGAGTTCGGCGAGCCCGCAGCCAAGCCCGTGCTTGTCGGGACCTGGTGCGTGGTGGCATCCATGACGCCGGATGCTACGTCGATCCGCCGGTGCAGGTCGAGCTGATCTCCGCCCAACGCAGCCGCCAGCGACAGCCTTCACGAGCACGGTGTCCTAGCCCGGGGTGCGACTGCCGGCCGCCGGGTGATCTGCGGCAGCCGCGCACCGTCCGCGGCAGAAGCGGAAGTTACGGCGTACGGCAAGAGTGCCCTGGCACGGGTCCGAGGTTTTACCGCGCGAGTGCCCAGGCGTCACCCTAGTCCCATGGACGAGTGGACAGAGGTCGCGTGGCTGGAGTGAGCGGGCGGACCGTTCAAGGCTGAACTTGCGCTACCAGGGGATCGACGGGAGCGCGCATCTCGCTAACGCTTCGATCACGAGCCTTGCGGGGTCCGTGGCGTCGAGCGCGATTGCTAAGAAAGCAACAGACCTCCAGAGCACCAACGCCAGCACGAGCACACTCAACGTCGCCCGGAAGGCCCCGCTCCCGGAGGGGGGTTCTGGACCCTTCCAGCTGTCAGCCGCCGAACGTGATGCTGATGCTCGCCTGTGCCAGGCCAAACGGATCGGACTTGAGCTGGCCTGTAACCGTCCACTCCTTCACCCGGACAAGCCGGCTGATCAAATTCCACAGGCTCGGAAGCGCCCGCTCGAACGCTTCCCGGACTTTCTGCCAGGCCGCTCCCCACTTTGAAGCTGTCGTGAACTCGGACTGCATGACTGTCGCCTGCGTCGCGACGGCGGAGGCAGCCCCAGGATCTTGGTCACGGCCCTTTTCGACTATCTCCTGGACGGAAGAACGTAGCAGTCTCAGTTCGGTGAGGAAGTGCCGGTTCATCATCCGCTGTTCCTCGATCGAGGCAAGTTCCAGATAGGTGTCTGTGAGCCTCATGTCCCGGAGGTCGTTGCGCACGACGTCGAGCCGTTCGTTCAGGATTCTGAGGGAGGTTGCTATGTCTCTGTTGGCGCGGCGGTTCCGGGCATCGTTTCCGGCATCGTCGCTGCCGGTGTCGTCCGCGGCATCGCTGCCGTCCTCCGTCCCGGCTTCGATCTCGGCTTCGATCTCGGCATCGTCTTGGAAGAGCTCTGGTCCTGCGGGTCGCACGTCTATCGGATCCGTGTAACGCTCGCCAATGATCTCGTCGCCAGCTTCCAGGTCCGTGTCGGGTTCGCGTCCCGTCCTGTCCACCGACACTGGCGCTGGTATGTGGACATGGTGCTCTGAGTATTCTCGCCTCATGGGGACGATCTTGACCCTTGGCAGGCGTCTCTGCAATGACCTGCCCGGTCGACTGTGCGCGACCCTGACGGGTCCTAGCCGCGTCCGCGTACGCGCGCACACCGAAACGGCAGCGACCCGCCACAGTCGTCCTGGGAGGCTCGGGATCTTGCTGATCGTCGCGATCATCCTCGTCGCGCTCGTCGGCTACGCAGCCGGCATCACCTAGCGGGCAGCAGAGCGATCGAGACCGTCCGACAAGAGCTCACTCGTGTCCTGGTCGGATGGCTGAGCCTCGCTCACGTCTCCATCATCGCTTGAGATAGCCCCGGCAACCGCACATCGGCAAGATCGCCAGCACCACGGTGTCGGCGGCAAAAGAGTGCGTTCGGACGCGGTCCATCTCGTGACCAGAGCTTTGACTAACTGCGAGTTACGGTTCGCGTGACGGCAGCCGCGATCGCAATGCCGAGCGACCAGCCACAGGCGGTTAGTGCGACCGCGGCGCACTCGGCCGCGCCATGAACGTGCCAGGCACCTTGCTGGCCGAACTGCGCTACGGGTATTAGCTGGTCGGCGGTGTAGAGGACTGGGTTGTAGGGTGCGAGCGGTCCGGGCCCGGTGGCTGTCGGGTGGACATGCGCGAAGTAGAAGCTACCGACGATCATTAGAAGCGCGGCCCAGATGACTGCTCTCAGGGGCCTGTATCCATAGCCCACTAATGCGTCGAGGAAATATCCGGGCGCTCGCCGCAGCCAGGGTTGCGTATGGCGGCGGGCTCGTTGTTTTGCAAGGAGTACTGTGCGCGCCTCGGCGTCGTTGCCCAAGGCACGATGGAATGCGGCAAGCTGCTCGTAGGGCTGCGGGCGGTAGCGATCTGCAGGCGTCTGTCCCTGCTGGCGGGCCAGCAATGTCAGCCGCTTCTTCGCCGAGACTTGCCTGCTCAGCGAGTCGTAGGTGAACCCGTCAAGATCTACCTGCACAGGCCAGGCTTCGAACGTGTCGCGGACATCGCCAACTCGAACGCCGCGCAGATCTAGTACCCCGTGCGTTGGCCGCATCCCGATCATGTCCAGATGGCCATTGACTTGCATGCCGATGAATTGCATGTCGCCGTCTGCGAAGAAACTTTCGGACAGGTACAAGCTTCGGCCGATGATCATTCGGCTGGCGCTGATCGCGGCCTCGCCCGATCCCGGCCCGGACAAGGTTGCGCCCTCCAGATGAAGACTCCCGCCGATCCGGGCTCCCTCAAGCAAGACGCAGCCCTCGGCACGCAGACGCTCGGCGAACACGTCGCTTTCTGTCACTAGCGCTTCGGCTGAGACTGCGCAGCCACGTGGATGCCTGATCTCCGCATCCTCCAGCCGCATAACGCCGCCGATGCGGACTCCCGGCAGCCGGACTTCGCCCTGGGCGAGCATATGGCTCATGAGCAGTCCTCGGCGTATACGAAGACCACCCGCCTGGACGGCCACGCCGCCGGCGTTGTTCAGGCGCGCATAACGAAGAGTGACGACCCCGCCCACGTCTGTTCCGACCAGCAGCAATTCGCCAGTCACGGAGATGCCCCCGGCGTACAGATCTCCGTCGATCCGAGCGCCGACCGCCCGGACTGCTGACCGATGCATGAAGTGGTTAACTGCTCCCGGCACGAGCTGGATGCCTGCAACAGCATCACGGAGGTCAAGGTTTCCGGAGACACACATCCCGTCTGCAAGCAGCCGGGGAAAGTGAGACTCCCGCAGGTCAACAGACTGTGCCTGGGCATAGTTCAGCCGGATCGGGTTGGCGAAACGGCAGCTGCGAAGCATCAGCGGCCGACGTATTTGAGCGTGCTCTAGATTCAGCTCACCGGGTATTACAGCGCCGGCGAGCCGGACCGCAGACACCTGCCGAGAATCGTCTCGGCCTGTAACTAGCAGGAGAGCGGCAATGACCTCCGGCCTGACTATCCGATCAGTTTCACTGTGATCGTTAAGGTCGACCAAGGTGCCAGAGTCCGCAGCGTCACGCAGGAGCCTTTCACCGGCGGACATCGCACTCGGCCAGCGCCCGAGTGATGCCTGCCAGGCCGGTGGCCTCCGGACGACTGATCTGCCTGGCCGTCTGGTACCTCTGGGCGTCACTCGGACCTCGCTAGACCGGCGAGAGCTCACACGTGGCGGCACACGCTGGTCGTTTGCCGGGCCGGCTCACCATGTGCTCGACGCGAGCCTAGCGGTGATCGCGAACCATAGATTACGGTCGCGGCAGGAGCCTCACGTTCGCGGCAGCGCATGTCCTCAACCTCGAAGCTCAATGTCCCGCTCCGCGGCATGTGCGAGCTTTCGGGTATCAGGTAGGCGTGAATATTCATGCAGCGCTGCGGCCAGCGTCGTGCCACCGCCGAGGTCCGGCAGCGTAGTGCTTGACGCGCAAGTAGCCGTCGTTAGGTGCCCCGACCATTCCTTACCAGTCACCAGCGGAAGTGCACTGATCCAGGGAACGGGTGCGCTGGATCGTGGTTGCCCTCGCCGATCCATGTTGGTGTTTGACCATGAGGGGCGCGCTAGTAAACCGGGCGCTACCGGCGAAGCATGGGCGGTAGTGGCCGCACATGACTGGGTGACTGCGTGCGGCCATGCCTATGGCCGTCCTGACTGGCAAACGAGCGGACGTAGCGATGCCGCAGGCTTGTGTCCGCCTCGGCCGGAACCGCCGTCCCTGCCTGGGCATATCGGTGGTCTGGAAGCAACGCCTGCCGCCTCAGCGCACACGGCATCCTGGGGCGGCGGGTACGCCGATAGCCGGCGGGTGACTCCGCAGGACGGTCTAGACACGTTCACGGCGCAAAGAACTCCCAACAGAATGATCATTGAGGAATACTGGGCGGTCACAACGCTGCGGCGCGCCTGGCAGGCCGGGGAGGACTGTCCCGTTGCCTCCTGACGCTTTTGCAGTTCCGGTCAGCTGTACGTGCCGGGCGCGATGACCGACCAGGTGTGCCGCCAGTCCGTATGCCGGTTGAGGAGGCTTGGGTTCCCTGCGTCGGTTACCCGGTGGTATTCGCCCACGCCCTGGTTCGGATCGTAGAAGAGAAACTCGCGGAAGGCCGTGTAGTGGACCTGGGACCAGTCGCCGTCGAACGCCTTGGGGCCTGAGAGCGTGGCGAGGGTGCCATCGCCGAAGGTAGTGAAGAACTCGATCAGGCCCTGGGCGCGGTCGTAGAACATGACGTCGCTAAACTCACCGCCCGTAATGTTGCAGGCAAGACCGATGTCCCACGTGTTCGACACGCGGGCAGTGCTGCCGGCGAGCGCGATGTTGCCTCCCTCGTCCGTGGTGTAGATCTCGATCAGCCCGGCCTGAGGGTCGTAGAAAAGAAGGTCTGGATAGCGGTTGCGTGTGAAGTTGCCAACGAGGATCGTGCGCCAGGTCGTGCGCCAATCCGTGTAGCTGGCCATCTGCTGGATGCTGCCATGCCCGTCGGTCGAGTAGATCTCGCCGGTGCCGGAGTCACGGTCGTAGAACAGGATGCCGTCGTAACGTTGGCCGCCGAACCGGGCCGGCTGGATAATATCCCACGTCGTTCGCCAATTGGTTTGTGATGCGACCAGTTGGGTGTGGCCGTGGCCGTCGCTTTGGTAGATCTCACCAGTGCCTGCCGCAGGGTCGTAGAAGAGCAGGTCGTGGTACGAGCGGCTGGTGAAGTTGCCGGGCGTGATGATCGACCATGACTGTCGCCACGTGTTGTCGGCGGCGAGGGATGTGATGCCACCGGCGATGTCGCTCGTGTAGAACTCGCCCGTTCCCGCGGTCGGGTCGTAGAAGAGCAGATCGGGGTAGATCGGAAAGGCGTTGTCAGAATCGAATGGTTCACGGACGGCAACGTCGAACCGGCGTCCGACTGCCGCCTTGAACGGGGCGAACGCGTCGGTGCGTCCGCTGAGCCGGTGGAACGTTTCCGCGAGTGTCCCGCCGCCGGCCTGCGTAATCTGCTCGTAGCTGTAGCCGAGCTGAGACTTCAGGTAGTGGATGAACAACGTGGCGCACCCGATCGAGGGGAAGTGGGTGTCGCTGTCCTTGTTCTGGTCGACCCAGTCCTGGCGGTCGCTCCAGATCCACCAGCCCCCGGTGCGGAAGCTCGCACCAGGAACAGTCATCGAGCGTGGGTAGCGGTGGGCGGCGAGGACGCGTGACAGCCCTTCTCCGTTGCTTTGCCCGCAGTTCCAGCCGTTGTGCTGGTCAGCCTCGAACACCTCGTCGGCTTCCGAGACCATGAGCATGCGCACGAGGTTCTCGTCGCTTCCGGCATAGGCGTCACAGTGAAGCTCTCTGTCGTTGCAGCCGCCGTGGCTGGCGCCGTGTTGGCCCGACTGAACGTAGATGTCAAGTGGGCGGTCGTCGGGCGTCGTGTTGAAGTACTCGCGCAATGCCTCGTAATCGCTCTCGCAGGTCGCGAGGACCGCGGTCGCGAGCGTGTTGCCCTGTGTCGTGTAGATCTCGCCTGTACCGGCGCCAGGGTCGTAGAAGATCAGGTCCTGGCCCGCGCCGTCGGTGAAGTCCGCCGGCGAAATTTCTGACCACGTGTGGCGCCAGTTATTTGCGCTGTGCAGCAGGGAGATCCCACCGTGGCCGTCGGTGGCGTAGAACTCGCCAACCCCGCCGGCCGGGTCGTAGAACATGAGGTCGCTGTGCGGGTGGCCGCTGATGTCGCAGGGCTTGACGATCGACCATGTGTGCCGCCAGTCGCTGTGGCTCGCGATCAGGCTGATGTCCCCCTGGGCATCGACCGTGTACATCTCGCCGACACCAGCTGACGGGTCGTAGAAGAGTAGGTCACTGGACGGGTGTCGGCTTTCGTCGGCCAGACGGCAGGCAGCGATCGCCGCCCAGGTAGTGCGCCAGTCGGTATGGCTGGCAATCAAGCTGATGTCCCCGTGCCCGTCGGTCTGGTACATCTCGCCGACACCTGCCGTGGAGTCGTAGAACAGCAGATCGCTGTAGCTGCCAGCGGTGATGCTGCACGGGATGATTAGCGACCAGGTGTGCCGCCAATCGTTGTGGGTGGCCACCAGGCTTATCCCGCCCTGGCCGTCGGTCGAGTAGATCTCGCCGACACCGCCCACCGGGTCGTAGAAGAGGAGGTCCTGGTGCGCGCCCCCGGTGAGATTGCAGGAGACGATGATCGACCAGCTCGTCTTCCAGCCACTGTGGCTCCTGAGCAGGTCGAGGTTGCCCCCCTCTGTCGTGTAGAACTCGCCCACGCCCGCAGCCGGGTCGTAGAACAGCAAGTCGCTGAACGGGCGGTCGGTGAACTTTCCCGGCGTGATGATCGACCAGCTCGTCCGCCAGCCGGCGTTGCTCGTCAGCTGGATGATGTCGCCGGGCGCATGGTTGAGCAGCCCAATCGAATAGTTGGTCGTGAAGTGCGTCGTCCGTCCCTGCCGCGACGAGCCCGAGGTGTCCGGGGTCGCTCGGAGCGCATCGAGATCGGCACCGACGGGAGCGAATACTGACCTCGGCCGGACGCGCCGGGATGCCGGGCTTGTCATCTGCCCACCATCCCCTTGTGGATCTCCAATAAACACCTGCGGTGGCGATAGTTCAAGGGAAGATGAAGGAAGGTTAATCTTCCTCTGTGGATGAGCCGGGATGCTGTTCGCTCAGGCAGAGCCGACGTGCTTGGCCAGGAAGGCCACCTTGGCCAGGGCTTGGATGGTACCGCCGTCCTCAACAGTAAGAGCTAGCTGAAAATCTTCGTCGAACACCTCTGCCGCGATATCTCTGAAGAGCGTTACGCCACTCATCGCATGCATGTACAGCTGCTCTTCACGTATGTCCAGAATATAGTGTTGGGCCGGCATCGCGGAGACCGTTCTGCAGGCCGATCGCCTGATTGTCATCCAGAAAACGATGCTCGCTCACAGCGAGTAGCTATGCAAATGACCGCATGCGCATGCGCTTATTCAACGCGCGCTATTCGGCATGAGCGCGCGAGTCAAGAGCGCAGATCGGCCGGATCGGCGACCGCGGCGCGTCGTGAGGCCGCTAGGGTTCGGCCGCGCCTAGCGGCGGTTATCTGGAGCCCTCCCTGTGTATGCCGCGCCTGACCAGCACGTCTGCGGCGTGTACATGTCGCTGAGCAGAGTTCACGTAATGGTCGCTTAGTGCACTATCGGCCTGGATTGATGTCTCGCGTGGTCCTAGCCAGTCTTTACTTCTGAGAGAGTGTCCATGCCGGCGTGCAAACTGGTAGGGAGGTGGGAGCACTGGTCCCGGCCGATACGGACACCGCGACCTGACCTGGTTCGCGGCGACGTCAATGGCGGAGGGGGAGTAGCCGGAATGACGACGTACGACATCTTCCCGCCGCCGTGGGACGTGACCCCGCCGACCCGGGTTTTGTGGCGCGGCTTCGCCGGATACCCGGCCCTCCCCGGCGGGCTCGCAGGCGCCGGCCGACCGGGCGAACCCGGCCGGGGGTTCCAGCGATTCGCCGGACTTGACCTATGCGCGCCGACGGGAGACTGCAGATGATCAGTGACCGGGTGGCGACCGCTCGCATGTCGGCGACGGCGGCGAGCTTGACCGAATCGGTGATCCGCGAGATGACCCGGCTGGCGGCAGAGCATGACGCGATCAATCTGGCGCAGGGGTTCCCCGATTTCCCGGCGCCTGAGGCGGTGAAGCAGGCGGCGATGACCGCGATCGCTGAGGACCACAATCAGTACCCGATCACGTGGGGGCAGGTGTCGATCCGGCGGGCGCTTCAGCGCAAGTACCGGGACTGGTACAACATGGAGGTTGACCCGGAACGGCAGATCTGCGTGACCTGCGGCGCGACCGAGGCGATGATCGCCACGATGATCGGCTGCCTGAATCCGGGTGATGAGGTCGTGGTGTTCGAGCCGTTTTACGAGAACTACGGCGCCGATGCGGTCATCGCCGGGGCTGTGCCCCGCTACGTCAGTCTCCGCGAGCCGGACTGGTCGTTCGACGAGGCGGAACTGCGGCAGGCGTTCGGGTCCGGGCGGGTGAAGGCTATCGTGATCAACGACCCGAACAACCCGACCGGCAAGGTGTTCCGGCGGGATGAGCTGTCGGTCATCGCTGAACTGTGCCAGCGCTACGGGGCGCTTGCGATCACCGACGAGATCTACGAGCACATCGTCTACGACGGCGCGAGCCACATCCCGATGGCAACCATGCCGGGCATGGAAGACCGGACGGTCACCATCAGCGCGCTGTCCAAGACGTACTCGGTGACCGGCTGGCGGGTGGGCTGGACGATCGCGCCCTCGGATCTGACTGACGCGATCCGCCGCGTGCACGATTTCCTGACTGTCGGCGCGCCCGCGCCGCTGCAAGAAGCAGGCGCCGCGGCGCTCAGGCTCCCCGTTACCTACTACGAGCAGCTCGCGGCGGATTACCGCGAGCGGCGCGAGGTGATGATCGGCGTTCTTCGCGACGCCGGCCTGGACCCGATCGTCCCGGCGGGTGCGTACTACACCATGACCGACGTCTCCGCGCTGAACGCCCCCGATGATGTCACGGCCGCGCACGCCCTGGTCCGCAATGCACGCGTGGCAGCCGTTCCCGGCTCATCGTTCTACTCGCGGCCTGAACTGGGCCAGACCAAGCTGCGGTTCTCCTTCAGCAAGAAACTCGACACGCTCCGCGAAGCCGGCCGACGCCTGTCCAGCATCCGCGCCGTCGCGTAGCGTCGAGCCAGCAAGAAGATCGGCGATGGAGCTTTGGTTTGAGTCGGCCTGGAGCGCGGTGCCGTGATTACTCACGGTCGTTTCTCCAGGCTGCTCGCGGAACCCGCCGTGTCAGTTTCCCGGCAGAGGGCTCTCCACGGCATCTGCCGTCAGGCGTGGTCAACCGACGAGAGCGGCCAGCCGGCCCGCCATAGCCCTGATGACCGACGACCGGCCGGGTGGGCTCAGGTCCATCCCGGCCGGCCTCGGAATTCCGCCGCAGGCCTCCCGGCATTACCGGTCAGCGGTTCTGACCCCGGCGGGCTCCAGGGCCAGCGCGGAGGTGTCCGCGGCGGGAAATTCGGACACTTCGTCGGGCACCCGGATGGCACCGGGCCGCGCGCCCGGCAGCGCGGCCAGCAGGCCGAGCGCCGCGATGCCGGTGATCAGGTAGAGGGCGGGCCGGTACGCCGATAGCGCCGCGGCGGGTGAGGTGAGGGTGTTCGCGCCGCCTGCGTCGACGACCGCGGTGACTGCGGCGAGAACTATCGCCCCGCCGACCTGGAACGAGGTCTGGAACAGGCTGGCAGCTAGTCCCTGCTGCTCGTTCCGCACCCCGGAAGTCGCGGCGACTGTCAGCGCGGAAAAGCCGAATCCGAACGCCATGCCCAGCAGGATCACGGACGGCAGCATCACCCCTGGGTAATCCGGCGTCACGCCTGCCCTCAGGAACACGGCGTAGCCGGCCACGAGCGCGGCGAAAGCGGCGACGACCAGAGTCCCAGCGCCGAACCGGTTGAGCAGTCCGGCGACGCGCACCGACAGCACCAGCACGATTGCACCGGCTGGCAGGAAGGCCAGCGCGGTCGAGATCGCCGACCAGTGCGCCAGGGACTGCAGGTACTGAGTCAGCAGGAACTGGAACGACACGTAGCTGCCGAACAGCGTGATCGCCCCGATCTGTGCCCGGCGCAGCGGTGCCGACCGGAAGATCCCGAACGGGACGAGCGGATGGGTGCTGCGCGTCTCGATCACCGCGAACAGTACGGCCAGCGCGACGATCACGGCGAACGAGCCAATCGTCCGCGCCGATCCCCAGCCTGCCTGCTGGGCGTCCACCACGGTGTAGACCAGCAGCAGGACGGCCGCGGTGATGACCGCCGCGCCGGGCAGATCGAACCGGTGCCAGGCCAGGCTCGGGCGGCTGCCCGGCTCGGCTCGCGGTATCAACGTCACGGCACCGAGTAGCACGAGTGCCGCCGCCGGCGCGGACACCAGCAGCGTCCACCGCCAGTTGACCTGGGTGAGCAGCCCGGACAAGACCAGGCCGAGCGAGAACCCGCTGGCGCCGAACACCGTGTAGATGCTGAACGCCCGGTTGCGCAGATGGCCTTCCGGGAACGTCGTGGTCAGCAGCGACATGCTGGCCGGGGCGGTGAAAGCCGCCGCCATGCCCTTGATGATGCGGGCCGCAATCAGCAGGCCCGGACTTGACACGAGGCCGCCGAGCAGAGACACGACGGCAAACACCGCGACCGCGGCGACGAACATACGGCGGCGGCCAAGCAGGTCGGCGGCACGCCCGCCGAGCAGCAGCAGGCCGCCGTAGCCGAGCGTGTATCCGCTGACGATCCACTGCAGCGACGAAGTGCTCATGTGCAGCGCGCTCCGGATAGACGGCAGCGCGATTCCGACCATCGACACATCGAGGCCGTCGAGCAGCAGCGCGCCGCCGAGAACGATGAGGATTCCCCACAACTGGGGTGTCCAGGTGGTTTGTGTTGAGGTGGCCAGCGGTTCCCGCTGGCTCCGGGAAGAAGCCATGATGTGACTGTATGCATGTACGTGCAATGTTTGCAAGTGCAATTAATGCACTAGCAAATATCAAGCAAGGGCGGTAAGATGCGCCCATGAAGACGAGTGCTGCCGTACGGACCGGGCTTGAGCCGCGGTCAGGCGGCACGGGGGAGTCCCGGCTGCAGGATCGGGACGAGGCGGTGAAGGCCGCATGGCACGCCCTCATCTCCGCTAAGGTCGCGTCCTGGAACGCCCTCGAACGCGAACTCGGCGAATCGCACGGACTCGGCGTGAGCGACTTCGAGGTGCTCGACTACCTGGCGGGCAAGCCCGACGGCTGCCGGGCGCAGAGCCTGGCCGAAGCGGTGCACCTGAGCCAGAGCGCGCTGTCCCGGCTCGCCGACCGGTTGGCCAGGCACGGTTTGGTAGAGCGGGACAATTGCACGACCGACCGCAGGGGAATTAACCTCCTCCTCACGGAGGCGGGCCGGGCCAAGCACGCCCAGGCGCTGCGCACCTACTGCGACGTGCTGGCCCGCACCCTGCCGCCCGAGTTCGTCGCGCGCTTCGAGTAACGTCCACGCGCTCATCGACAAGGTCA
>Ga0126373_10003491_pt1 | contig 11794 bp, 19 predicted proteins | sample PanSoiMetPlot_11_FD_92545 | JGI IMG/M metagenome (GOLD analysis project Ga0126373, IMG submission 92545) | Tropical forest soil microbial communities from Panama - MetaG Plot_11 | ecosystem: Environmental > Terrestrial > Soil > Tropical forest > Bulk soil | place: Panama | collected 2016-02-17
CAACCGCGAGCATCGGACGCGGCCCCCGGTAACCCATCGCCCTGATGAAGCGGCGACAGAGGAGGACCGCCACACTCGCGTAAAGCCTCAGCATACTCATTGCGTTCCCAGCTTGGCGCGGACGATCGTCCTCTCCAGAGTGCTGTCGAGCGGTTCATGAGTGGCCAGGGCTCGAACACTGTCTGCGAGGACGACCTTCCCACCGTGCAGGAGGATGACATGATCCGCCAGGTCTCGCGCGACCCTCAGGTCGTGGCTGGAAAGCAGGATCAATGCTCCCCTCTGCCGCTCTCGGGCGAGGAGGTCTCTGAGGGCAAGCAGTGATATGACGTCCAGTCCGATCAGGGGTTCGTCCAGGATGATCAGCCTCGGACAGTGAAGCAGTGCTCCGATGAGCTGGACCTTCCGCCGCATGCCGAGGCTGAAGCTGGCGATCGTCGTGCGCGGAGGCGCGAAGTCCAGGGCACGCGCCAGGTCGCGCGCGCGCTCCGCCATGCCATCCGGATCCCACCGACGTGCACGAGAAGTCGTGCGCAAGTAGGCGAGCGTGCACAGTTCGCAGTACTCTTGGAAGGTCAGCTCCGGCAGCAGGTCGTCTGCGGAATCCGACATGTAGCCAATGTCTGCCAGCACACCTGGTGGGCGACCGTTCAGACGCTGGCCGCTCCAGTTCACCTCACCGGACACCTCCGGCTGCAGCCCAACCACGCAGCGCATCAACGTGGACTTCCCGGAGCCGTTGGGGCCCAGCAGGGCAACGATCTGCCCGCCATCGTAGCCGAGCGAGACAGGTCCCAACGCAAACCGGTCGAAGACCACCTCCACGTCCTGGAGGAGCAGTCGACCAACAGAGCCGTTCATTGCACTCCTGCTGTGACGTCCACCCGATCCCGTTGGGGCTGGTGAGGCCCCAACGGGTCGGGAAGTCCATGCCTGGATCAGCAGCCCGAACCGAAGAGAAAGTTCTGAACCGCCTCGAGGCACTGCGAAAAGCTGGACGTCACCATGCACGCGTTGCAGACAAAGGCCACAAATGCGACCGACACGCCCAACGCCGCGGCGATGGCCCCGAACCAGACTGCGTCCACACTGCCGTCGTCATCATGTCGCACCGTGAGCGAAGGAGCGATGTACGTCGATGTCATTTCACTCTCCCAGGATGAGAATCCGACTCGCCGAGTTGGTCGCCTCTAGCACCAGCACGGCGATCCACAGCCGCAGAAGCCACTGCCGTTTCCACCAGAGTCGCAAACACGCATGTACGGGTAGTAACAACCGCAGTTGCCGGCGCCCGCGCCACAACTGCACGTGCAGACGAAGTCATAGACACAGAACGTGCCGTGCGGGCTGCAACAAGGACTGCCGGTTTGCGAGTAATCGTTGGTGCACGGCCCGTTGCAGTAGCCGCAGTAGTCGGCCCACACGGCCGGCGGGTCGAGCAGCCTGCCGCCGACCAGAGCAGCCGCGACTCCAAGGGCTCCACCTAGGAACCTCCGCCTCGCGACCGCAGCGGCGGCCAATTGTGTCAGACGGTCGAGCATGGCGCCTCCTTTCATAGCTACGGATCGGGCATCGTCAGCGTCCTCCACCATTTTCAATAGGCTCCCTGTCCCGCGCTGAGCGACGTCAGATGGTCGACCGCGTGCCGTTCAGCCGTCGCGATGTCCGATCCGAACACTCCGACAACGGACTCTGTCGTCCAGAACTCCACGATGACCCGGCCGAGGAAGGTTGCGCCGCCGCTGTCGAGACGGCTCATCATCGGCCCGTCGGGAAGCGTCACCCGCGTCCGCGTCTCGCGGCTGCTGGATCGGAGTGCTGTCAGTGTCCCTTGCATGGCTCGTATCTGACCCAAACCGCTCACGGTCGAAAGAGCCCGTCCATCACTCCACGATTCGACGATCACATGACCGACATAGCTGCCGGACCCTGGCCGCAGCAGTCCGCCCGCTGCCCACATCTCCGGCTGCCGGGGTGCGGTGGCCGGGTTCGCCGGCACACGACCCGCCAACGGCGTTGCGTTCGTCGACGTGTCCATCAATCACAGACCTCCTCTTCTAACGCGGCACCAGTACCGTCGGCACCCGCTCCGCGCATGCGCGGACGCCTGGAAGGTCCGAAGCACTGCCGATTGCAGAGCCAGGCCAGAACAGTTGGCGTACGACCTGCAAGTTTTCGTCGACCACCACCGTGACAGGTACCTCGGTCATTCCCCAGGATCGAACCGTGAGCCGGTCCCGATCGAGCCACACTGTCGTGGACTCATCGAGGCCGACCTCGTTCAGCAGCTGTCGCGTGGATTCGGCATCACCGAGACTGATGACCACCCGACGGGTGACTGTGGAGTCCAGAGGGTCCGGCGATTCTGCGAGGCGGCCGAGCGCCGCCGGGCACGCCTGACATCGCGGACTCACCATGGTGATCGCGTGCCTCTGCCCGATCAAGGCGGACAGCGGCTGCAGTTGGCCATCGATGGTACGAAACGTCACCTCAGGCATAGTCTGACCCGATTTGAGCCCGGTGGGCAATCTATGCTCCGCGGGCATCATCAGCCGGAGGCGTCGGTGAACGAGGTCGACGTTCCGCATCGCGCTGCCCATCGCAAATGCCAGAGCGAGCAAGAGAATCCACATCGCGACATCGGAGACCAACCAGATGCCAGCCACTGTTCACCTCCCGTCGCTGTCAATAAGCCCCGGGGCCGCGAGTGAGCCACGTCAGGTATGCGACGACCCGGTCGATGAGATTGTCGTCGGTCCCCAACACTCCGACAACAGCGTCGTCCGTCCACAGTTCGATGATCACACGCCCCACAAAGGCGCCGCCACCATCCGCGCGGCCCATGATTGGGCCACTAGGAAGGCCCTTGCCCGCCTCGGACACGCGTCGACCTGCCCGTATGGCTTCAAGCGCCGTCCTTGCCGCCTGCACCTGACTGAGCCCATGCATCACCACGTGGGCCTTCCCATCGCTCCATGCTTCGACGATCACACGGCCGCGATAACTACCCCGCCCCGAGCCCAACGCCGGCGTGTGGGCCCACAGACCTCTGTGGTCCGGTGGCGCCTGGTGCGCCGCTCGTTGACCGCTGGGCCAGAGTGATGCCAGCAATTGCTTATCCATATGTCAATCTCCGCTGCACGGGCCACTCACCAACTCAACAGCCCTGGCAATAGATATGGGGATTGCTGCAGTTGCCAAATCCGACGCCGTATGCGCCAGAGTCGCACACTGTCTGATACGAATAGTAACAATATGATTCCCAGTAGGCCGTTGCGTCATAGCACACGCCGCCACTCGGGCTGCAACAGTATGGCGCCACCGAGTAACAGTTGAAGCCCGATGAATCCGTGAGGGAGCCGTCGATGCACGGACCGTAGCACGTGTTGCAGTTGTCAGCTGCTGCCAGCGGCGCGAACGCGAAGCCGCCAGCCACGGCAGCCACGCTGCCGACGATTCCCTTCAACACCACGCGGCGCGAGAGGCGCTGTGCTGCCAACTTCGTCAGACGATCCAATCGGCTACTTTCCATCCTTGGCGCTCCACGCAATCTCCGACATCGAAGAGCTGCCATTGGCCGTCGAACCGACCGCCGCGGACCGGTTGTCAGGAGCGGCGGACACGATGTGGCGCACTACACGCAGCTCTTCATCCACAACTATCGTCACGGGCGTTGCGGTGACGCCCCAGGCTCTGGAGGCGAATCGCTCGGTGTCGACCAACGTCAGCGTGCCATCTGTCACACCTGCCTCTGACAGCAGGCGAACCGTCGCCGCCGCGTCGCCCATGCTGACTATCACACGCCGTGCGACGGACCCATCCAACGGATCGGGCGGTTGACCGGCCATCCGTCGAAGTTGCCTCACGCAGGGCCCGCACTGCGGACTGACGATCACAAGCGCCTGCTTCACGCCGGCCAGGTCCCGATGGCCCAGCACGTCGCCTGCCAGTGTCCGAAAGGTCGCGTTGGGAAGGACCTGCCCCACCTCGAGATCGGGCGTGAGCTTGCCGACCTGCGGCATTGCCATTTTCATGGCATCGTAGATCACCCCGAGGTTTCGGAGTACGCTCACCATCACGATGGCCATGATGAGCACGAGCACCCACATTGCGACGTACGAACCAAGCCATAGACCCGTCAATTCGACCTCCTTCATTCAGTGCTAGCAGTCCGAGGCTCCTACGCTCCGCGGAACCTGACGTGAACGTCCACCGTCCAGTCCACGAGGTAGACGAACAGTAGACACCATGCCACCAACATGCTCGTCACCAGCAACGACGACGCGGACGTCAACACGGGAACGTCGGCGCCCAACAACACCACTGCCTCGCCGTGCGCCGTCGATGCGCTGATCACGCCGGCGAGCGCCGCCATCACCAGCAATGAGGTGTTGCGCGCAATCGTCCCCCATCCGACCGTCCTGGTGGCCGCCAGTCCATGACAATTGCACGCGATGGAGCGGCCACGAATCACGTTGGCCGCGGCCGCGTAGGTGAATGTCACGAGCAGTACGCAGACGCCAATCGTGGTCACGGGGAGCAGCACCCCGGTGATCAGGGCGATTCCGAAGGTGATCTCGATCCACGGAAGAACCCGGCTCAAGATACGCGAGGCCCACGGCGACAGCAGCTGATAGTCCATCACACCCCGGACGAACGATTGATACTGCGCCAACTTCCCGATTGCTGCCGAGAGAAACCAGATTCCCAGGCAAAGCCGAAGGGCGAGTTGGAGAGCAATGAGCGCTTCCGCTGTCATCCCACAGTCCTTTCAGTTATCGGTGCCCACGATCGACTCTCTGCGGGGCCGCATCCGATGGCATTCCTCAACAAAGTCGTCCGCCTCCCCCCGCCCCCACATCTGCGCCGTGTGGCGGCGGCCGTGTACCGAGGGTAGGTCATGTCCGGTGAGACTGGAAGTCGGCAAAAGCACCGACAGCTCTCTGGTCCAGCTGGACGTGCAGCAGGGTGTCAGACCCGCAGCAGGTTGCCGTCTCGACCACGTCATCGAGGGCTTCACGCCGGCCCCCGGCGGCCCTTGGCGAAATCCTTGGCCGGTGACGGCCAGGTGAACGAGGTGCGCAACCACGCGTAGTCGCAGTTCACGGCGGAGTGAGTGTTCTTGTAGAGCACAGCGCAGCGGCACCGGGCGGCGTGTTTCAAGCAGAATTCTGTCACGAGCCTCAGTGTGGCGCCCGTGTCCGCCATGTCATCCGCAACGAGGACGTCGGCGCCCGTCAAGTCGGCCGGGTCCAAACGCGGATGCAGCATCACGGGGAAGCGAGGAAGTTGATCCACCTCGGAGTGAGTCTCGACGCTGACCGTGAACACCCTCTTGACACCAAGCGCGTAGGCGATTGCGGCGGCGGGCACGAGGCCGCCTCGTGCCACCGCCACCACGATGGTGGGCTGGTAGCCGCTCTCCGCGACCTGCTGTGCGAGTTGACGGCTGGCCTGGCCGAGCAGGTCCCAGTCCAGGTTCGTCGCGTGCAGTGGAGCCAGGTCCGCCTCGAGCCCATCAGGATCTCGGCGTGCCTTCGGGGGTGCCGCCTTCGCCGACTCGTGACTCTTCCTCACGTTTCGCGCAATGGTCAGCAGCCCGAGCATCACGGCGAGCAACGCGATGCACGAGACGAGCGTCGCTACGAGCCATACACTTGCCAACTCCCCCTCCTTTACTCAGGTCATTCGGGACCGTTTGCTCAGCGCACACCCGCAGGCGGCGACGCAGGAGAGTCGGAAACAGGAGCGGCCGTCTGCCCATGCAGGTCGCGCAACCACGCAGCCACGAGCCCGGCCCGCGAGTGCTGCCCTGTCTTCTCGAACAGCCGCTCGATGTATGTCCTGACAGTCCGTTTGGAGAGGGCGAGTACACGAACGATGTCTTTGTCGGAGCAACCACGGGACAACAGCTCGAGAACCTGCGACTCCCTGGCACTGATCCGTCTGAAATCCGTTTCCACCGACCGTCCCTCCCTTGTCCCAACTTTGAGCACGGCTCACACGTTGTCGATACGTGCGTTCTCGTCATCCAGCCCATGGTCAGGTTGTCCCACCGAAAGACTGCTCCCTCCCGATTGGCTGGCGTGAAGGGCATCGTCGTCACGCTGCGCAATGCTGCCCCGTAGAATGCGAATGCGATCTTCCACGTCGAGCCGCCACGTGTATCGGTTGGTCGGTCCGACGGTGAGGGCAAGTCTGTGGGCCAGGAGCCAGTCGAGCGTCTCGACCAATATCCCCTCGCGTGACGAACATCGACTACAGTGATCGCGGTCGTCGGTCGAGTCGGCATGTCGCTGTACGTGCATGGCGATACTTCCGTCTCCACTTCCACCTTAGAAACGTAGGCGCTGTGTCGAACGCTGGCCAACCCCGAAGCCCGTGAACTTGGCGTACCTGTTTTCCTGGAGACTGCGGCACCTGGAATCCTGGAGACAAGTCGCTCCGGCGCCCCTGTTGGCGTCGATCGGTCAGTAAGCCGCCGAGTTGTCCGTCGTAGCGGGGCCAGGACCATTCATGCCAGAGTCCGCGTCAGCGGACGTGGCCTGGTCAGAGCCCGAGCATCCTCGCCCGCTCAGCGGCGTGAGTCCGGTTTCTCGCACCCAGCTTCGATAGGATGTTGCGGACGTGAGATTCGACCGTGCTGACCGCAATGCCCTGCACGTCGGCGATCTCGGAGTTCGACTGGCCTCGCATCAGGAGGCGCACGACGCTGGTCTCTGTTTTCGTCAGTGCGGCCAACGGACCCATCGGGCCGGTCACCGTCCGGCTGTGGTTGAAGCATCCGTCGATCACGCTGACGCCGAATCTCGCTGCGCTCGCGAGCACTCCAATGACACTGGCGGGTTTCCGCGTGCCATCCAGGTAGACCGTGCACCCGCGCCGCATGAAGCGTTCACAACGCGGCCCATCCGCACGATCACCAAGGCCGGCGAGACGCAGCTGAGCGGCAGGGGAAGCAGTGGTGGTCAGGCGGCACAGGAGCTCGAGGATCGACTCGTCCTGATCGACGCCGACAATTATCCACTCGAATCGGCCACCGTCGACCAGACGCGCCATCGCCCTCCTCTCGGTCTGGAAGCGAACGATGACCTCGGATCCAACCTGAAGCTGCTGCTTCGCTGATGTCTGGCCCGGCCACTCGCCCACGAGTCCGACGGCATGCATCGGTCCTTCCGCCGCCCTCTGGTCGCCGAGCCTGCCATAGCCGCCGTGGTGGATCGACTTCATCGTATTCGTCGGGTGCGCGGGCCGGGTTCGCCAACGAGACCTGGACCCGTCGCCAACGCGGAGCGCGACGCGGTGGATGCGGCCGAGGGACCGAAAACCACGCCAAGCACGGTCGTCATGGCCCGGGCGCACCCCGAATCCGGCAGGGGCCCGCGCTGGGCGGGTCTGGCGGCCAGCAGGGTGCGCCCGCCATCGTTACCAGCTTCTGCAGCCGCCCGGCCTCATCGGTGAGCACGGACTGGATGTCTTCGCCATGGAGGAGGATTCGCGTGAAGGTGTCCTGGTAGACGAGGGTGACCTGGTCGCCCTGCAGACCAACCCCCACCGGGGGCATCACTGCGATGCCGCGGTCGTTCCGCCGATAGAGGTCTGCCACCGCTCCCTCTGATCTCAAGTATGCGGGAACCTGGCGGCTGCCGAACGCACCTCCGACCACTGGCAGGAACCCAAGCGCCGCACTCGCCGCGGCCTGCTGCTGCGGTCTCGTGAGCCAGTCAATGAGCGCCTCCGCGCCGGCTCGGTCGGGCGCTCCCTTGGGGATCGCCAGAGCAACTGTCACCGTCATGTAACCGAGGCCCATCGGGCCGCTTGGAGCTGGGGCTGCCAGGAGTTGGCCTCCCATCCGGGCCAGTGCGTCGGCGAGCCGGGCCTGGTGGTCCCACGCAATCCACACCTCGCCGCTCTCCAGCGGGTCTGACATCTCCGAGTAGTCAGTCGAGCGTGGATCGGTGACGGCCCAGAGTCGCCTCAGGGACGCCCACATGGCCACCGACTCAGGGGACGCGAAGCCAGTCAGCTCGGTTCCCGTGAACGATGGATATGCGTAACCCTCCAGGAACCTGCTGAAGAGCCCGCTGCCACCGCCCGTGCCCCTGGCCATCGGGAGGCCGATCATGTTCCTTCCGGTCACGTTTCGAAGGGCTTCCCCCCAATCGACCAGCTGGTCGTACGTCAGGTTGTTGAGGGTCGCCCCTGGGGGTAGGTACCGAAGTGCCTGTTTGTTGACAGCCATCATGTACGTGGCCTGAAGCCACGGGATAGAGTAGATTGGTTGCCGTGGCGCGACTGGCAGGGTCGGGAGCTGCCGGGTTTGCTCGAGGCGCGTCACCAGCGGAGTCAGGTCCTCTAGGGCGCCGGCGGCCTCCAGCGTCCGCATGTCCCCCTCGAGTTGAGCAGTGAGGTCCACGGTGACCGATCCGGTGCCGCTCTCCTGGAGGATTTGCTCGATCCCCTGGGCAGCCGTGGGCTCGCTGTTGAAATCGACCGCGAGGTCGAAGCCATGAAGGACATTTGCCTGGAGAGCCTGGGCTTCCTTCGGTGGCTGGCCCTGAGATGACAGGAAGTACACCTGCCGGTGGGTCTGAGTGGCGGCACTCAGCGGCACCTGCGCTGCCCGTGGCCGCGTCCGGCTGGCGTGCCCGACGACGGTCAGCGTCGTAACGATCAAGGTGACCAGTAGCACGGTGGCGGTCATCGTCGACCACTGGTGGCGCCGGCCCGAACCGCGCTGTCGGCCCACGATGTCAGTCAGTATTCGTTCTTCTAGAGCGCGAGTGGAAGAGTTGGGTGCCGGCAGCGCTTTGTGCAGGTTGTGCCGCAGCTGCTCGCAGTCGCTCATGTGGGTTCACCATGGGGAACTGGCCCATTGGGCTCAGGAGAGTTGGGGAGCCGGGGTCGGCTCGGACTATCGGGACAAGACACACGGTCGCCCAGCCTTGAAGTGGCGCCACCAGTGGCGATCGGTTCGACGGCGCCGGTGGCCAATGTGGCAGATCCTGGATGGGCAGCGCCCGCCCTGTCCAAGTTGTTCCGCAAGTGGCGGAAGCTGCGGTTGATCCGAGCCTTGATCCCGGCAACCTTGATGCCAAGCGTCGCTGCCGCCTCCTCATGAGACAGGCCAAGGTAGAAGTGCAGGACGATCGCCACGCGTTGATCCGCGGGGAGCCTCGCAAGTGCCCGTCGAAGGTCTTCGCCCTCGAGCCAGGCTTCCTCCGTGTCCAACTGTGTCCGCGGGCCGCGCAGGTCGGGAAGGCGGATCACGGACCACCAGCGTCCGCGCCACCGCTCGCGGCATTGGTTGTATACGATTCCCAAGAACCACGGTCGGAACGGCCGTCCGTCGTTGACATTGCCGATGCGCCGCCACGCCAGCTCGCCCGCTTCCTGAACGGCGTCCTCGGCCTCGAACGGGTCGTTCAGCAGGGCGCAAGCGAACCGCAACGCTTCGGCGAGGTGTGGTCGGAAGAGGTCAGCAAAGGCGACGTGATCGCCCTCCTTGGCGCGTTGGATTCGCGCGGACTCCCCGTCTGTGCCTGCCCCGTCGTCCAGTTTAGTTGACCCCCTTTATCCATGTACGGGAATGAGGGCACCGAGGGTTGCAGGTGGCCTCCTGGCGGTCCAGAACGTTGGTCCGGCGCGCCTCGACGGCCAGCTTCTCCGACCCGTGGCGCCGGTCGATCGGCGGTTCAAGGGTCCAAGTGCCGCTCGCCTGCGAGCCGACGGATGCCGCCCGGCGACAAGTTGCCGTCCGGGTCGTGGTGTGCGGACGTCATGCCGGCCAGGTGGGTCGTTGGCAGCATGCGCCCGCTCTCGTCACAAGCGATGCCGGTGCCGCTTCCAGTCGCAGGCGCAGGCCGTCGGCTGGCCGTCGAACTGGCTGGCTACGACGACGACTGCGATCATGCAGGCGCTTCGGCGCGCGAGCAGACCCCGAGCGATGCTCGCCACGGACCCCCTGTCCCCTATGCAACCCGTTGGTGCCAGCCTCGCACCTGGCCGGCCGACCGAAGCGTAATGACCCTTCGGCGGCATGTCAATAGGGCAGTTTTGCAGCAGCGATGGCCCATGCCAGGCCCAGCGCTCCACGATTCGGTGGATCCACTCCAATCCGGATCGGCCGTAGCGGTCATCCGACGTGCACACGATCGGGGTGGCCACGGCTCACCCAGGATGCGGTACGGATGGTCCGGCAGGCGGTGCAGGGCGTTGGTCGGCGTGGTACCCCGCCTCTTGAAAGAGGGGCGACCGCGTGGTGGTCGTCGAGCTTGTACACCATCGAGACGCCCGGGCGTCGCGCCCTCACCAGCCGGCGGTCGTTGAGCAGGCTGAGCTGCTGAGAGACCGCCGACTCTGAGCCCCCCACCACGAGCGACAGGTCCCGGACGCACAACGGACGCCTCACCAGATGGTGGCCTTCCGCGATTGATCCGAGCAGGTGTTCAAATGCTCCGGTCACGTGCTACAGCCGCCGTGCTGTTGCCGCACCTCGTTAGGCGAGGCGGCTGCAGGGACATAGGCCACTGACCCCAACCGTCGAGAGACGCTCCGGGTCAGACCAGGTCACCTCGGCCCAAGGGGTGACCCGAAGTGGCTGGTTCCGGCGCCCCAGCCGATCAAGGTACCGCGACCCGGCCGTGGGCAGCCCCTGGGCGATGAGATCCAGCGAGGCGAGTCCGCCCACCACGACGCAGGCCGCGATCGACCAGGCCGCGGCCGCTTCGCAGCACAACGCCGGCGCGATCGCCTTCAACGGTCCGGCGCAGGGCCTGAACACGCTCGGCGGACATGGACATTGCCTGGGGGGTGCTCGCAGCGTGCTTCGTGGTCGGCTTGCTGGGAGCGGTGCTCCGGCTGCCGGACCGGGTGCAGCAGCTCTCTCCGTTCGAGCGGGTGCCGCAGTGGCCCGCTGCTCATCTGGCCGTAGCCCCGCTCGTTGTGATGATCGCCCTGGCCGCTGCGTTTGTCCTCGCAGGATTGGGCGGACTCATGCGGCGTGACGTCGGCTAGGCCCAAGTTGGACTGGGGAACTCGGGGCTGACCACGACTACGACGCTGCATATCACGCTGGGTCGGATGGTCAGAGCCTCTACCGAGTGATGGCCACGCTGGACGACGGCGCCGAGGCTGTCCGCCTGGAGCGAATGGAGTACAACGCTCAACGGCTGCACACGCGAGGCCGCCGCCGGGAGAGCGGTTGAACGACGCACCCGTGTGCCCGATATGACTCAGGAGGGCCGTCCGCGGCGTCTCGCGGCATCTCAGCCACTGAGAGGCGAGTTCAACTACAGACGATAACTCCCGAGATTCTGGCGGGAAGCCCGAACTCCGGCCACACCGCTGAGGTTCGGCGTCTTCCTAAACCGCGTGTCGGGAGTTCGAGTCTCTCCAGGGCCACTTCTGAGTTCAAACTCAGACGTGCGCCTTGGACCTCGTGTCCAATCCACGTGGCTACAGCGGTCTACACACGCGGTTTGCGTGCTGCCCCCTCGCCGATAGGGCCCGACTCCTGGCCGGGACGTTGAGCAATACTTGACGGTGCCGGCGCGCTCGCCGACGGCCGTCCCCGACCCCAATAGCCAGGCGGTCACAGCAGGCCTGGTCGACGTGTGCCCACATTTCCTCAACGAGCTGGCGTGCCCGGCAGAGCGAGGCTGGGGCGCAGGTAGAGGGCGCCGGCGACCGCGACGATGACCAGCGCCACGGCGACCCAGACCGACGCCGACTGCGCCCGATCGGTCACGGCAGCCGCACCAGGTCCCAGTGCACGCCGCTGTCCGTGCTCCGG
>Ga0126373_10003492_pt1 | contig 11794 bp, 11 predicted proteins | sample PanSoiMetPlot_11_FD_92545 | JGI IMG/M metagenome (GOLD analysis project Ga0126373, IMG submission 92545) | Tropical forest soil microbial communities from Panama - MetaG Plot_11 | ecosystem: Environmental > Terrestrial > Soil > Tropical forest > Bulk soil | place: Panama | collected 2016-02-17
GAAGCCCAGCCGCACGCCAAATTCCTTGAACTGGATGGTGATCACCGTCGTCCCTCCGCCGGTGCTCTGCGGGACCGGATAGGGGAATTCGCCGCCAGCCAGGAAGCTGGCATCCTTTCCGGAGGCGGTCATCAGATTCGGTTCCGCCAGAACCTGCAGAACGTTTTGTTCCTGGAGGGCCTTGATGGTCGCTGCGAGATTGATGTCCGGCCGGAAGATAAACACGTTCAGCAGGTCGCTCAGACCGAAGGTGGTTGTTGCGGTGGTTTGGTTTAGGAGCTGGGGAGGAGCAAATTGTTGAGTGGAAATGGCCCCTACGTTTTTGGCGCCGGGCAGGCTGATCCAGTTGATCCCGAATTGGTTCAGAGCGGTGCGGTCCACTTCCGCAAAACGCACTTGCAGAAGAATCTCGCTGGTCGGCGGTGCAGGCACCTGCATCATGCTGGTTACCTTCGGCGCTGCGCCCTTCACTACTTCCAGGATCTTGTCCGCAATCGCCGCCGAGGAGGCGTTTCCCGTCAGAATGACGACGTCTTTCGACGTGTCAATGTGCACATTCTCCGTGGGGAAAACTTCGTGGATCTTCTCGCTCAGGCCGAGCACATCGATATCGACGGAGACTTCGAATGCCTGGCTTTGGTCGGCCTGGTCCCAGACCATCAGGGAAACGCCGCCGGGTTTCTTGCCGTTGACCAGCACCTGTGTCGGGGTTACGACAATGGCCTCGGCAATTTCAGGGTCGGCCAACGAAACGCGCTTGATTCGCGTTGGGGAAGAAATGACCAGGGAGCGCCCCACGAGCAGGTGCAGCGTTTGCGCCTCACCCGCTTCCTGGGCTGAACTCGCGCCCGTCTGTGTTTGCGGCGCGGCGGAGGGAGCAGGCGCGGGCTGTTGCGCTTGACTCCGCGACACGTCAGCAACAAACAGCGTCGCCAAGAGAATTCCGAGCAACTTCAAACCACGAAAACGTTTCGAGTTTATTGACATGGGTTTCCTTTAGTGATCCGTACTTGCCGGAAATGACTTGTTCTCACGTTTACTGCCAGTGATGACCTCAACCACATACGATTGCGGTGGCGGCGATGCCACAGCTCGCTTTGAGCCGGTATGTCTCTCGGGCGCAGCCGGCTTGATCCCTCCCGGAGGCGCAAACAGGACCGCCTCCAGCACCGGCGGCGGATCATTCTTCTTGGTGTCAATGGTGTTGCGCAGGGCAAGCTGGATTTTTCCTTCGGTGCTGCCCATGGTCAGCTTGGTGGCATCGTCGGGGGTCACCAGAAGGGTGATGACGGGAACGGTCTGTGGTTTCCCTTCGCGGTCCTGCTCGATCTTCTGACCGGCCGCCAGAACGCGCACATTTTCAAGGATGGTGCGCGTAATCTTGTTATTCGCCTGGCCAGGCATTTGTCCGGTCACGAGCACATCCACCATCGTTGCCGGCGTAACGAAGCCCGCCACGCCCACTACGTCATTGACCGCCACGGTTATGGCGCGCATGCCTTCGGGGATCGTTGCCGGCAAACCGGCTCCTGATTCCTTCGGCGCCAGCTTACTTTCCAGAATCGCCTCGTTCTCGGCCAAGGAGGTAATCAGGGCACGATTCGCGCAGTCCTCGATGCGTGTGAACATCCCGGGAACAGGATGGTTCGACGGCCAGGAAATGATGCGCAGATTGTTGATGTCCAACCGCGCACCCAACTGCAAGGGCACGGCGGCCACGACAAGGGGTTGCGTCGCAACGGGCTGCACGTTCGTGGACGCCTGCTTGAACTGGCGGTACACGTAAGTACTAGAAGCCAGCGCAATTACGACAGCAACGCCGAGTCCAACCAGGGGTCTATTTGTATTCATGTTCTTTCCTTCCCTCTATTACTTTCTGATGGAGCAAGCCGCACCGGCTAAACAACCCACCGTGCGGCGCAAAAGCAAACCAAGGTAGCTGCGGCTACGGCGAGCCCGAACGGCAGTTTCATCAACTTTGGGTTGTCGAGTGAGATCTGAGGATTGACGCGGAGGCCAAAGGAGAAAAATCCTTTCAAGAGTACCATGAGATTTCGCAGCGTCTCTGAGAAGCGGCCCGTGCGCATCATGTGTACGACGGCCATCAGGCCTGAGGCCATAACGCTTCCGAACAAGACGAAGAGCAGCAGGATGGGCCCGAGAAAGGCTCCCACAGCGCCCATCAGCTTCCAATCCCCGGCGCCGAGGCCGCGTAACAATACAAGGGGAAGAAGAATCACCAAGGCCAGGCCGGCTCCCGCGAGTGCAAAGAGGGTTCCGTGCCAACCCGTAAGTGCGGAATGCGCGCTTACGCCAAGAAGCAGACCCGGCACGGTCAACCAATTGGGAATGCGACGCGAACGCCAATCCAGCAGAGCCGCGGATAAGGTCAGTCCTAGAGTTAAAACCCAGATGATGATTTGCGCTCGAGACATTGTTCGTCACTTCTCCGTCATGTGAACTTTCCGTCAGTCAATCAAGTGTTCAAGTTGGCTGCGGCGCTGGCGAACACGTTGTTGACGGCGGTGGCCAACCCGCCGATCGAACCAATGGCCGCAAGCGCCATAAGAACGATCAGGAGCGCGTACTCGATCAAATCCTGACCTTCTTCTTCCTTCCACAACCTTGCTAGAATTGCTTTCATCGCTTTTTTCCTCCGCACTCCAGAGTTTCCCGACTGCACCGCGTCAACTGTGCTGACCTGCTTGAGGCCGCTCGGAAGGCTGGTCTTCTTCCGGCGGCCTTAAGCAGTCGACATCACTTTCCTGGCCCCGCCCCGATTACGTCAGGTTAGCGCTGGCCTTGGCGAACACGCCGTTCACTGCAGTGGCCAACCCGCCGATCGAACCAATGGCCGCAAGCGACATCAGAACGATCAGGAGTGCGTACTCAATCAGGTCCTGGCCCTCCTCTTCCTTCCACAACCGCATAAAAACGCTCTTCATTAAGGTATTCCTTTCGTATGATCTAGATCGGGTGGCGCAGGGGAGACCACCGCGCCTCGGTGTAAAGCAGCTTAAGCACCACTCCCTCGCCAACCAGAGCCTCCACGTCTCATTGATAAAATTGAGGTTACCTGCGATGGGCGGTGGGCCCTCGTGACCCCGGGGATAGGCGGTCACCTTTTGTGGACTTTCCTGCTGCCCGGAGCGAGTGGTTTTGGTGACCGCGAGCGAACGCTTGTTCCGAGTGGTCAGGGAAGGTAAGCTCCACCGAGGAGTGGTCCATGCCAATCCAGTCGGGATTCCCGGTGAAATCCCGCGCTTTTGTGTTTTTTGCCATAGCCGTCTTTCTGATACCGATTGTCTTCGCAGCAAGAAACCTATCTACCTGGCCAGCCCGACTACGCTATAGCGGGGAAGAATCCTACGAAGGCGTGGCGCTGGCGGAAATGACCCGTCTCGCGCGCGGAGAACCGATCTACGCTCGGGGTGCCGCAGATCACTTCGACGCAGCCACGTACGGCCCGCTTTATTATCTATTGGGGAAACACCTCATCCGTTCCCTGAATCCGTCGTATCTTCCCCTGCGCTTGCTTTCCGTGGTTGGCATGCTCGGCTGTGCGGCGGGTTGCGGAATTCTGGCGTTCTGGCTGAGCCAGAGCTATGTTGCCTTGTTTCTTGGTCCCATAGTCTTCCTGTCCTACGGAATGGTGACCGATCACGGCCTCCAGGCCCTTTCCGACGGCGCAGCCCTGCTGGTGTCTTTCACCGGGTTCCTGGTCGCTTACCGCCTCCGGAACAGCCGGGCTGTTTTGCTTGCTGCGCCAATCATGATTCTGGGGTTTTACCTCAAGCCGCAGTACATAGCTGGCCCCCTAGCGGTGGTCCTGTTTTACTTGTTGGAGAGACAATGGTGGCGCGCAGCAGAGTTTGCGGGGCTTTCTACCCTCGGCCTTCTTTGCTTGTTTGCCTACTTTCAGTGGATCGCCTTTCCTGGCCAAGCCTTCTGGCGCCACTTCCTGCTTTATCAAGCGTCACTGTTTTCCTGGCACCGCTTTGGGATCGCACTATTTCTTTATGTTTTGCTGTTTTTCATTCCCTTGTTATTCGTGATCGAGTATTTGCGCACTTCCCGGAATCGGATGATGGCCTGCTATCTAGGTGTCGGAATTGTTTTGGGTTTGCTGACCTATGCCAAGAGCGCCAGCGGGATACACTATTTTTTTGAATCTGTATTCGTCGTGAGCACCGTTGTGACGGCCTTGCTTGCAGGAGAGCTTGCGAGGCAGCGAATGCCGGTCGATCTGCTGCTGGTTCTAACCCTGATGCTTTTTGCAGCCCAATGGTCTACAAAGCCGGCCCCGCGCTCATCGGATTTTCAGCAGCATGAGGTCATACAAAGCTACCTGCGACAGAATTTCCCGCCCGGAGCAAAGGCGCTGGGACCGGCTCCCGGCGACCTGCTGCAGGCTGACCTCGAAACTCCCTATGCTGGCGTCTTTCAACTCACGCAGCTGGTTCACCGCGGAATTCTTTCGGACCGCGAGTTGGTGGCAGCGATTCGCGCGCACGAGTTTTCCGTGGTCACTCTGAATTTTGATGTTTGGCGTGAACGCGACCCTTACTGGCTGCGGTTTTATCTCACGGCACCGATGATCGAGGCGATTCAGCAAGAATATGTGCTTGCCACCAACCTGGATCTCCCGCTGCCAGAGAGAGAAAGGCTGGGAGATCGATTCTATGCCTATGTGCCTCGTCGAGGACCGCAAGCGAGCCTCCAGGCAGCCCATCCGTAAGGAATCAGCTCTTCCGGCCCCACATGACCATGTTCCACGCCAGCCAACGTATCAACGGGATGCGCGATAGCACCCGATCCAGCGCGCGCAACGGCATCCACCAGCCGAGAGTCTCCGGCTTCTCGCGCAGAATTCTCTTCCAGTAGCGATCCTGATTTGGATGTACACGGTCGATCAGGTAGTACTTGACAAAGAGAAACAGAGTAGAAATCCAGAACTCCCGGTGGTCTACCTCGGCGAAGTATTTTCGCGCCAGGTTTAGATCTGTAATCGTGAGGGGAGACTCATCGGGCGTGCGCACAGAGGTGGCCATCCGGCGATAGACGTTAATAGCCGGGTTGTACGCTAGCGGGTCGTACGAAACGAACATTCCTCCGGGCTTCAGGGCACGGTGGATCAGGGAAAAAAGGAGGTCGCGGTCCTCGACGTGATGAATGGTGTTGGCGACGTAGACGATGTCGTAGGAGCCTGGCGGAACGTTCAGGCTCTCTGCACTGGAAACGATGCCTTGCAATTCCACGCCATACCGTTGGCCGAGCTTGAGAACCGTTTCCACCATCACGGGCGAGATGTCTACGGTGGTGACCTGGGCACCCTGCAACGCGAAATACACAGACGATTCGCCAAGGCCGGCGCCGATATCAAGCAGCTTCTTGCCGCCGAGGGAACCCAGCTTTGCGAGGATGAAGCGATTCTCTAATGCGGTGACAGCCTCGAAGCATTCGCTGACCAACACATCGTCCAAGGATGTACCGGCAGCCCAGCCATCGTGGAATGCCGCTTCGCGTTGCTCGATGAGTGTGTAAGCCAAGCTGCTCTCCTCGGTCGTTGCTCGAAACCGCGGGCTCAGTCGTGACCGGCGTTGCTTCGTGGAAACACTTCGACGGGAGTGGAAGAGCCTCTCGCTTCAAAGCCGATTCGTTCCTGAACAATGTAAAGCGGCCGCCTCTTGACTTCGCCGTAGGCGCGTCCGACGTACTCGCCGATGATGCCGAGACAAACCAGTTGCACTCCGCCCATGAACAGAACGGCAATCACGGTGCTGGACCAGCCGTGCACCAGACCTGCCACGCCGAGGTACTTCTCGAAAACCACAGCGGTGATTCCGAAAAGCGCCAGCCCGGACGCCAGGAAGCCCGTCCAGCTCGCCAAACGGAGTGGAAGAACGGAAAAGGACACCACGCCGTCGGTGGCGAAGTGCAGCATTCTATACAGCGAAAATTTGGTTACACCGGCGGTTCTGGCGGCCCGGCGGTAGGGGACGGCACACTGGGAGAAGCCAAGCCAACTGATCATGCCGCGCACGTAACGGTCCCGTTCAGGCATGGACAAGAGCGCGTCTACCACCTTGCGATCGAGAAGACGGAAGTCGCCGGCATCCAGGGGAATTCTCGTGTCGGACAGGCGATTGATGAAACGGTAGAAAATCTTGGCGGTCCACAGTTTGAAAGCGGTCTCGCCATCGCGCTCCGTGCGGACACCGTAAACCACTTCGTGTCCTTCTTCCCATTTCTTGAGGAATTCCATGATCACTTCCGGGGGATCCTGCAAATCGGCGTCGATCACCACGACCGCGTGGCCACCGGCGTGTTCGAGACCGGCGGTAATGGCGATCTGGTGTCCGAAATTGCGGGAAAACCGGATGACCCGGACACGCGGGTCCTGCTGTTGCAGGGCGCGAAGAATGGAAGGCGTCGAATCCGTGCTTCCGTCATCCACATAGACCAACTCGAAAAAGATTCCGGCACCGTGGAGGAACTCGACCAGTCTCCGGTGCGTTTCGAATAGCACGGCTTCTTCGTTCATACAGGGCACAACGACAGAGAGCATAGGCACACCCGCAAAAGGGCGCCTGGCGCCCGGATCGCGATTGAGCGCGATTGGTGGAACTCTTCCCGCGTTCATGTTTATTTCTCCTTCCGCGCGGAAACGGCTGGCGAGCCCGCAGTCTGGTTGCGGCGAACGTAGAGAACACTGCCGTCGTCAGAATAAGCCGTCCGCCACTCCGGCATTTCTGCGAGAACCGTCGCCAATGGTTCGCTGCGTTCCAATAGACACGACTGAATTCCGTAAGCTTTGAGAAGGGCGAACGCGGCCGGTCTCAAGTGAGCAATTTCAAGATAGTCGCCGAAGGCTCCGCCGAGTTCGTAAAGATCGCCCCGCCCGTCGATAAAGACCTTTCTTTCGGGAAGTGCCCAAATGAGGTAGCCACCAAACCCGTAGGTGTTGTACATCGGCCCGGCAACCGGGTGTTGTTTCAGGTAAGACACCGCTCGGGCGGGAAATTCCCGGTCCACGATCGACTGCGTTTCCAGTCGGGACGGGAAATACCGAATCACGCAGGCAACGATCATCGCGATGATAACGCCATTCAACACAAATTGATCTTTGGACCTCTCGTAGGGCGGCACCCATCGCCGAAGGAGCACTGCGAAAACAGGAGCGAAGAAAGGCACAAACAGAATCACAAAGCGCACATGCAGGCAGGCCATGGCGGTTCCGCCAAAAAACAGCAGGATTTCCGCCAAGTGAAACTTGCATCGCGCGACCATCTGGAGAAGAAAGAAACCAAGTACCGCCGCCAGGAAGATTTTGCCGCCGACGAGGTTGAACGGCATGGATTGCCACTCAAGAACGTTCCCGATATTGATCGGTAGGGACGAGGCCACCGTAAACGGATATGCGGCAAGACGGGGTCCATAGGGAGTGATGGGAATGGCCGACAGGCAAAGAAGCAGAACCAGCTCCAGGTGTCGGCGTTGACGGTTCGTCCAGCAAGCGGCTTCGATGCTGCCAAGCGAAAATGGCTTCAACCCGCATCCGAGGTAGGTAATGATCAGTCCCAACCCAATCAACCATGAGCCGTGCGTGTTAACCCAGACAAGAAAGAGCGGCGGGAGAAACCAGATCCCTCGTTCTTTTTCTTGCCGGAATTCTTCCAGGGCGATTAGGGTCAGAATCAAGAACAGATAACCGAACATCTGCGGGCGCAAGGTGAAGGAAGCAAAAGCGATGGAGCACAGAAGAAGAGAGGAGACAAAGCCCGCCTTGGAGCTGCCCGAGCGGAGCGCGGCGAAGTAATACAGCGCGAGAATGATGGCACTCGATAAAACGATCAGCAGAGCGAGCAGGCCCTGGAGTCCACCATATTTCGCGACCGCCCCGAGAAAAGCATCGCCCAACCACTCATAGGCCATCCAGGGGGCGCCAGAAACGGTGAAGGAATAAGGATCGGTGGTGGGCCAACGATGGGTGGCCAAGATGTTTTGGCCGGTTCTGATGTGCCACCAGACGTCGGGATCCACAGTGAAGTTGCGGCCTTCGTAGAAGACCCGGCCTACCAGAATGGCACCCAGCATTGCCGGAAAGGAGAAGGCCCAGTTCAGAAGCTCGGACCACGCCAGTCGATTTCCCGCAAGCTTTGCTGGGGTGCCGTCCGGGCCATGGACCTCCGCCGGACGGCCAAGGTCGAGGGACAGTCGAGTTGAGCCGCCTTTGGTGATCGCCATCCTTGATTCATTCATGAACGGTACTACCCAGAGTCCGTTCGAGCATTTCGGGTACCACTTCCCGTCATCTAGGTCGCAGCTATGTCATTGATTCTTTTGGTTTAGAGTACCGTTTAGTGGCCGCTCAGAGTCATCCCCAAGCGGGGGCAACGCTAGAGTTGGTCACCTTTTGTGGACAGGGCTCGGGCGGAATCCCACCGCCTTCTAATGGATGATGATCATGTCAGACGTGCTCGACATGGAAATCGGGCTGCTCGAGATCAGGGGGAAGACGAAACTGAAGCTGTAAGTTACCTGTACCTGGACCGTGCACCCAGGAGCATTCGGTGTAGCCGGCTGCGTGCCAACCACTTTGGTGCAAACCTGCGGAGTACTGGCCGCGCACGCGGCTGTGTCCGCGAGCCCACAAGCAGTCGTGGTGACCTTGGTGGTATCGATGCCCGCGGGAATATGGTTCTGCACGTAAGTATTCACATCGGTCAACTTCGCCGGACCGTTGTTCATGGGGGCGGTCCCGTTACAGCTACCGTCGCTGCTGCAGTTGGCCCCGTTCACCGCAGCCCAGCGGGTTGCCTCCTTGGCGGCGTTGTTCACGAAGTGATAGGCATAGAGTGCGTGGCCGAATTCCATGATTCCCAAAAACAAGGACATGGAGAAAATGAAGGTGAGAGCGTATTCCACGAGAGCTGCTCCGCGCTCGCTTGTGCGGCTTCGCAAGCGCGATCGAGAGCTTCCAGAAAAGCGCGAGATGAAGGAGGTTGACAGCATAGATTCGCCTCGCTGCCTCATATCAAGGCCACGCGCATCGAGGACGTCCTCGACACGGTAACGGACGATGGAATGCCCGGGTAATTGAACAGCGAACTGAACGTCCCTGAGGCCGTGACCGACAGGATCACAACCCAGTGGCCCGAGGCGCAGATACCCGCGCCGCTCCCGGTGCAGGCCGCGGCCGACACCGCACCGTTGCCGTCACATCCACAGGAGACCGTGGAAGTAATGGTCAGATTGCTCACGCTCTGGCCGTTATTCTGGAAATCGTTGTCAGCAGCCGTCGCAATGCCCACCGTATCCACCGACTGCGGCAAGCTCTGCGTGCCATACGCGGCGCCGGCGCGCGCTGCGTTTCCGACTAGGATGCCGATATAAGCATACCTGCCCATTTCAATCACACCGAGCGCCAGCAAGAGCAGAAGCGGAACCAGGAAGGCCAGTTCGAGAAGACTCTGGCCCGATTGCCGGCGACGGATTGCGGGCAACCGCCGCAGAAACGGGGTGCGTTTGCTCGTCCGGGGCCGGTCCAGGAAGTTGTCTAGCGCCATGATGATTTACTCCACGAGATGCGCATTGCCAACGGTAAACCCGCGGGGTAGTCCGCCGGGCACCCCAGCCACGCCGTTGAACGTAACAGTGGGGTTACCGCTGAGCCCTAGGGAATCGCAAACCACGACGCCGACACTGTAGCTAGAGTTATTGCCATAGAAGGTGAGCTGGTCGCTAGGGAAGTACAAGACGCCGGTGTACTGTGTTCCGCTATTGCCGCCGAGGGTGGGACCGTTCGGAGCTGGGCCAATGTTGGTGTCATTCTTGTCCTGCCACATCAAGATTCCTTGATACGGTCCGGAACTCGGTGCCGATAGATTGATTGCAGGTGTGCCGTTGGTCTGCATCGTGGCGTTATTGGTGAAGTAGAAGGTAACCGCGTCTCCGGTGATGGTGGCGTTTCCCGGGATGCTCAGAGTGTCAGCATTAGTTCCGGTGTTTCCGTCGAATATGTACGTTCCCGGACTAAACACCACGCTGTTGCCGCCGGTCCCCGAAATTGAGAACGAGCTGTACACTCCCGGGCTAACGGTGTAAACGCCATTGTTGTAAGTCACTCCCGAGCCTGTGAAATTGCCGTTGCCATTGATGGAAACGGCGCTCCCCGCGAGAGTGCACGGAAAAGTACACGGCGGAGTTAAGGATCCCATGGGATCGGACGAAGCGGGCGTACCGTACGTCGGACAAGACGTCGTGCCCGCGGCGCAGGTCACCGTGCCTCCCGGGCCGCTGACATTCGGGCTTCCCGAGACTCCGAAGGTGCCGGCATTGACGTCCAGCTTATTGCCCTTGGTGTTGAAATTGCCGTTATCGACAATTCCGCAGGTAGGAGCGTTCAGGACCGCGCTGCCATTGATGTTGACGCCTTCGATCGCGGAGCTCGGGGCACCCAGGGTGTACAAGCAGCCTGCGGTGTCTCCGTTGCTTCCCCCGGAAATGTTCGTGGCAACCGCGCGAGCGGTAATGGTCTCGCTGTTGACTCCAAAAATCTTCATGAAGTAAGTTGGCTGGCCAGCGCTGACATAGACTTCGACGTAGTTGGTGTCTCCGGCATGTGGTCCTCGAAGCGGCCCGTTGCACACCGTGACCGCAACAGAACCAACGCCAAGGTTCGTGGGGGGGGCGGCACATGCACCGCCGCCGGTGTTATCCGAAAAGCCGTTCGATGCTGCCGAGTTTTGTGCCCCGGTTTGCACGCCCCCGTAGGTGAGGTTCGTCGCTCCGGCTATGGCCGCGCCATCCGCCGCGGTTTGCTCGAGGCGCTTCTGGTAGCGCAGCACACCCATATCGATTCCCAAGCCGATAAAACCAAGCAGGGCAACCAGCCCCACAGCGGTGAAGACCAAAGCCTGGCCCGCCTCGTTTTTACGATTCATGGCGACCTCCGCAACCCGCACCAGCCAGATCCAGGGGATTTTTGTTGAGTCTGGTCATTTGAACTGCCAGGAGTCCCGTTCCCATAGTCACAAAACATCCTACCGATGGTCCTCGTTTGGATACACTTCACGGCAAACTGGATCTTGTTAGGGCAGTTTTCGTGCCAAAACCGCGTCGCTCACCTCTGTCAACTCGCGAAATTCCTCAAGAACCGAAAAGGAGCTGCGTACGGACTCGACCCTCTCTCCAATCTCTTGAATCTTCGCTGCTTCCAGGTTTCCGAGGAGTGTGCCGGCCCTCGCCAAGTACTTAACCTTTTCCGGCTTCAGCCCCATCACGCGGCAACCGGTCGCATCCACGGCGACCGGGTCGTCACCAAAAATGAGGAGCCCGGCGGGCTTGGGGCTTCCCTGAATCGGGCCATTGCCCTCCATCCCGACGATCCCGTCGATGATGGCAAAATCCGGCCGTGCGGCAGCATTGATATCCAGAATGGAGTTGTCGATTCCTGCCCAGTGCAGGATGTTCTTTGGCCAGCCATAACAGCTGCCCGGAACAACTCCAAACATGTTTTTGAGCGAGAGGGTCACGCCAGCCCAGTGATGGGTCTTCAGCTTGGCGATGGAAACCAGAAAGTCGACCCCCAAGACGATTTTTGGAAGGTAGAGCTCCTTCAAGCGCGATGCGCGCGTCGGCAGCGGCACTCGGCTAACGTCGTCCAGATTCAGGTCACGGAAAACACTACCAAGAGGCCCGGTAAACTCTTTCAATTTGACTGACTCTAAGATCGACTCGGTGTCACGATCCATCGCCGGGCCATCACCGATGAGGACTTGCGAAGCACCCA
>Ga0126373_10003493_pt1 | contig 11794 bp, 13 predicted proteins | sample PanSoiMetPlot_11_FD_92545 | JGI IMG/M metagenome (GOLD analysis project Ga0126373, IMG submission 92545) | Tropical forest soil microbial communities from Panama - MetaG Plot_11 | ecosystem: Environmental > Terrestrial > Soil > Tropical forest > Bulk soil | place: Panama | collected 2016-02-17
CCGGCGATCGATAAAAGCGCGCCCTCCGCAGCGAGCGCAAGTGCCGTACCGCGCCCGATGCCGGCGCTCGCGCCGGTGACGAAGCAGTGCCTGCCAGCAAGTCCGAGGTCCACGACACGTCCCATGTGCGAGGCTAGGCGCCCAGCCAGCCTTGCAGCCTCACGGCAGTGAAGCAATGTCTGAAAACTAGACCCGGAGCGGACGCCTCACGCTTCAAGCTGTATTCCTCAACCGCTACGGCCTGCTTGGGTGACTAGCCAATCGCCGACGACCGGCTCTATCGCGGTCTGGTAGGCCGGATGTTGAGCCGGCGTCAAATCCCACGCCCGCGGAGCCTTGAAGCTCGTCGCCTGGTCTACGGCGTCAGTCAGGTAGTGGTCCATGTGGTCGATCATCCTGAGCTCGCCACGACCGGGATGGGAGCGGTTGACGTCCTCCAGGATCGCTCGGCTGTCGGCCTCGCTGGTGATGAAATCCGCGCTGCCGTAAATCACCAGCACGGGCACGTCGAGCTGCGCCCACAACGCCGGCAGGTTCAGGGCGGCGACCTCGCGCAGGTAGGCGTCCGAAGCCGGATACTGAAGCACCGATGCTGCGCCAGGCCGTTCGGCGAGCAGGTCCGTTCGCGACTGGCCCTCGATCAAGAGGCGATGCAGCGCCCATTCCTTGAGCGCCATGCGGTCGGCAACCGCGGCCGGGGCCAAGCCCTCGAGCTCGAGCTGCCGGCGGGCATTGACGAGTTCGTATTCCATCCAGGTGGTACCCACGCCCTGCATGACGACGATGCCGCGCACAGGCTCGCGTGCTGCCGCCATTGGCCCCTCCACGCTCCCAATGCTGTGGCCGAGGATGAAGACACGCTCGGGATCGACTTCCGCTCGCTGCTTGAGCATTCGCAGCCCGGCTACGTAGCCGGCCAGCTCGCCTTCGAGATTGACCTCCTTGGCGGGAGGACCCTCGCTGTCGCCGACGCCGCTCTTCTCGACCCGCAAAGTAACGAAGCCGCGACGGGTAAGGGCGACGAGCAGACGTCGGTAGGGCTCGGCGACATCGTGATCGGAATCGACGGAATAGTCGACGCTGTAAGTGCCGATGCCACCAATCAGCAGCACCGCCGGCAGCCGGCTGACGGCGGCCCCCCGCGGTGTGGTCATGATCGTGCGCCGGAGCCCCGTTGGGGTCTCTACGGCGTCGTAAACGAAATCGACGCCGGGGGCGGTCTCGAGCGGCCAGCCGCCAAGCGTGATGGCAATTGTCAGCGGCTGACCGGCGCGGCGCAGCTCGACTGTGACCCGGTCACCGGCGCGGTGCGTCCGCACTGCCTGCACAAGATCCTCGGCCACAGCGAGAGGCTTGCCGTCCACCGACAGCAGGACATCGCCAGCGACGACGCCGGCCTGGGCCGCTGCCGACCCGGTGATCACGCGCTCGGCCAGCACGCCGCGCCCAATCGAGTCGGGCCCTAACGGCGCCGGCGCGGCGGTAATGCCGAGAAGAGCCCGACGCCCGAGATCGAATGCCGCCCCCGGCGTCGCCAGCGCAAGCGACAGCAGGATCGCTCCAAGCAGTCCGATTAGTTGCTTGCGCATCACGCCGACCTCCTCAAATGCGGTTTGCAGCGTAAGCAGCTGAGGAACAGTACGCGGTTGCCACAATCGCTGCCGCTGCCATACCGGGCCACGGCCGAACAAGTATGCCGAACGTCACCAGCCCAAGCATTTGGGCCAAAGCTGCACCACGTCGCTGCGTGCAGACTAAGGACATGCTCTCGTTCCCCTGATGCGGACACTTTCAGGCAGATTATCCTCCTCAGCCGTCGACCTTGCCTACTGCGTCGCTAAAACGTGGTCCAGCCGCTATTGACCTGGAGCCAACCGGCTCAGTGTAAGCTAGCGTGGGTTTCCCCGGTGAATCTTGCCGCGCCAAACGGTAGCCGCAATTTGCATCGCGAGAGGAAAGACAAGCACCATCGCGGTCATCCAAAGCACGATCGAGAGAATGCTATAAAATTCAACATTGCCCCAGAACCAATCAGGGTCCGTGGCTCGAAAAATCCTCACGTCGCCGGTCTCTTCCCTAAAGTCAGGCCGCTCAAGCACGCTGGTCCAAACAGCCGATAGAACTATCCGAGAAAAATTAAGCGCGAGCAGGCCGGAAAAAATGCCGGGTAACCCGGTTACCAATGCCGCGGTCCAAGCGATGAATTGGCGCAAGATCACGCCTCCAGGCAACTGGCTACAACTTGGCTGATGAAGCGACAATCACTTTGACACCAATGTGGCCGCCTAAAGAGCGTTCATTCGCTCGTGGCACAGGAACCGACATATGCAGTGCATAAAACCGGGGCTTATTCGATAATGTCGTTGGTCGCAACCAGCAACATTTGCGGCACCCTGATGCCGAGCGCCTTCGCGGTCTTCAGATTGATGACGAAGTCGAACTTGGTTGGTCGTTGAACGGGTAAATCCGCGGGCTTGGCGCCTTTGAGTATAGGCCCGACATAACGGGCGCCCAACTGGCGGTAAGCGGCCAGCCCGCCGAAATCGTAGCTCATCAGGCCACCGACCTCCGCAAAGCGCCCGGGGAACAGTGCCACCGAAGGTCCATCCGCACGTTGCGGCCATCGGTTCAACCCAAGTCCACAAGCGCTTGAGTGAAGGCGGAGAGGCGAGGCTTCCACACGGGATCGTTTTCGCCGTACGGCATGAGCACGCCGATGCGCCGCATCCGCTCGGCCTGCTGCGCGCGCGCCGCGAGCGGCCACGCCACCGCGCCGCCGAGAAGGGTGATGAACTCGCGCCGCCTCACTCGATCACCTCGTCGGCACGGGCAAGCAGCGGAGGCGGTATGGTTAAGCCGAGTTTTTTGGCGGTCTGGAGGTTGATCACCAACTCGTACTTGGTGGGTGCTTGCACCGGCAGGTTGCCCGCCTTCTCACCGCGCAGAATGCGATCGACATAGCCGGCCGCGAGGCGGTAGGGCTCCGCCTGATCAGTGCCGAAAGACATCAGTCCGCCATCAGCGACGAAGCGGCGAAAGGGGTAAATCGCCGGCAGCCCATACTGAGCGGCGAGTGCGATGGTCCGGTCGCGCTCAGCCTTCGCCTGCCCTTGGTATGTCGCGATCAGGCCGTCGGTCGGTCCGCGGACGAAGGCCGCAATGCCGCGCTCGATCTCGTCCGCGTTGCGATCTCCAATCGGGATTAGCTCCACCCCGAATGAGCTCGCGGTGGCCTGGACCGCACCGAACTGGCCGAGGCCAGTCGCAGGATTGCGCAGAACTGCTACTCGCGCCACGGCTGGTGCGGTCTCCTTGAGCAGCTCCAGCAGTTTCCCGCTCACGCTGAACTCGACATTCATAAAGCCGGTGGAATTGCCGCCGGGTCGCGCCAGGCTTGCGACCGATCCGAAGCCGACCGGATCAACAGCATTCGCGAACACGATCGGCAGTGTGCCCGTCGCTTGCTGCAGCGCCATTAGGGCCGGGTTGCCGCCGGCCAGGATAGCGTCGGGCGCGAGCGCTACCAGCTCGTTTGCGGATTTGCGAAGGCGGTCGGCATCACCCAGACCCCACCGATACTCGATGCGCACGTTGCGCCCGTCGGTCCAACCCAGTTCTTGTAGCCTTTGCACGAAGGCCGTGAGGCGGGCTTGACCCTCCGGATCGTCGGGGGGAAGGGTGCCGAACATAAAGCCGATACGCCGCATCCTCTCGCGCGGCTGCGCGCCCGCGGCGACCGGCCATGCTGCCGCGGCGCTGCCAAGAAGTGTGATGAACTCGCGTCGTCTCATTGGATCAGCTCGTCGGCGCGGGCGAGCAACGCCAGCGGGACAGTGATGCCCAATGCCTTGGCAGTCTTGAGGTTGATAATCAGCTCGACCTGGGTAGCTTGTTGGACCGGCAGGTCTGCGGCTCTCTCCCCCTTGAGAATGCGGCCAACGTATAGGCCGACCACGCGAGCATCTGTCCGGCTGGCTCCATAGCTCATCAGGCCGCCCGCAGCGGCAAACGCGGGAAACTGGAAGACGGCGGGCATCCGGTGGCGAAGGGCCAGGGCAGCAAGCTTCTCAGACTGAATGACGAAAAGTCCATCGCCGGCAATCACGAGCCCGCCTGCCCCGAGCCCGTCCAAGTCCCGGAACACTGCCTCAATGTCGCGCTCGTCAGTCGCGTGCAGAACGTTGAGCCGCAGGCCGAGGGCACTGCTCCCCGCCTGCAGAACTCTTAACTGGTTCTGAGCCGCGGGATTGGCTCGGTTGAGGAGCGCGGCGATGCTGGATGTCGCCGGCGATAGTTCATGCAGCAGCTCGAGCCGCTTCGGCAAAATCTCCGTGTTCAGGTTGGCCACGCCAGTAAGATTGCCACCCGGCCGGTTCATGCTCTCAACGAACCCGAGTTCGACTGGGTCCGCGCCAGTCCCGAAGACGACCGGGATGGTCGTGTTCGCAGTCGCCGCCTTGGCGGCCAGCGTGGTCGGGACCGAACCGATCGAAACGATGACTGCGACCTGGCGGCGAACCAGATCGGCCGCTAATTCCGACAGCCTGCTGTAGTCGCCGTTGTAGGTCCAGCGGTATTCGATCGCCAGGTTGCGGCCCTCGACATAGCCGGCCTCGGCCAAGCCCATTCGCAATCCTGACAGCATATCCCTAGAAGACTTCACCTCGGGCGAGCCGACGTAAAGGAAGCCGATCACCGGCACCCCCGGCTGCTGCGCCCGCGCCGCGATCGACCACGCCGCCGCGCCGCCGAGAATGGCGATGAATTGGCGACGCTTCATTTGATCGAGTAGCATCCGAACCCCACGAGCCAGGATCAAGCCTCACTTGTTGATGCTACCACATTTCAGCCTTTGCGAGCGCGATCACGTTTGCTCCCGGCGGTGACCGCAAAGGGCTGCGGCTATGCCGCGTGCGGCTTCCGGTCCTGCAACATCAGGGCATGCGCCGCAGCACTTGGCTCGCGACTCCGATCGTAACCGGCTGATGCAGATCGCTGATGGTCAAAGGGGCAACCGGTGACGGGTCGGAAACGGCGGAGCCTACGCCGAGCGTTGTGATCAAGGCGAAGGCGGCGATGGCGGAGATCATGAGCTTGCGCATGGTAGTGTCCCCTTGGTTTGGACGGCCTGGCGGGCCATTCGATGTGGCGTCACATCTGATGCTGTTATGCCGCGGAAGCCGCCCGAACCCTGTGATACGCGTCACAGCAAAAAAGGGGCCATCACCAAGCGGGCAATCGAATTGACTTTCTCAGCCTTGACCATGTCTGCGATTGGTGAAGATCGGTTCAGCAGCCCATTTTTTGCGGTGATGCACAACACGGCCTTTATTTGACGATATGGTAGGCTGTGCCCCCTCAGGAGGCGTTCATGCGACGGCGCGGGTTTATTACCCTTCTCGGCGGCGCGGCTGCGGCGTGGCCGCTCGCGGCGCGGGCCCAGCAGCCGAGGACGCCGGTGATCGGATTCCTCTACACTGGATCGCGCGAGGCCAGCGCGCCCGGCGCGGCGGCGTTCCGCAAGGGATTAAGCGAAGCCGGCTTCCTCGAAGGCCGCGACCTTGCGATCGAATACGGCTACGGCGAAAACCGGTCTGATCGGCTGCAGGAGCTGGCAGGCGATCTCGTCCACCGCCGCGTTGCGCTGATCGCCGCTCTGGGCGGCGTGAGGGCAGCCCGTGCGGCCAAGGCGGCGACCACGACCATTCCGATCGTCTTTGGCGTTGCCGATGACCCGGTCCAGGCCGGCCTCGTCGCCAGCCTCAGCCGGCCGGGCGGCAACCTCACGGGTGTCAGCTACATGATCGCTGAGCTCGCTCCAAAACGGCTGCGGCTGCTGCATGAGTTGCTGCCGCAGGCCATGCGCTTTGCCGTGCTGTTCAATCCGGCCGGCGTCACAGAGCTCGAGCCCCTTAAAGCCCTTGCGGCAGCCGCCTCCGATAGCGGGCAAGAGCTCGAAATCCTCAACGCCACCACCAACGACGAGATTGATACGGCCTTTGCGAGTCTTGCGCAGAAACGGGTCGAAGGAATTCTGGTCTATAACGCCTCCTTGTTCAACAATCGCCGCGTCCAGCTCGCCACGTTGGCGGCGCACTACACGATGCCGACGGTTTCCTACGACCGGGTGTTCACCGAAGCGGGCGGACTGGTGAGCTACGGGTCGGACATTCTGGGACAGTATCGCCAGGTGGGCATCTATGTCGGCCGCATCCTCAAGGGAGAGAAGCTCGCCGATCTGCCGGTCTTGCAGCCCACAAAATTCGAGTTGATCGTCAACCTGCACACCGCAAAGCTCATCGGCCTCAGGATTCCGCCAACGCTGCTCGCCATCGCCGACGAGGTGATCGAATGATCAGGCGCGTGACTTCATCACGCTTCTCGGCGGCGCGGTGGCATGGCCGCTGGCGGCGCAGGCGCAGCAGCCGGCGCTGCCGGTCATCGGATTTTTGGATACGTCGCCGGGCCCGTTATCCGACTTCCGAGCCGGTCTCCTGGAGGCTGGCTACATCGAAGATCGGAACGTTTAAGTTACGCGTTGGGAGCGCTGATAGCTACATGCCCCGAGCCCCGGATCGCCAACTGGCCATTCAGTATGTCGCAAAAATCCTGAATGGAGCGAAGCCCGCCGAAAGCCGCACCTACGGATCTGTGCGGGGGCTGGAGGAACGCGCGTCCCTTCCGCGAAGTGCGGGCATGTTTGCATTGAATCGAATGTCGTAGTGCGAGTCCCCGGGTCGTGATTTGCAAGGAGGACAACCATGTTTTGCCGAATCTCGATCGTTGTAATCGCGCTGGCAATGCTGCCGATAACGCTCGTGGCAGCTCAGGCTCATGACGAATCGAAGTACCCGGACTGGAGGGGAGAATGGCGCCGCGTCGCGGTGCCAAGCGGCTTCTATCGCGGCGTCCAATACGACCCGCACAAGCCCGCGGGTCCCGGTCAGGAAGCGCCGCTGACGCCGGAATATCAGAAGATTTTTGAGGCCAATCTGACCGACCAGGCGCTGGGGGGCCAGGGTGGCGACCCCACCTACAGGTGCCTGTCGCCCGGCATGCCGCGGATCATGGGCCCCTACGGCGAGATGGAAATCGTCGTCCTGCCAGAGGTTACCTACGTGCTGATCGATCACATCCATGACAACCGCCGGATTTACACCGATGGGCGCGACTTTCCGGCCAACATGATGGGCGATCCGCAGTTCAATGGCTATTCGATCGGCCGTTGGGTCGGCGAGGGCGGCGACGGCCGCTACGACACGCTCGTCGTCGAGACCCGAGGCATGAAGGGGCCCCGCACGTTTGAGATGACCGGTATCCCATTGCACGAGGACAATCAGACGATCGTCAAGGAGCGGATCCATCTCGACAAGAGCGACCCGAACCTGCTGCACAACGAAATCACCACGATCGACAATGCGTTGACGCGCCCCTGGGTGGTCACCAAGGAGTACCGCCGCACACAAACCAATCAACCAATCTGGTGGAAAGAGAGTGTGTGCGCAGAAAACAACGTACATGTCACCATCGGCAATGAAGTCTATTACCTGAGCGGAGACGGTCTCCTCATGCCCTCCAAGAAGGGCCAGCCGCCGCCGGATTTGCGATATTTCAAGCAACCGACGAAGTAGAAATAATGCCCGTGGGGAAACCGGCGCGGCAGCGCCCTCCAGCGGGTCGACGGCTTCAGGAGCGAGCAACCGACGAATTGAAAGGAAGACCCATGAACCATACACGCGGAGAGTGCGCGGGCTTGGTCTCGCGTCGTCAAGCCCTCGTGCTCTTGAGTTCTGTCGCAGTGGCGCGCGCTGCCGAGGCTGCGTTGCCGGCGCTGATGCAGCCGGTTTCGCTCGACCACGTCAATATACGCGTGGCGAGCGTCGCCCGATCGGCCGCGTTCTACATGGGGCTATTCGACACGCCGGTTCTCAGGAATCTGGCGCTCAGAGCTCAACCAACGTCGCCGCCCAGCGAAGGGTTCTTCCTCCGGTTCGGCGACGGCTACCTCGTCATATCGCAGATGTTCTCTCCGGACCTGGCGGGTCTTGATCATTATTCGCTCGGCTTACGAGATTACGACAAGGCAACGCTGGAGGCGAAATTGCGGGACAACGGCATAGCAGTGCCGCCAAGATCATCCGGCGATGTATGGATAAACGACCTCGATGGAAGCCTCATGCAGCTGAGACCACCCGGCGGGTGGGCGCGCCAAACCGCCACGCCCTACACCCCCGTCCGCGTCGGGCCCGCACTGTCGCCGCTGTCGATGAGCCGTATCGCGCTCCTGTGCGTCGATGTGGCTCGCGCCGGCGACTACTATAGCCGGCTGTTCGGAACGGAAATCGTGTCCGCGGCTTCGAGCCGGTCGCGGGTGTTCTCGGTCGGAGATTCCATCCTTGAGCTGATTTCGGCTTCGCCGAATTCCGTTCCCGCCTCCCGGCGCGGCATGGATCACCTCAGGATCGCCATCAGGGACTTCAATGCCGAAACGGTCGGGCGCATCTTGCGTGAGCGGAGCATTGCGGCCAGCGCCATTCCTGGAGCGGTGCGCATCAGCGATCCAGACGGGATCCAGATTGAGCTTGCAGCAGCCAGCTGATCAAAGGCTTTAACGCCGCATGCTCGAAGAGACCGTCAGCATTCCATCAGGGGCGTGCGCCGCATGGCGTGGTCAGCGTGCCGGACAATGCGGCCTTGCGCGAGCGGCGTCCCACGTTTTTGGTGCCGCTTTTACGGGCTTTCCCGCAGCCCTCACTACGTCGACAACACGGAACCGGAGTTCGGCGCCGCGTCGTCGCATTGAGAGAGCTTCAATTTCATAGTCGCGGCCGCTCCCCAGCAGCCCGGGGTTTGCGGTCTTGAACCAACAGCCGCTCGATTCCAACCATGGGCCAAACCGGTACAGGCTTGCAGTGGCCGCTTGAGGGTCTTAGGCCGCAACCGGAATAGTCGTGGAAGGGGCGACCAACCCTGCGGTGCCACTTCTGCTGTGCTTGCTGCTTCGCGCGGCAGCCTGAATGTCTGGGCCCAACAGCGGTCATGGTACGCGCGGTGGGTTCTCTACCTTGCAGTCGGATCCTCCCCCTTAATGCCTCGCACCAGCCAACTTCCCCGCGAGAGCGGCGACCGTGGGCGGCGCCTGATAGGCTTCGTTGAGCAGTCCCTCGATCTGCGGCCCCGATACCGGATTGATCTCCAGCTTTTCCTGCTTCGCCTCGGCGAGGAACCGGGGGTCCTTCATCGTGTCCATGAAGGCCTGTTGCAGCGTCAGTGCTTGCCGCTTTGGCAGGCCGGGAGGCGCGAGGTACGGCCGCCCCATAACCTGGCGAGCGAAAATCAATTTGAGTATCTGCTTCTGCTCCGGGGTTTTCGCAAAATCCATGATGAGCGGGACATTTGGCAGGTCGGGATGTTTGGAGAGAGAAAGCTGAGCGAGAACGTTGATCTTGTGCTCGTTGATCCAATCGGAGTGCGTGGCCACTACGCTCGACCAGGACCAGCCGCACCGCCCCTGCACCTCACCCCTTTCCATCGCCAGATTGACGTCATTGCCCCCCGGATAGCCGGTCACCAGCTTCATTCTCGTGCCCAGCACGCCATTAAGAACTTGCGGGAAGACGTCCGTATCGGAGCCACCGCCGGTCCCGCCAACGGTCATTTGCCGCGTGTACAGGTCTTCCAGCTTTGTGATACCGGAAGTGCTCCAGGCAACGCAAACGCTGACTTCATTGTTGGCGCTGCCCAGCCAAGTGAATTTGAGCGCATCAAATTCCGCGCCCGGATTGCCGAGCAGCGGATCGAATGCAAGGCCGCGTCCAATCGTCCCGATTTGAGTCCCATCTTTCGGCGCCACGTTGTAGAGCCAATTGGCGAGTCGCAAACTGCCGCTCCTTCCAGATTCTTCGGGATCAACGTTGGATTTCCGGGAATGTGTTGGCCCAGGAAACGAGCCACCGCACGCGCGTATACGTCATAAGCCCCTCCTGGGCTGTAGCCGATCTCCATGAATACATCTCGCCCTTTGTAAAAGGCGGCCACGTCCTGTGCGCGGCTGGCCGGCGCGAAAGCGACGGCGGGCACCACGACCAGGCTTGCGCATAGGAAGACTCGTCGCATCTTGGAACCTCCTTGGATTTCCCCGAAGCTTGCCCCTTGCGCTGTGAACGCGGCATACTTGCAGATGTTTCGTCACAAACCGTTCATGCTCCGCGTCGCGCAGCCGCGGGCCGGAAGGTCGTGGTATCCTGAGCCTTAGCCTTAAATTGACATGAATCTCCTGACCGGCACGGCAGCGAGCCGATGAGGACTGCGCAAGCCATCGAGCTGAAGAGACTGTCCGAGGCTGCATTCGAGCCTGAGACCTTCAAGACAAACCTTCGTGCTTCGGAGGCAACCCGCCGAATTGCCGTGCCGTGCTCCTTGCCGGCAACTATCAGGTCGACGACAGAGACGCCATCCGGCCCCAGGGCCCGTGAGCATCGAGCGCATCTCGTTGATCGGCCCCGCAGCGATCACCATGATTAAGGATGATGCACGGGATAACGACTATGACGATCGCGGCGTAGCTGAGCTTCTGCAGGACGTTGTAGGAGCGGGCGGGCTCGCGATTGCCGGCGACGGGCTCTTCGTCGCCCGGGCCGCGGAGCTTGCCGAGCTGGCGCTGCGGCACCGCCTGCCGGCGATCTTCCTATTTCCCCCGTTCACCGCCGCAGTCGGCCTGATGAGCTACAGCAGCAGCGATGGCGACACCTTCGCTTCGTCGGCCTCTATGCCGCCCGCATTCTCAAGGGCGAGACACCCTCCAACCTTCCGGATATGAAGACCGCCAAGGCGCTTGGCATCACGGTGCCGGCAGCGCTGCTGGCCGGCGCCGACGAGGTCATCGAGTAGGGAGGGAATTGCTGCGTTGTCCGCTTGTGGCTGGGCTGGATACCAACTGCTCTGGCTCCGATCGGTCCCCTCCACGAAGCCTGACATCCATCGCCTCCGCCTGCCGATTCACCTGCAGAACCATAGCATCGGCGCGACTTTTCACACAGCCTGGGCCCGACCCGGAGCAGCCGATCGAGCCTATGGATGTCCGGTCACCAGGGCCGGGAGCACCTACAGTTTGTCTCAGCCCCAGTCCGAGCGACCTGTGCAAGGGTGATCGGTACGTCGTGCGCATCTACCAGATGGATCGCCGATGACAATTTGGTTCCACGTACCACGTTCCATCCCGCGATCTGACGAAGCCGTAATATGCCCTGGCGATAGCGGGATTGCCGAAAATCTCCGGGCGGTAGACGGGATTGACTCCATCCAGGCTGCAAGGGCGGACGCGGTCGCGGTCGTTCATCTGCTCGTGATCCGACGCGGCCACAGAAGCAGCGCCGAGAACGACTAGTGTCGTGCTGACTGCAAGCACAACGAAAGCGCTCTTTCCACTCACGTTGATTCCCTCCGTTGTTATTGAGCGCCAACCGGTGGACTATCGCCCCCGCCGGCGTATCGCCTTTGGCTTTCTGCGCGAGGCGCCGCAGGGGAAAGGCAGCGCGCCGCCATTCGCCTGATTTACCTTGGCCGCCTTCTCAGGACTGAGCGTGCGACCAATGGCGTTCTTCGGCACAACCACGGTGCTACCGCATCTTTATGATCGCAATACACCTTTACGATCCCAATAGAAACGCGACACGCAGGCGAGTGCAAGGCGCCGGGGGCGCGTGGCAGAGAGTCGCACCCAGTGCCATGATGCCGCGCCCTAGAAATCTCAGATCGGGTCGATCCCCGGAGCAAGTACGAGTTGGGCTGCTCG
>Ga0126373_10003495_pt1 | contig 11790 bp, 13 predicted proteins | sample PanSoiMetPlot_11_FD_92545 | JGI IMG/M metagenome (GOLD analysis project Ga0126373, IMG submission 92545) | Tropical forest soil microbial communities from Panama - MetaG Plot_11 | ecosystem: Environmental > Terrestrial > Soil > Tropical forest > Bulk soil | place: Panama | collected 2016-02-17
ATGCCAGGCGTATCCGAGGGCAAGTCAGGCGCATAGTCCTGAAGCGGGATAGCTTGCCCATTACCCTGTGTGTAATCACCCACTTCAATTCGTTACCTGCGCGTAGAAAGTGTCGTAATTCCCATCCAGGGTCAGGCTGAGACACCCGCCTGCATTGATGGATACCGCCGCGACTGTGCCGGTGTTCATCCAAATCGGATGGGAAGAGAAGTCGTACTGGATCGATCCGTCAGTCTGGGTGCTGCTGCCACTCATGTATTGGCAATACACCGGACGTACCGCACCATTGGCGGGAACCGTGCTGCCATCAAACACCATCAGCCAGCGTGCCGCCGCTGGACTCTGATGCCAACTGACCGTGATCATGACCAGACGGGTGCCAGTAAAAATGTGCGAGGGTTCCAGCGCAGCCGAGGACTGCGGGCGAACCGCCACGCTTTGCGCCCATGCCAGGCCCGGCAGCAGGGCGAATACCAGGGCGATAGCCAGTCGTTTCATCAGAATGGAGTCCCGAAGCTGCCCCGGTCTTTTTTCATTCGTCCGAATGGCGCGGGCTTGGGCGGCGTCGGAGCCTTCATCTTCACGCCCTCCGGGCCTTTCGGCATCTTGGGCATCCCCAATGCCCTAGCTAGTGGCGTCTTCTTGGGTTTCTTGAATCCGAGCTTTCTCATCTCAGTACCCCCGCGTCCCGCGCGTGTGTTTTGAACGTCCTACTTTCATGGGGAGCTTGGCGGTCTTAGTACCGCTGAACTCCCGAACCTTGCCGCGTCCCATCTCGGCGAACTTCTTGACCTCGGGTGAGGCTCCCTTCAGCTCGCCCTTGAGGAACGCATCTGCCATTCCGGCCAGGCGCTGCTGCTTGACTGACTTGGCTGGCATTGCCGCCTCCTACTGGCGCAGACCTTCCAGGCGCTCCAGCGCCGCGTTTACTTGCTTGGCGCGCTGCGGGTCCTGGAGTGCCTCCACAAAATCGTTCTCATCCATGTCTGCGATTTGCTGTGCGGTGAGGTTTGACCAATTGGCGTTTTGGTCATCGAAGACCGGCGCACGCGAGAGACCTTGCGCGGCCTGGCCCTTCTTCACTTGCGCCAGGCGTTCCTGCGGAGAGGGCGGCGCGGCTGCGGGAGCTGCGCCATTGGGCGCACCCGTGTAGCCCATCGTTTTCGCGGCATCGTAGTACGCTTGCGCCGCGCTCTTGCCGTTCTGGCGAGCTGCGTAGGCGACTGCGAGCGCCTCGTTGTTGACTATTGCCTCGGCCTGTTCGGGCGGGAGACCTACCGACTGCCAGAACGTAATGCGCGCACTGCGCGCGTGCTGCGCAGCCTGCTCATAGTCAGGCTGTCTGGTGCGATAGCTATTGATGTCATTAGTCAGCCAGAGGTTGAAATCGTTGAGCTGCGCGGACTGCTGGACTTGCTGAGTGGTCTGGCCGAAGTTCTGCGCCATCGATTCCAGGCGTTGCGTGAGCGCATCAATCTTGCGGTCGCGCTCCCAAAGCTGCGCGCCGTAAGGATCGATGGTCTCATCGGGCTTGGCCGGGACCTTCGCCTTCTCGGCATCAAGGGCTTGCTGCTGCTCGAAACGCGACTGCGCCTCGCGGGCCAGGTTGGCACGCTCTTCCAGGCGCGCCCACTTCTCGCGCATCTCGGACAGCTCGCGATCCTTGCGCTTGCTTTCCTCGTTGACTTCCTTGAAGCGCTCGTAGGGAATCGCCTGCTCGGGGGTTCGCTTGGGCTTCTGGCCGGGCTGGGGCGGAAAGACCGGCGCTTGAAGGTCTACCGGATGTTCGCCAGGAGGCTCCGGTGGTGACGGCGGAGCCTCCCCGGCCTCAGTAGCTGCTGCCTGCTGCTCCTCTTCAGTGAGGAGTTCATCCTGATTGGCTAATTGCTGATTGATTGGTTTTGGTGCCGCCGCCGCCGTAGGCATACAACTATTCCCGTTTTAGCACTGGGTACCTAATCGCTAGTCGTAACTGTCGCTCTGGCTCACTTGCAATATCCGTCTGAACTACGTACTTTCTCTGTATCGCGGACCAATACATGCGGATTACGACTTCTGTCAGCGCTTGGCGCTGTCTTCGTTGTGGTCATGTCTGGGTAGCACGTAACCGACACGACAAACCGCGCAGTTGTCCAAATCCCAAGTGTCGATCAATCTACTGGGACCGTCCGAGGCGAGAAGAGCACCATGCCTAGCCAGCGATTGAATCTACTGGCTAGTCTCGCGGCAATGGATTTGGTCTGCGAAATCTGTCAACGCCACTTCGCAGCACTAAGCGACATCAAGGTAGACCACGATCACCAGAGCGGTGCCGCACGCGGACTGCTCTGCAATCAGTGCAATTTAATGCTCGGAATATGCCACGATGACCCACAACGTCTTCACCGTGCAGCCCTCTATCTACGCGGCAAAAAGCGTCATCTCGCGAATACTCAAACAGAACTAGATGACAAGACTATCCGCCTTGCGGAGCGTCGCGCCCGGATACGCTATCGAGCTGGTGATCGACAGGTTACTGCCGAAGATGTAGCTCTTTTGCTTCAGCTCACAGTAGGTGACGTGAATAAATTAGCCCGTTTGTCGAGAACTTTCCCCTTTCCCTACCGCCACTGGATAAAGAACGATGTGCAGAAGTGGATGACTGAGAACCAAGGCGAATTGGACCAGTTTCGCGAACGATGCGAGCAAGGCCGAATCAATAAGCTGCAACTCACTTCTTAGTTGGGCTGAGATTCTCCAATAGCGCATCGAGGTGCGGATCGTATCCATCTTCCTTGAGGCAGTCCGCGAACATCTCGATTATCTCATCGCCGAACGCTATCCGAGCCGCCTGGTCCCCGGCCAGGAAGCGCCAATGCACCCCAAACTCATCAGTCCATTCGTACTTCATGCCGCTTCCTTCATGCCACCCCAATCAATACCAAGTCGCTCCCCTGCCCTTATACAGTCCGCCGCCTTGGAGAATGCCCCGGCATCGTAGCTGACCTGGTAACCACATACCGACTCGGCGGCGTCCAGGGCATCGCCGACCGCATCCTCCAGGGAACTGCCATAGCCAATCGCCGCCCCAAATTCGGTTACGTCCGAGGGCGAGACCGCATAGTCATGTCCATCGATGCGGCAGTGATGATGAATCCGTACCCGGTCGGGGCGTCCGATTTCCAGGCCGAGGTAGTAAGCCGGTTTGGGGTACTGCTCCTTGGCCCACTTGGTGGTGAGAACCACCTGGGCGGCGTACACCCCCTGGTACTCAGGCTTGGGCATCACGCCATTGGCCCCGTCCCACATCACCTCGCCGAGATTCTGGATGAGCTGGGACTGGACCTCGGAAGGTGGGGAAGGGAAGCGCGCGGTGAAGTCAATCAGGTACGCTTCATTGCGGGTGAAGCGCACTTCGTTGCTCATGGGACCGCGATACCCGATGCCCTCCAACAGGGGAGAAATTTTATCGTGAACTTGGAGTAGTCGATCGGGTATCGCCCCCACCATACCGATATAAGCCTGGTCCTTTACCTCATAGCCCCAAAGAGCAGGCGTCATGAGCTTGCCGTTAACTACCATTGCATCGATGCCCACTTCGCACGCCTCGCCATCTTCATCCTGGATGGGCTGCTCCACGATGAACTCGCAGATTTCCTGGAACGCGCCGAGCTTGGCGGCTAATTCATCGAGCCAGGATTGGGTGGCGAAGTAGGACTCGTGGTGGAAGGTTTCCATGTCACCGCGAAAATTGGAGAGTTTGATGTAACACTCATCAGCGTCGCGCAAGAACTCACGTAGGCGGTCCAGTCCTTTAACAAGCATCGCGGTGGAGGTGTCGAGTCCGCACTGCTCAACGATGCTCCGCAGAAACCAACGATCCCGCTCCAGACGTGCTCCCTTGCCGGAACCCCACACCGGCATACCTTGCTCGCGCAGTTGCTGTTGCAAGCCGACCATGCCGACATCCGGGAACACCACCAGATCAGCGCGGTGGGTGGCTTCAAAGAAGTCTTCGACCCGCTCGACTCCTTCAAGTCCGTAGCCCGGCATCGCGTCGCGCGAGAGCGAGAACGCTTTTTCCCACTGCGAGAAGTAGAGGACATTGGCGAACTCCCCGACTACCGCATCGGCGAGATGTGTGTAGAAACCCGAGAGGTCATAGAACAGGACGGTTTTGCGCGAAGTATCCATCCACCAGTTTCAGCCGCCTCGCGGGTTCTTGCTGCGGCCAGCGGCGGCGGCGGCAAGTTCGATCGGCGGTTCGACCGGGGGCGGAGGCGGCTCTACCACCGCCCCCAAGACTGTGTAGCCGCAGCGGTCACAGCTAATATGCAGATGTTCTTGGGGCGGGCAGTGATAGCAAATCTCGCGCGCGAAGCCTTCTTCCACCGGCCTCACATAGTGCAAGACACCCATCTTGCCGACCCCGCATTTGGCACAACTCGTATCAATCTTGGCGGTTCCGTTCATGTGTCATCTCCTTGTAGCATCCGCAGAGCATTAGCCAGTCCGGGCGTCGGCGCTTGCGCTGCCGGTGACATGGTTACCGTGGGGGGTGTGGCGGGAGCCTGGGTGGTGGCGGAGGGGCTTACCGCTTTGCTGCGGAGTTCTTCCCCGTCCTCCTGGCGCGCCCAATTCGCGTGTTCGCCTGCGCAGTACCATCCGCGTGCCCCGAATCTCATTTGATAGGCCCCTGGCCGTCCGCACAGCACACAGGGGTTAAGCACTTGGGGAGTTGGCGGCGGAGCCGGGGAAGGAAGCGGCCCCGCCACCGTGTGGAGTGGCGACCCTTCCACCCCGTTCGCGAGCAGCAATCGGCGCAGCTCTTCAAGCTTGCTGGAGACTACTTGTAAGGTGGCGACCTTAATCGCCTCCATTCCGAGTGGGCCGAGCACCTCGGCGTGCTTGCGAATAATTTTGGCCTTGCGCTCGACCTCGGCCTGGAGCTTGGGTGGCGCGATGGTCCTAATTTTTCTCTTCGGCTTTGATTCCGTTATCGCCGCTTCGCTCATCGCTGGTTGCCCAATGGAGTGACCATTGGCCCCGGTGCTCGACCACTTGCTGCGTGGTCCGCACGATTTCGTCACCGAGCGCCTCGCCTAGAATTTCGCGCGCTTCCTTCAAGTCGGTGGGAGTCCACGACTCGATAGCGAGTAGCGCCTGCTGGGCGGTGCCCCACTCGCCCTCGCCGATGTCCTCCAGGATAGTCACTTGCGAATGCCAGTTGGGCGCGCGTCCGCGCTCGGTGCGGTAGCTTATTTCGACGTAGTATTTGCCCCACTTGAAGGTGTAATCCTTCATGATCTCTTTCACGTAGTCGATGTAGGAAAGCGTCAGCACCTCGTTGGGATGCTCGTTGAGATAGAGCTTGTAGCCCTCGACTCCGAGGAGCCAGGGCACAATCGGCACCAGACGCGCGTAGGCCCTATGCGCTTCGCAGATTTTTTTGAGTTCGTCGCTCATCGAACCATTTCCGATTGCGGTAGATGTGATCGTAGAGGGCCAGAATCTTGAGATCGTGGGTATAAACTTTCTTAAGCGCGCCGTGCATCTGGTCTGGCGCTTCCTCGATCTCGTTCCACGGGTCCTGGACCCAAAATTCCATCTTGCAGTGCGGGCAGCTCATCGGGTCTTCACCGGAATCGGCATTCCCGCGAAGGGATTTAGAATACGAGTAGAGCGTTGGCGTATCTGTCCCACCTCCATCTCGGCCATCTCCATGCGCAGCAGATAACCGCAGTCCTCGCACAGGTCATGCTTCTCGGGCATTCGGCCCCAGGTCTCGCCATTACAGTTGCGGCAGCGGAACTGCTGCCAGGGCAACGCCGGATCCTCGATATTGAAGTCCTCGGCCTTGCGCGCGTACCAGGGGGGTTGCGGTGCAGGTTCGGGAGGTGCGGGATTCTCGATGGTCTCGGTGGGAACCACCACCTCCGGCTCTTGGTTATTCTTTTTCTTGCTCACTTTGCACCGAGCGCAGGATTTCCCTGCGCATCTCCATCAATTTTGGGTCGGACTGGAGTGTGGTTTGTGCCGGTGATGCTTGTGATGATGCGCGCTGGGTGACGGCGTGGGTCGCGGTGTCGGGGAACTCGCGTAGCCCACACCGCCCACCAGCAATATCACTACGATAGTCAATGCTTTAATCATTGGCCTAGCATCGGTGGAGGTTGTGGTTGTCCATTCTGCGGCGCTTGCATGGGTACTTGCTGCGGTTGCTGCTCTGCGGGTAGTTGCTGAGTATTACCCAGCAGCATACGTATCATCTGCATGGGGTCAACCGGGGGGTTATGATGAGCATTCACACCCTGCTGGTGGTCCTTGGCGTGCTGGTAGGCATCCATCGCCAGCTCGGCAATCTTGACCTTCTGCTCCTGGTCGATGGCACGGGCCTGGGCTATGGCGCGCTGTGCCTCGGCACTGGTCTTCTGCACCTTGGCCTGGGTCATCTGCGGATCTTCCTGCTTGCCGCGTCCCTTCTGCGGCGGATTCGCACCCTGGGTCTGCGCCATCTTCTGAAGGCTCGCCACGAGCTGCGCGGGGAGCGGCGAGAACTTGAGCGCTTCCAGCAGGAAGCTGCCGAAGCCGAAGCGCAGCAAGGAGGGAATGATGGGCTGGAGGTCGTTCCAGACCTGGGCTTTCAAGTTGGGATTGTGTTTGACCGATTCATCCAATACCAAGTCGTAGTCGAGCGGGAGTCCGCTCTTGAATAGCGGAATCGCGTTGCTATTGGTCTGCCCGCCCACCCGGATGAGCTGTCCCTGGGTCCAGAACTCGCGGATGAACTCCAGCATCACGCGCGCTTCGTTGCGGGTGTGCCGAGCTACCGAGTCAAAGAACCAGCCGATGATTGCCATCCCGCCCTGGACCCGGCTCTGCGCAGTCGGTGAAGGCGTCTGTCCCTGGGCCATGCCGATGATTTCGTCGTTGATGCCCGAGGTGTAGGCGATGGCCTTGTAGGATTCCTGGAAGAACATTTGCAGATCGGTGGTGACGTTCTGGGTCTGGCGCTGAACAATCTTGGATGAGCCGCCCGCATTCAGTTCGATGAACGCATCCGGCTTGGACCACTGCTCCTTGGCGTTGATCGGATCGACAAACGCATCCGACTCGTACATGACACCGCCCTTGGCATTGGTCAGCATGAAGGTCAGCGAGGAACTCATGCTTTTGTTCATGGTGCGCTGCGGGTCCATCATCGGCCTGACGAACCCGTACCACTGCTTGCGCGGCGAGTCCCAGATTCCGGTCATGCACAGCAGCGAGAAGAAGGAGCCGGGGAGCTGTATCGGCTCCTCCAGGACGATGCCGCGTGCGATGAATGCCTGCTTGTAGACCGGGCGAAGCTGGCGCACGGCGGGCGGGGCCGGGCGACCGAGCAGCGTGAACTTTTGCTTGAGGCGCTTCCAGGCGTCTTCATCCAGATTAGTCAGTTCATTGGGCTTGGCCGGATCGAGGAAGCGATAGACCGGCACCATGTCGCGCCACTGGTATTGGATGACCGGAATGGATTTGAGGTTCTGGGTAGCTTGGCCGACCTGCGGATTCGCCAGTTCGTTCTGGCGGCTGTAGTAGGGAGTGACCAGTTCGTATTTGCCAATCCGGCGCTCTTCCCAATCATCGGGCGCGGAGGCATCGACCTTGGCGAGAATTTCCGCGCCCCACAGCTTTTTGAAAATACGCCGTCCGATGGGACGCTGGCGGGCGCGCCACTCCGAGTCCTCCAGGCACTCCTTGACCGAGTTGTGATCCCACCACATCTCGCGCCACGGCAGATGCTCCAGGATGACCCGCCCATCGATGTCATGTTCGTAGTCGGTGCGGACCTCGACCCAGCCCATCCCGCTAATCGCCATATCGAGCGACGCGCGCGAGCGCTCATCGTCACCATTGCAGATTTCCATCGCGGCGACGCGCGATTCGGTGGCGAGGTCACCCGCCAGATCGACCTGGAACTGCGAGTCCAGGGCGCGGGTCACGTAGCGCACGTCCATGCGGTTGAGCCGCTCCAGGCCGGAAATCGCGTCCAAGGTGGGCTTGATGCGGTTGAAGACTACGGCGGGACGCCGGAGTTGCTCCATGCGCAACCTGTCCAGTTCTTCCCACTGGTCGCCGTTGTAGAACTTGAAAGCGGCCTCCGCCTCCTCGCGAAAGGAGTTGACCATTCCGGCTGCGTCGGCGAGATCGCGATGGACTTTGAGCGCCAGCTCCTCCATCTCATCGGACTGGTCGGTGAAGAGCAGGCGCTCATCGGCGTCGCCGGTCGATTGGCCGATTAGATTAAGGTCGATTCCCGAGGTTGGTCCGATACCCATTAGACTCTAGCCATCATCGGCAATAGCCACTGCCGTTCCTGGTCGGTGGCGAGTGAGGCCAGGTAGCGCCGGTCATCGGGCGGCATCATGCGCAGCATCGCGGGCGCGTTGCGTTGGTTCATCTGCGCGAGCATCCGCTTGACCGCAGGCACCGAGAGCCGCCCGGTGCGGAGGTCGGTCCCCACATCCGGCGTACCGCCGCCCTGCAAGTCCCGACTGGTCGCCATCACCGTCTCGACGCGATCCGCGTTACCGGGACTCGCGATGCGCTCGGCATCCATGCGTGCCATCGCTCGGTTCATCGGCGAGCTGGCCTTGGAGGTTTCGCCCTCATCCTCGGGAGTCGCTGTCGGGGTTGCGCTCGGGGTCGCGGTGGTCGGTGGGCGCACTCCGGGACCACTCAAATACCCGCCCGCGCGCTGTACTTGCGAATTGAGCATTTGCCGGGTCATGCGTGCGGCGGAGAACGCGGACGGCGCACTCTGGAGATCGCGCCAGTAAGCCGCCGCGCGTTCGGGATTCTCCAGCGAATGCATGAACGCCTCGCGGATCATGGTGACCGGCTTCACTGCGGTCCCGAGCAGACCCATGCCGAGAATGTAGGCCGAAGGCGCGTGACCCATCATCGCGTATGCGCCGGTCATCGAGAGGAAGATGGGCCAGTAGCGCTTGACCCGGTACATGACCGGACCCTCGGACGGAATCTGGCCGGTGCGAATCGCGCGAACGGCGGCTTCCTCCGGGGTGGTCGGCGGAGCCATCGGCAGTTTCTGGGTCGGCGTCTCGGCGGGGAAGGAAAACTTCTTGGCAATCGCCTGCGCGCCGCCCTGCTCGATGGTGGGCTGGGTTTTCATCAGTGCCTGAACCGCCTGTTCCGGCGTCATGCCGAACATCTCCCGGCTGGCGATGCGCGCTTGCTGCATGGGATCGCCCGCCGCCGCGCTGACCTTGGCGATGATTTGCTGGCCGAGCGGCCCCATCTTCTTTGCGTCAGCGAGCACCTGGCGGGTGAGCTGCTGGGAGGCGTTGAAGGCGATTTCCTGACGCCCGGTGTTATACTCGGCCATCACCTGGTGCTGGAGTTCCGGCGAGCTTCTTACCACGTCCTCGAAAGAGCGCTCCTTCTCCAGGATGCGCGCGAAGCCCTCGGGGGTGGACAATTGAGTATGCGGATAAAGTTGTGCAAACACCTCGCGCTGCATGGGACTGATTACCTGGCCGACTGACTTGCCCGCCGCGAGCTGATTCAGCACGTACTGAGTATGCACATCGCGCATGGTGAGCTTTTGCTCGCTGGTCGCGCCACGCATCCAGGAATTGAAGCGCTCATTGGAGCCGCTCGGTCCCTGGTAATTGAACATCTCCTTGCCGATGTCGTTGACGTTGCCGGTCGCGATGGTGGATTGGAGTTCGGGCGGGAAATGCTCACCGCGAAATACCCGGTACCGGCTATACAACCCCTTCAGCTCGGGGACATCGCCGCCGATGCGTTCGATGACGTTATCCACGCCATTAGAGACCGCCAGGGCGGCGTTGTAGTTGGTCGCGTCGCGGGCGCTACGCATCGCCGCCTTCGCCGACTTCTGAAGTGCCAGGTATTCCTCGACCGTGGCGGGTGGGCGTTGCTCTTCACCTTCAATCGGAGGCGCTTCGCCCTTGGTGAATCCGTCCGGGTGCTTGCCTGCGGCGGCGCGGAGGTCTTCGATGGTGGTACCCTTCGCCGCCATGTCGGCCTTGATGCTGGCAATCAGACGCTGCTTGGACTCCGGGGTTGCCAGCTCGCGGCCCGAGCTACCTTTCGGGAAGGTCAGATCGAACAGTTCCTGGTCGCTGCCTGCGACCGCCCCCGGCTTGCCGCCCGCCGATGCCTTGGCTTCCTCCGGGTCCAGGGGAATCCGCATGAGCTGCTTGGCGCGAGCGAATAGTGACTTGCTGGTCGAGTTGAAGTTGAGTCCCTTATTCGCCAGCTCGTTGTCGATAGTCTCTTTGAGCGGATTGACCTCGGGAAATGGATCATTGGGGTCCGCTTCGATAGGCAGATCGACCGGCCTTTTGAGCACGCCCTTGCCGCCCAACACCCGGTCGCGCTCCCGGCCCCATGCCTCAGTCGCACTGGCAATCGGCGCGTTCAGGTCAGTATGAATCTTGTTGCCGTAGTTGGCCTGGCTGGTGGTCGCCATCGCGGTCTGGTCGAAGGGATCGTGAATCCCAAGCCGCTCGCTCACTGCCGGTGGACCACCGAGATGCTGGCGCAGCTCCTCCTCGCGGGCCTGCGGGCCGTACTTGGTAGCGAGCTGCTGTTGAAGCTTCGCGGTCTGCTGGTCAGTCTGGGTCTGACTATCAGCGAGCGCCTGCTGAAAATTCTGCTGCGCCTCGACAGCGGTACCTACCTTCCCGGTCGCCCCGGTCGCTCCAGGATCAGCGGCCAGCTCCGCGCGCTCGGCCAGGCGCTGCTGTCCGAGTTCTTCCATGCCCTTCGCACCAACCTGCTCGGCTTCGGTCGCTGCCTGCTCGGCCCCGGTCTGAATCAGCTTGCTGCCCTGGAAGAGCGGCTTGCCGATCATTCTGGGAGAACTGAGTGCGCCCTCGTAGGCCGCGCCGCCAAGCAAGCCGCCGATGGCCCCCGCGATATAGGGATGATTGGGAAATTGCTCGGCGGCGAGCTGCTGGACCTTGCCGATGAACTCATTACCCAGCGCGATGCGCCCGAACTTTTTCGCCCCCTCCCAACCTAATCCGGCTGCTTTGACCTCGGGCATGGTCGCCGCATAGATCGCGCCTTCAATGGGGCCGGTAGTGGGAATCAGCTCCTGGGTAGTGCCCTCGGTGCGGAGCATTCCCTTTTCGGTCTGTGCTTGCTTGGCCTGTTCTTCCGGGCTGGGGGCGCGATAGCCCGGTGCGTACTGCAAGAGTCCGGTCTGAGCCGGTGCGGCAGCGGGCTGTCCCAACTGCATTGCGCGCTGCGCATTGTATTGGCCGAACAATCCCCCGAGCGCCTTGTTCTGCTCCTGGGGAGCCATCTTGGCGTAATCCGGGTCCTTCTGAAGCAGGAACTTGTGCGCGAGATCCTGCTTCTGCGCATCGGGGAACTTGGCGAACTGCGGATCATTGAGGAGCGGATCGAGTGGATTAGGCATTAGCTAGTGCCCCCCTCGCCGAGATGCTTCTTCAAAAACTCATCCGCCGTCATACCGCCCACCGTGGGACCCGCAGGCGCGGGTTTGCCGCCGACCGTGGCGGCACCAGTGGCTGCGGGAGTACCCGGAGCCGGAGCCGAGGGCGGTGTCGGCGTATAAGATGCGGGCGGTGCGAGAGCGCCGCCGACTGGACCGGGTTCGCCTTCATCGGCTTCCGCGCCCCTGGGCACCGTGAAGTAGGGATCGATCATGCGGACCTTGCTGGCCGCATAATCCGGGGTTGCCCCGTGATTGATGAGGTCGTTATACATCCCCATCTTGTATTTCTCGCCCTTGCTAGTGAGGTGTTCCGACAA
>Ga0126373_10003497_pt1 | contig 11784 bp, 9 predicted proteins | sample PanSoiMetPlot_11_FD_92545 | JGI IMG/M metagenome (GOLD analysis project Ga0126373, IMG submission 92545) | Tropical forest soil microbial communities from Panama - MetaG Plot_11 | ecosystem: Environmental > Terrestrial > Soil > Tropical forest > Bulk soil | place: Panama | collected 2016-02-17
CGCTGCTCGCGCCGTACCCGGCCGACGCCGGGTCGGCCACCCACCCGTTCATCGTGCTGCACCCGCCGTCGGCCCAGCACTGGTTCGGCACCGACAACGTGGGACGGGACATCCTGTCCCGGGTCATCTTCGGGGCCAGGGTCTCCCCCGTGGTGGCCATTGTCGTGCTGGTGATCGCCTGCGCCATTGGCATCCCGCTCGGCGTCGCAAGCTTCGGGGGCCTCATCGCGTTGCCGCCCTCGCTCGCCCCGACCTTGCTCCAGCTCGACTTCTCGCGCGTCGGCGAGCCGAATTTCCTGATCGTGATATTCAGCTTCCTAATCGTCGATGTGTTCGACAATGCCGGCACCTTGATCGGAGTGACGCACCGTGCCGGCCTGCTCGACGCCGACGGCAATCTGCCGCGCATGCGTCAGGCACTGACCGCCGACAGCTTCGCGGCCATGTTCGGTGCGCTGATCGGCACCTCGACCACGACGAGCTACATCGAGAGCGCCGCTGGTGTGGCGGCCGGTGGCCGCACGGGACTGACCGCTTTGTTCGTCGCCATCTTCTTCCTCTTGGCACTGTTCTTTGCCCCGCTCGCCGGAACGATCCCGGCCTATGCGTCGGCGGCGGCGCTCCTCTACGTGGCCTGCGTGATGACCCGCGGGCTCGCCGAGATCGATTGGGACGACATCACCGAATCCGCGCCCGCGGTGATCGCGGCCGTGAGCATGCCGCTCACTTATTCGATCGCCACCGGCATCGGGCTTGGCTTCATCACCTATGCGCTCGGCAAAATCATCTCCGGCCGGTTCGCCGAGGCCAAGCCCACCGTGGTTGCGCTCGCCGTGCTGTTCGCGATTAAGTTCGCGCTGCCGGGCTGAGGGTGCCCCCTGGGGGAGGGTGGCGCGAAGCGCCGGGTGAGGTCCCGCGCCCCCCCACGGCAAAGCCTTGTTTGTGGCGGGACCCCTTCCTGCCCCGCTGCGCGTCCTCTTTCAGGGGGAGGTGGTGTCTGGCGCAGCGCCGAGCGCCTTCTTGATCGCCAGGAAATCCCGCCAGGCGAGGCGCTTCTGCAGGGGCTGGCGCAGCAGATAGGCCGGGTGGAGCGTTGCGGTGGCGCGGATCTCGCGCGCTCCGGTCTGGAATGGGAACCAGCGGCCGCGCGTGCGCAGGATGCCGTCGCGGGTGCCAAGCAGGGTCTGTGCCGAGGGACCGCCGAGGCAGACCAGCACGTCGGGATCGGCGAGCTCGATCTGGCGCAGCGTGAAGGGCAGGCAGATCGCCGATTCCTGCGGCGTCGGCGTGCGGTTGCCGGGCGGCCGCCAGGGCACGATATTGGCGATGTAGGCGTTGGCGCGGGTCAGCCCGATCGCCGCCATCATGCGGTCGAGCAACTGGCCGGAGCGCCCGACGAACGGCAGCCCCGCAAGGTCCTCGTCGCGCCCCGGCGCCTCGCCCACGAACATCACCCGGGCCTGCGGATTGCCATCGGCGAAGACGAGCTGCGTCGCGGTCGCCCGCAGCGGACAGCCGGTAAAACCGCCCAGGATGGACTTGAGCTCATCGAGGGTCTTGGCGCCACGCGCCTCCTCGCGCGCCGCCATGACGGCGCCATCGGGTGAGATCGGGGCGGGCGTCGCGGCAACCGCAGGCCACGGCCGGAACCGCTCAGGGCTCTCGTCGCGGGGCTCCGGTTGGGCGGTGGGCGGCCGCGGGGCGGCCTCAACCGGATCGGCGAAGCGATCGATCGCGACCTCGCCCAGCGCGGCATCCACGCCGGCCTCGAGGTAGAAGTCGAGCAGCTCGCGGGTGGCTTGCTTGCGATCCGGGTTCATGGAAGGTCTCATCGCGATCGAACTGGCACACGGCTTGCTCGACAGGCTCTGCCGCCGCCCGTTCGCGGATAGAATGGCGGCCTCGAGCCGCAGAACGCAAGACGCATGAACGCAAGACGCATGAACGCAAGATGCCGGACTGAGTGCGCATGAGTGACACATCGGATTTGCCCGCGCGCGAGGCGGTGGAGTTCGACGTGGTCGTGGTCGGGGCCGGCCCGGCCGGGCTTGCGGCGGCGATCCGCCTCAAGCAGCTCGCGCCGGACGCCGCAGTCGTCGTGGTGGAGAAGGGGTCGGAGGTCGGGGCGCACATCCTCTCGGGCGCCGTGATCGATCCGGTCGGCCTCGACCGGCTGCTGCCGGACTGGCGCAGCGAGGACGCCCCGCTCAAGACACAGGTCAGCGACGACCGCTTCTACTGGCTGCTGCCCTCGCGGGCGGTGCGTCTGCCCAATCTCCTCATGCCGCCGCTCATGAGCAACCACGGCAACTACGTGGTCTCGCTCGGCAATGTCTGCCGCTGGCTCGCCGCCAAGGCGGAGAGGCTCGGTGTCGATATCTATCCGGGCTTCGCGGCCACCGAAGTGCTGTTCGATCCCAATGGCGCGGTCGCAGGCATCGCCACCGGCGACATGGGGATCGCCAAGGACGGCCACCGCAAGGCGGCTTTCACGCGGGGAATGGAGTTGCGCGCCAAATACACGCTCTTTGCCGAAGGCGCGCGCGGCAGCCTGACCAAGATGCTCCTTAAGCGCTTCGCTCTCGATGCGCAGTGCGAGCCGCAGAAGTTCGGTCTCGGCCTCAAGGAGCTCTGGGAGGTCGCGCCGCAGCGCCATCGCGCGGGCCTTGTGCAGCACAGCTTCGGCTGGCCGCTCGACAATGCGACCGGTGGCGGCTCGTTCCTCTATCACTTCGACGAGCGGCTGGTCTCGATCGGCTTTGTGGTGCATCTCAACTACGCCAACCCATACATGTCGCCGTTCGAGGAGTTCCAGCGCTTCAAAACCCATCCGCTGGTGCGCGACACTTTCGCCGGCGGCAAGCGGCTCGCCTATGGGGCGCGCGCCATCACCGAGGGCGGCTATCAGTCGGTGCCCAAGCTCGCCTTTCCGGGCGGCGCGCTCATCGGCTGCGCGGCGGGCTTCGTCAATGTGCCGCGCATCAAGGGCAGCCACAACGCTCTGCTGACAGGCATGCTCGCAGCCGAGCATGTGGCAGGGGCTCTCGCGGCGGGCCGCCACAACGACGAGCTTGCGACCTATGAGGCGGCCTGGCGCGCCTCCGATGTCGGCCGCGATCTCTGGAAGGTGCGCAACGCCAAGCCGCTGTGGTCGCGGTTCGGGACGCTCGCCGGCATTGCGCTCGGCGGCCTCGACATGTGGACCAATACGCTCGGCTTCTCACTGATGGGAACCCTTCGCCACGGCAAGCCCGATTGGCAAAGCCTGCAAGCCGCAGACGGCGCAACGCCGATCGCCTATCCCAAGCCCGACGGCAACCTCACCTTCGACCGGCTCTCCTCGGTCTTTCTCTCCAACACCAACCACGAGGAAGATCAGCCCGTGCATCTGCGGGTCGCGGATGCGGCGCTGCAGAGCGCTTCAGAGCACGACATCTATGCCGGGCCGTCAGCGCGCTATTGCCCGGCCGGCGTCTATGAGTGGGTCGAGGAGGGGGGCTCGCCGCGCTTCGTGATCAATGCGCAAAACTGCGTGCATTGCAAAACCTGTGACATCAAGGACCCGAACCAGAACATCACATGGGTGCCACCGGAAGGCGGCGGCGGGCCGAATTACCCCAACATGTGAACAGGCGCGTCATCATGCTGCCATATCAGCGCTTCCAATGCGGCCAGTCTTGCTCTAAACGGGCCATTCTTGCGGTCTTTGCCCCGATCGGCCATGCTTGCTCGGAACGGCCATTCTGGTGCCAAGACCCAGCCATAAGGCCAGCTTTTCTGCTTCCATGAATGCGGCCCGTCGGACGCGGGCTGCCAGATGGAGACGAACGTGATCCTCTCGCTGAATCTCCGGCGCGCGATTCTTCCTCTGCTTGCCGCTCTCGCCATCACCATTTCGCACGGCGCCCGGGCGCAGGCGCCGACCGGAGCCCAAGCGGCCGGCCAAGCCGGCAACCAGGCCGGCGCTCACCTCACCACGGCGGGCAGCTTCCTCGCCGCCCAGCACGCGACCCGCGATCACGACGCGGGGGCGGCGGCGGCCTTCTATCGCTCGGCGCTGCGGGGCGACCCGCGCAACACCGAGCTGCTCGACCGCACCTTCCTGTCCGTGCTGCTCAATGGCGACGTCGACGACGCGGTGCGTCTCGCCGAGCGCGTCCTGCAGGTCGACAAGGATGACCGCATCGCCCGCCTGGTGCTGGGCGTGCGCGCCATCAAGCAGAAGCAGTATCAGGTCGCGCGTCAGCAATTGGCGCAGTCGGTACGCGGCCCGATCACCGATCTTGCCGCAGCACTGCTCACCGCCTGGACCGAGAGCACGCCCGTCGAGGCCAAGGCCGCAGTCGATACGATCGACAAGCTGTCGGGCCCTGATTGGTACGGCATTTTCAAGGATCTGCATGCCGGCATGCTTCTCGACATGGCGGGCCAGAAGAAGGACGCCGCCAAGCGGCTGGAGCATGCACACCAGCTCGACCCGAGCGCGCTGCGCGTGGTGCAGGCCTATGGCAGCTTCCTGTCGCGCAGCGGCAGCAGGGACGACGCGCTGAATGTGTTCAAGGCCTTCGACGAGCAGCTGCCGCGCCATCCGCTGATCACCGATGCCATCGCCGACATCAATGCCGGCAAGAAGTTGCCCATCCTGGTCGACTCGACCCAGGCTGGCGCCGCCGAGGTGCTCTACGGGCTCGGCGCCGCGCTCGGCCGCCGTGGCGGCGAGGACTTGGGCCTCATCTACCTGCAGCTGGCGCTCTATCTCGCGCCCTCGCATCAGCTTGCGCTGCTGTCGCTCGCCGACCTCTACGAAGGACTCAAGAAGCCCGACCTCGCCATCAAGACCTATGAGCGGATGCCGACGAGCTCGCCGCTCGAGCGCAGCGCGCTGATCCAGCGCGCCATCGATCTCGACGGCTCCGAGCGAGGCGACGAGGCCAAGGCCGACCTGCAGAAGCTGATCTCGGCGGCGCCGACTGATGTCGAGGCGATCACCGCGCTCGCCAATATCGAACGTGGCCGCAAGGAGTTCGCCGAGTGCGCCGACACCTACGCGAAGGCGATCGGGTTGACGCCGGTGCCCGACAAGCAGGCTTGGACGTTGTTCTACTTCCGCGGCATCTGCTACGAGCGCTCCAAGCAATGGCCCAAGGCCGAGGCCGACCTCAAGAAGGCGCTGGAGCTCTTTCCCGATCAGCCGCACGTGCTGAACTATCTCGGCTACTCATGGGTCGACAAGGGCATGAACCTCGACGAGGGCATGCGCATGATTACCCGCGCGGTCGAGCAGCGTGCGGACGACGGCTACATCGTCGACTCGCTCGGCTGGGCCTATTACCGGATCGGCAAGTACGACGAGGCGGTCAAGCACCTCGATCGCGCCGTCGAGCTCAAGCCCGAGGACCCGACCATCAACGACCACCTGGGCGATGCCTATTGGAAGGTTGGCCGCGTGCTCGAGGCGAAGTTCCAGTGGGCGCATGCCCGCGACCTCAATCCGGAGCCCGAGGACCTCACCGTCATCCAGCAGAAGCTCAAGAATGGCCTGGAGGATGCTTCCGCGAAGAAGCCGGGCGGCGGCTGAGCCGAACGCTCACGGCCGTGCCGGCTGCGCGCGTCGAGCGGGCGCCCGCCAAGGTCAATTTGACCCTGCAGGTGCTGGGCCGCCGCCCCGACGGCTATCATGAGATCGAGAGTCTGGTGGTATTCGCCGCCGTCGGCGACGCCTTGGCGCTCACACCCGGCAACACTTTAGGGCTGAGCGTGCGTGGCCCGACCGCGCGGGCCGCGGGCGCCGACACTGACAACCTCGTGCTCAAGGCGGCGCGCGCGCTCGCCGAACGAGTCGAAGGCCTGCGGGTCGGCCGCTTCGTGCTGTCGAAGCGCCTGCCGGTCGCCGCGGGCGTTGGTGGCGGCTCGAGCGATGCCGCCGCGGCGCTGCGGCTCCTCGCCCGCCACAACCAAATCGCGAACGATGATCCGCGCCTCCTCGAAGCGGCGCGCGCGATCGGCGCCGACGTCCCGGTCTGCCTCGACCCGCAGCCCCGCCTGATGCGCGGCATCGGCGAGATACTGTCCCTGCCCTGGCGGCTGCCGCCGCTGCCGGCGCTGCTGATCAATCCGCGCATGAGCGTCCCCACCAAGGACGTGTTCGCGAAGCTCGCCGCGGCCCCGCGTAAGCGGCGTACATCCTCGGTGGGCGAGGGATGGGCCGGCGGCACCCGTGACGAGCTGGTCGCGCTCCTGGCGCGTCACGGCAACGATCTGGAGGCGCCGGCAATCGCGCTGCATCCGACCATTGCGCAAGCGCTTGCGGCGTTGCGCGCGCTCCCCGGCTGCCGGCTTGCCCGCATGTCTGGCTCGGGTGCGACTTGCTTCGCCCTGTTCGACACACAGCACGCCACCGCTAGCGCGGCGCGCGCCTTGCGGCAAGCGCAGCCGGGCTGGTGGATAAGGCCGACGGTGCTGGGCATACCAGCCAAGCACGCCCGCCGGTGAGCGTCACTCCAACAACGGGCAATCGCTTTCGCCTTCACAGCAGTTGCGGCATATTTTCGAGTGCGCGAGGGTTGCGCGCCGACCTAGCGATCTTGCTGGGAAGGAGTCGATGAGGCGGGCCGGACTGATAGCTTTGGCGATCTTGCTCGTCACCGCTCCCGCGTCCGCGGAAGAACCCGGGTCGAAGTGCGTGTCTCCCCGACCTGATGGCTGGGCGCGTCCTGTTGAGCTCAAGAATGCAACTAATTTCAACCTCTATCGCCTTACCAAGGCATTCTACCGAAGCGCTCGGCCGAACGAAAAGGCCTTCGCAGCGCTTGACGATCAGCTTCGCATTCGAACGGTGGTCAGTCTGAGAGCCTTTCATTCAGATGAAACATTTGCGCGAGGCCTAAGCTCGCGTCTAGCCCCGCGTATCCCGATGCACACTTGGCATGTCGAATCGGGGGATGTGGTCAAGGCACGCAAGCAGGTGCGGCAGGCTTCACCCGACGCGCTGTGCTGGTGCATTGTGAGCACGGCGGCGATCGCACCGGACTTATAATGGCACTGAACCGGATCCTCTATGAAGGATGGTGGAAGGAAGCGGCGATCGCCGTGATGATGATTGGCGGCTTCGGTTTCCAAGCGGTGTGGGGAAACATCCCTGCCCTCATTCGGCGCGTCGATGTTGAACGAGAAGTCGATCAATGATCCCCGAGCGCGCCAGGGATTTTGGCTTCGTCGCCGCGCTCGACGTGCCGATCTCCTACCTGCAGCGCACGCGAAAATATTACGAGGCACTCGGATATGGGCCGCCCTACGAATGGGCCCATTACGCGGACGTGCCTTTTCATCGACTGGAGAAGCCGCTTTCCGCGTGCCGCTTCACCATCATCACCACGGCGGCGCAGTTTCAGCCGGACAAGGGCGATCAGGGACCCCGCGCTCCCTACAATGCCGCAGCCAAGTTCTACACCGTCTATTCAGGTGACACGGCGAGCGATCACGACTTGCGCATCTCGCATGTTGCCATCGACCGCAAGCACACCCTCGCGGAGGATCAGGCGGCCTACTTTCCGCTGGCCGAGCTGCGGCGGCGGGCGGCGCGCGGTGACATCGGGCCGCTCGCCCCGCGTTTTCACGGCTTGCCGACCAATCGCAGCCATCGCGCAACCTTGGAGGTCGATTGTCCGAGATTGTGGTCCGCTGCAAGGCCGATGCGGTCGATGCGGCGATCCTGGTGCCCAACTGCCCGGTGTGCCATCAGAGCGTGAGCCTCGCCGCCCGGGCCTTGGAGGAGAGCGGCATCGCCACGGTGGTGATGGGGTGCGCCAAGGACATCGTGGAATATGTCGGCGTGCCGCGCTTCCTTTTCTCCGATTTCCCGCTCGGAAACGCGGCTGGCCGCCCGCACGACCTCCCCTCACAGGCGCAGACCCTCGACCTCGTGTTGCGATTGGTCGAGGCGGCGCCCGCGCCGCGAACGACCGTGCAGTCCCCGTTGCCATGGAGCGATAGCCCCGATTGGAAGCTCGACTACTGCAATATCGAGCATCTGGGCGCCGAGGAGATCAGGCGTCGCCGCGCCGAGTTCGATCAACAAAAAGATCTGGCCAAGGCCGTACGCGACACTATTCGATCGGCTTGATTGCTATTGGACTTAACGCCAGGCGTGGCTTCAGCCAGTCTGTCTAGTCGGCCAGCCGCCCGCCCCCAAGTGCCCTGAGCGCCTCCTCTACGCTGCGGAACATGTGGTCGGCGCCGATGAGGTTCATCAGCCCAAAGTCCCGGAACGATGCCTGCGCGCGGATCGACTCGAGCCGTGCCACCGCGAGGTCCAACCCGTCGGCGCGGCATTTGCGGACGACCTCGGCGAGCACTCCGGCGGCGGTGTAGTCGATCTCCACGATGTTGCTGGACTCGAGCACCACCAGCCACACCGTACCGCGCTTGCGGGCGAGGGCGTCCTCGATGCCGTGGCGAAAATCCTGGGCATTAAGGAAGGAGAGGGGCGCCTGGAACGCCATCACCAGGACGCCCTCGACCTTCTCGCCCGGAGCCCCTTGCGGTGGCCACCAGACCGTCGTGCCGGGCACGCGCTCGAGCTCGATCGCCTGCGTGCGCGTGGTGATGTAGATTCCGTGCAGCAGCGAGAGAAAGACGCCGATCACCACACCGGTCTGGATCGGGAACACAACGATGGCCGCCATGGTGGCGATGATGAGTGCGAATTCTCCGGGGGCACGGCGGTGGACGTCGACGAAAGTCCGCCAACGGAAGATGCGCTGCGCCACGAACAGCAGCATGCCGGCGAGCCCCGCTTCGGGCACATGCACGAGGAGGCGCGTGCCCAAGGTTGCGAGCGCCAGCATGATCGCAATCGCAAAGAGGCCCGCGGCCTGCGAGCGCGCCCCCACCTCGGCCACGATGGCGGTGCGCGGTGGGCTCGCATTGACTGGAAATGCGCCGGCGAGGCCCCCCAGCAGGCTGCCGGCGCCGGCGCCGATGAAGTCGCGGTCGACGTCAGGCTGCCCGCCGGATGGCGGGAAGGAACGCGTGGTCGCCGCGGTCTGCATCATCACGACCAGGCTGATGATAATCGCGAGCGGAATGATCCGATAGACATTGCCGAAATCGATGGCGGGCAACGTGAAGCCCGGTAGGCCCGCTGGAACGTCGCCGAGCACGGCGACGCCGTGCTGCTCCAGGTCGAAAGCGATGACCGCAACGGTTGCTGCGACCAGCGCTATGAGGGCGCCTGGAATGCGCGGATTCCATTTCTCGCAGATGAGCGTCACCGCGAGCACGCCGAGCCCGATGGCGACCGGCAGCGGCTCGGTCTGGCCAAGCTCAGCCCCCAGCGCGGCGAGGCGCTCATACATGTTGCCGCTGCCGCTCGGCACGCCGAGAACGGTCGGCGCCTGCGAGATCGCGATGTGAATCGAGATGCCGGCCAGAAACCCGGTGATGACCGGGTACGACAGCAGGTCCGCGATCCAGCCGAGGCGCGCGAGGCCGCCGACGATCAGGATCGCGCCCACCATGAGGGCGAGCGCCGCCGCGAGCGCCAAATATTCGGGAGAGCCCGAAGCAGCGACGAGCGCGAGGCTCCCGGCAAAGATCGGTGTTATGGTCGAGTCGGCGCCCATCGAGACGAGGCGGCTCGATCCGAAGGCCGCGAACGCAAGCGTCCCCGCCATGAAGGCGAAGAAGCCGATCTGCGGCGCAAATCCGCCGAGGCGCGCGGTCGCCATCTGCTCCGGAATGGCGATGGCGGCAAGCGTAAGCCCGGCCACGAGATCGCGGCTCAAATCAGCGCCCGAGATGCCGCGCAGCGAGGGGAAGAACATCAGCAATCAATAATCAGCAAAGCGACGCCGGGGCCAGCGCTTTCTGAGCAACCGATCACCGGTCACTGCTCCACCCGGGCGCCGGAGAGCTTTACGATCGCGGCCCACTTCGGCAACTCGCCGGCGACGAATCTGCCGAAGTCCTCTGGCGAGCCGGTCTGCGCGATGGCGTTGAAGCGAGCGAGGCCCGCCTTCGCCTCTGTGGTGGCGAGGCCCTCATTAATGCCGCCGTTGAGGGTGTTGATGATCGCGACCGGCGTGCCGGCCGGCGCCATCACGCCGGTCCAGGCATCGACCGTGAAATCGGGAAAGCCACTCTCCACGAGCGTGGGCACTTCGGGTAATTGGGGCCAGCGCTCGGCCCGCGCCAACGCAAGTGCCCGCACCTTGCCGGCCACAATCAGCGGATAGAGCCCGGTCAGGCCATCGATGGTGAACTGCGTCTCGCCGGAGAGCAGATCGGTCACCGAGGCGGCGGAGCCCTTGTAGGGCACATAGACGACATCGATCCCGGCCTTGGTGCCGAAGAGCGTCGAGAGCAGATGCGGCGGCGTGCCGATCGAGGCGCCGTAATTGAGCTTGCCGGGATTGGCCTTGGCGTAGGCGATGAACTCGGCCACAGTCTTGACCGGCACCGACGGGTTGACCACCAGCACATGCGGCAAGAGCGCGACCGCGCCGACCGGCACAAAGGTCTTGCGGATGTCGAGATCGTAATTGGCGTAGAGCGCGGGCGAGACCGCGAGCGAGCCCGAGGAGCCGAACAGCAACGTGTAGCCGTCGGGCTCGGCGCCCGCGGCCGCTTTAGTGCCGAGCATGGAGCCCGCGCCCGGATGGTTGTCGATGATGACCTGCTGGCCGAAGCGCTGCGACAGCTGCTGGCCGAGGAGGCGCGCCATGGTGTCGATCGGACCGCCCGCGGGATAGGGCACGATCATCTTGATGGGGCGGGTGGGGTAAGTCTGCGCCGACGCGGTCGCTGCGCCGAGCGCGAGCAAGATGACCATGAGGCTGCGGGTAAAGATCATTGCTCAGTCCTGCCGCAGTTCCCAGTCATGCCCGGCTGGTTGTGCCGAGCATCGACGTCTTCTTTGCCGCAAGCAAGGCGTGGATGGCCGGACAACAAGCCCGGCCATGACGAGCGTGTCAGTTCGAGCGCGCGATGCAGAACTCGACGGTCTCCTCGAGCGCTTCCTTCATGGGCGAGGCCGGGAACAAAGCGAGCGCGTCCTTGGCGATCGCCCCATAATGACGGGCGCGCTGGACCGTGTCCTCGAGCGCACGGTGCTTGGCCATGAGGCCGATGGCGTGCTCGAGGTCGGCTTCGGCGGCGTCGCCGTCCTCGAGCGCGCGGCGCCAGAAGGCGCGCTCGTCCTCGCAGCCGCGGCGGAAGGAGAGCACCACCGGCAGTGTGATCTTGCCCTCGCGGAAATCGTCGCCGACATTCTTGCCGAGCTTGGCGGCCTTGCCGCCATAATCGAGCGCGTCATCGACGAGCTGGAAGGCGATCCCCAAATTCATCCCGAAGGAGCGGCAGGCCGATTGCTCGGCCTTGGGACGCCCGCAGAGCGTCGGCCCGACCTCGCAGGCCGCCGCGAACAGCTCGGCGGTCTTGCCGCGGATTACCGACAGGTATTCGTCCTCGGTGGTGGCAGTGTTCTTGGCGGCGGCGAGCTGCATCACCTCGCCCTCGGCGATGATCGCGGCGGCGGTCGACAGAATTTCCAATGCTCGCAGCGAGCCGACCTCGACCATCATCTTGAAGGCCTGCCCTAGCAAGAAGTCGCCGACCAGCACGCTCGCCTCGTTGCCCCAGACCATGCGGGCCGCGAGCCTGCCGCGCCGCATCTCGCTCTCGTCCACGACGTCGTCGTGCAGGAGCGTCGCGGTGTGCATGAACTCGACCGCGGCCGCGAGCTTGACATGGCCGTCGCCCCCATAGGCCGCAAGCCGCGCCATC